>Ga0209514_10006069_pt1 | contig 14989 bp, 11 predicted proteins | sample Subgrocontami58m_FD_187452 | JGI IMG/M metagenome (GOLD analysis project Ga0209514, IMG submission 187452) | Subsurface groundwater microbial communities from S. Glens Falls, New York, USA - GMW37 contaminated, 5.8 m (SPAdes) (version 3) | ecosystem: Environmental > Aquatic > Deep subsurface >...
CTTAATTGAGTTTATGGTTTATCAAACACTCAGCGAAACTCAAACAAGCGATAAAATCATCAACTCATTTTACAATGGTACTGATCTTTCGGCAGATGCATTTATTGCCTGGACAAATAGTATGCTTTATAAAGAAGGGCTTAGTTCCTCAATATATTTCTATGATGATCAAAAAAAATATCTAGGTGGATTTTCATCATCTAATGAATTAATAACGAACAAGTTTCAACAAATCATAGAACAATCTGGCGACAGCTTAAAAATTAACAAGCAGTTAAATATGTTTGGTGATAGAGTTACTTTTATTGGAACTTCTCCTATTCTATCTGAAGAAAAAATAATTGGGTATGTTTTAGTCTCTGCGATATATGATGAAGACTATTTTCATTACGAAGAATTACCAAAATTTTTAATTCCACAGAGAGCTGGCATTGCTTCGGCTATTGACTATGATAAGTTAAAAATATTTGATTTTCATAATGGTGAACTTGTAAGATCTTATGGCGGCTTAACATTATCAGATTCCAGCCAGTACTCAATTCTAAACGCTCAATTTACTGCATTTAATGAAGCTTGGGTAAATCTTGAATTGAGTAATGAGAATTATCTTTTCTATCTTCTTAAAATTAATACACCATCGAGTCATAAAATAATTGCAGTTGCCGTTGAAGAAAAAAACTTTTCTTGGAGCCTTACTGATTTCTTTAAAATATTTTTTATTCACACAATTATAATTCTAACGATATTATTAATTGTAGCAATCATTAAGGTAAAGCGAACAATAATTCTTTTATCGGCATATCGAACACGGCTGATAGGTGCATTTATGGTGGTATCATTGATCCCATTAATATTGGTTGCTGTTTACTTTAGAAATTTGACGGAAGAAAAAAATTTAGATCTGCTTACGAAAAGATTAACAGAACTTTCTCAACAAGTTGAATCATATTTATCGCTTTACTCTACGCAATCCAACATCAATTCCCAACTTATATATGAAAAAGCAGCGATTGATAATAATATTTCCTTTTCTCTTTTCAAGAATAGTTATATGATCTACAGTACGAATAGTATCTATTACGAAATTGGATTACTTCCCCAGATACTTCCTGCATCGGTTTATAATGAAATCATATTAAATGTTAATCAAAATTATTATGAGAAAGAGAAAGTTGAGTATCATGCTATCAATTCAATTTATCATTATTCTTCAATCAATGGTGACGATTATATAATCAAGGTTTCTGACCTGTTTAATAAAGTTGATCTCCCTTTATCTGATATAGAACTTGATATTTTCTTATTCGGAATATTTTCATTGGCTGGAATTCTTCTTTTTATATTTAGTACAATACTCGCAGAGCAAATTTCTTCACCCATAAGGCGATTAACAGGAGGAGCTAAATCTGTTGGTGAAGGAGATCTAAATGTTGAAATTAATTATGGAACGCGCGGTGAGATTAAAGATTTGATTGATGGATTTAATGCGATGGTGAAAAGACTTAAACAAGGTCAAATTGAACTTGCACAATTAGAAAGGGAAACAGCGTGGAAAGAAATGGCAAAACAAGTTGCTCACGAAATTAAAAATCCTTTAACACCCATGAGACTTAATGTTCAACAATTAATCAAGGCGCATAATGATAAATCTCCTAAGTTCAATACTATATTTGAAAAAGTTACTTCGTCAATGGTTACACAGATAGAAATACTAAAAAATATTGCTTCGGAATTTTCAAACTTTGCTCAAATGCCTAAATTAAGTATTTCAAAATTAAATGCAGTTTCTGTTATTAAAGAAACCTTAAATTTATTTATTGAAGAAAAGAGAGAAATAATATTTGAAGCAAAAAAGTCAGAAATATTTATTAATACAGATCAAGATCAATTAAAAAGAACAATTGTAAATCTTATAAGAAATTCCATCCAGGCGGATTCCACTATAATCACAATTACAATTGACACAGATAATGGTTACTGTAATCTAAGATTAAAAGATAATGGGAAAGGAATTTCAAAAGAATATATTGAAAAAGTGTTTGATGAAAACTTTACTACGAAAACAAAAGGAATGGGAATAGGATTAAGCTTGGCAAAGAGATTCATTGAGAATATAGGTGGAAACATTTCTGTAGAGTCTACATCAGTTGCCGGTACTACATTTTTAATAACAATTCCCTTAGCTGAATAATGTTCGATCTAACTCCACAACAAAAAGAAGCATTCGATTATAAGAATCACATTTCGTTGACAGCTAATGCAGGTTCGGGAAAAACTTTTGTTCTATCAAAAAGATTTGTTGAGATATTGATAAATGAAGAAATAGATTTATCAAGTATTGTTGCAATTACATTTACTGATAAAGCAGCGGGCGAACTTAATAAAAAAATTGCTCATGAGATAGACGAAAGAATTCTTTCGGAAGTAAACTCCGGCAAACGTAGGAAACTTGAAGAGATAAGAAGACAATTAGTATCCGCCAACATATCAACTATACATTCTTTTTGCATTAATATTTTAAGGGAATTTTCACCTGAAGCAGAAATAGATCCAAACTTCAGCGTAATTGATCAATCAATCTCTAATGAAATATTTCAGTTGTGCATTGAAGATTCGATAAATGCAAATATCAAAAACCCGGAGACTTCAGAAGAATTAAAATATATCATCCGTTATTTCGGTTCTAAAAAAGCATTCATTGCGCAGTTAGAGAATTCACTAAATCAAAAAAATACGATTAGCCAAATATCTAAGAAATTATATTTAAGATCCGATGAAGAAATAGCACTTTATTTCCGCAAAGAATTTGAAACTATTTTCGATCAAATCTTTTCTGAAAAAATTTCTGAAGTTATAACGAACATTAGAATAATAAATGACTTTGTTATTAAACAGAACAAATCCAATAAGTTTGCAATAGATTCTGAATACATTCTAAATCTTTTTACCACTGAACTATCCTCTGTAAGTAAAATAAAATTTCTTAAGCAGTTTGTTGGTTCTGTGCTTACGAAGGAGTACGCAGTTCGTAAACCCGGTTATTTAAGTAAAGGTCGGGAAGAGTATCAAAACCAAATTGAAATAATTAATTCACTGTTTCTTGAACTACAACCTTTCTTTTCTTTTGATGAAGGCAGTAAAAATGAAATTGAATTAGCGCGAATCGGGAAAACATATCTTAAAATATTTAACAGTATAAATAAATTATACACCGACAGGAAAAAGCAAAAAGGTTATCTCGATTTTGAAGATCTTTTAATATTTACTCAACAGGTTTTGCAAAGAGAAGAAGTTCAATCATATCTCAGAGAAAAATTTCATTATATCATGATTGATGAATATCAGGATACAAATGAACTGCAATATGATATATTCATGCCCATATTGGATAATCTAAGAAGCGGAAATCTATTTGTTGTAGGCGATGAGAAACAAAGTATTTATATGTTTCGTAATGCAGAGCTTGAAGTATTCAATAGGACAAAAAAAGAAATTGATGAGACAGATAAACCGGGCAAGCAACTTAGTTTGCCTCACAGTTTTAGAATGGCTCCTTCTCTTGTGCTATTCATAAATAAAATATTTTCCAATCTCTTTAACAATCCGGATCATTTTTTTAATGAAGTTGAACATAACGAACTGATTTGCGCTAAAGATGAAAACGAAATTGGTAAAGTTGAATTATTAATATCCGAAGAAGATAATGATACGAATGAATGTGATCTAGTTGCAGAAAAAATTACCAAATTGGTTTCTGATAATGAAGTTGAGTTGAAAGAAATTGCAATTCTTTGCCGTAAACGGGATTCATTTGCTGAGCTGGAAAAAGTTTTTGTGAAGGAAAATATTCCTTATTCTATTGTTGGCGGAAAAGGATTCTACCAACGTCAAACTATTTATGATATTTATAATTATCTCTCATTTTTGTTGAAACCGGAAAATGATTCAGCATTAATTGGAATTCTAAGATCACCATTTTTTAATATTTCCGATCTTCAGCTTTATAAAATATCGCTTAGTGAAAGGAATACGTTTTATGAAAAACTAAAGAGCAGTTCAGTAAAAAATCCAGAGCTAAAAGAAGTTTACAATAGATTAAACGAAAATTTACTGGTTGCATCAAGTACAGAAATATTTTCACTCATCAGAAAAATTCTGTTGGAAAGCGGTTACTGGGCAGTGATTGCATCTAAAAAGAATTCGTCTCAAGAAATAGCGAATGTAGAAAAGTTATTGTTATTAGCGCGGGCATTTACAAAAAAGAGTTTTAAGAATTTGTACGACTTCACTGTTTCAATGCGTGAGTCAATTGAAGATCATGAAGACGAAGGTCAAGCCCAAGTTACATGCGATGAAAATTCAGTAAAGATATTAACAATACATCAAGCGAAAGGATTGGAATTTAAAGCGGTATTCCTTTACAACTGCAACGATACTGTAAGAGATAGTTCGGTGAAATCGAAATCATTGATCTGCGATAAAAATTTTGGAGTGATTGCAAAGGTTCCAACTGAAGGTAATTACTTTAACAAATATGATACAGCTCCGATAGTTTCACTCTATAATTATATTATTTACCGGAAAAATCTAGCCGAGATAAAACGGCTTTTATATGTTGGGTTAACGCGTGCCAAGAATTATTTATTTATCAGTGCTGAATTGAAAAAAGAAGAAGCAAATAAAAACTCGTTTCTTTATTTATTATTGGAAGGACTTGATACAGAAATTTCAGCGAATGAACTTAATTTATCTTCCGATGTCCAATTCATGAAACCAGTGGATGGCGAATACAAATTTTATAATAATAACGTTTCATTGAATGTTCCGATCATAAAAAAGACTGAAAAAGTTGAATCAATAAAACTTAGTGAGAAACCTATTCTCGAGAACAAAATTATTCTTACGCAGAAAATCCTTGATCAGCCAAAGCGTGAGATAATTTCCGCAACAAAAATATCAATGTTTACGCAATGTCCTGTTAAGTATCAGCTTACTTATGAGTTGGGATACTCAACGATTTATAATCTTGTTAAAGAGCGGTCGAATGAATTTGAATTCAATCAAATTGAAGATGATGAATTACGTCAATATGCACAACTGAAAGGGAAATTGATCCACAATGTTTTGAAAGACGAAACCTCCCGGGAAGAATTATCAAATTATTTAACGACTCATTTAGCACTGGAAACATTTGCAAATGATAAACAAAGAAATGATTTTCAAATTTCTTTACTTGAAGAAATTAAAAAGTATTACGATTCAAATACGCATCAAACATTTTCTATAAGTGATAATTATAAAAATGAGCTTGAAGTATATTGCGAAGAAAAGGAACATTATCTTTATGGTATCATAGATAAACTCATTATTGAAAAAGATAAATTGATAATAGTAGATTATAAAACCGACAATATTAGTATTGATCAACTTGGTACAAGAGCTGAAAATTATATTCCACAACTTACATTTTATGCGTATGTATTATCGAAACTTTATCGATCATATAAAAATTTTCAGCTTAGATTAGTGTTCTTAAAATATGCAGATGAATTATTTATAAGAGATATTAATCAAACTGGTTTGGATAAATACAGTATTGAATTAAATGAAAGCATTAATAAAATTTATAGCAGTGATTACAAGCCGAACTTGAATCATTGCTCTAAGTGTCATTTTGCTTTGGAAGGAAACAAATGCGTAAAATTCTGAGGAGTGAAACGTCGAAGAATCTCAATCCTTTCATTACACAAAAATCTATTTTTCGTCTATCACTAAACATTTTTCTTTTTCTTTTATTGACCCAGTGTAGTTCCGTGAAAGTTCCTCTTTACGAATATCCGCGGGATTGGAAAGAAAAAGCTCTGCGTGATAGTTCAATAGAATATTATTCAAAATATTTAAGCGGAAGAAAAATATTTTTAGATCCCGGACATGGCGGGGAAGACAGAAGAAATACAAATAGTAAAGGGGATGTCATAGAAGCCGATGTTAATTTACACGTCGCTCTAAATCTAAAAAAATATCTTGAATCAGCCGGAGCGCAGGTAATTATATCTCGTGATAAAGATACTACGGTTCAGCTTGGTTACCGCTCTGAATGGGCAAACAAAAGCGGGGCAGAAATTTTTATAAGCATACATCATAATGCGCCTGGTAAAATGGAAGATGATTTTACTAACTACACTTCAACTTATTATCATGCAAAGGAAACGGATTACGAATATGAACCTTCTGATCATGACATAGCTCGATACATTGAACGTGATCTTGCTTATGTTATGGGCAATCCCGGTGGACTTGGTTCGTTTGATGGTACATATTCCGATTATAATATTTATCCCAAAGAAGGTTTTTCTGTGCTGCGTAAAAAAAACATTCCAGGTGTTTTAGTTGAATGCGCATTTCACACAAGTCATTTTGAAGAATTACGATTGAATAATAAAGAGTTCAATCAAATACAGGCTTGGGGTATTTTTAGAGGACTTGCGAAATATTACCGCGCCGGTAAACCGGAAATTGATTTTCTTCCTGATAGCTTGAGACTTGATAATAACATATTGAGTGCCTCATTCGAACTGAGAGATTCTACAGAAATAAATTCAAAATCAATTCAAGTCTATTTTAATAAAGAAGAGAAAGAATTTACGTTTGATAAAACAACTAATGTTGTTTCTCTTAAGATTGAAATAATCAATCCCGGCACCTACATGCTCAGAATTATTGCAGCCAATAAAAACGGGAACCATTCGTTCCCGTATAGAAAAAATATTATTATTGATGATTCTTTGAAAGTTAATCTTACGGATTAACTCACAGCAGTTTTTTTATTATCAATTTTTTCAGTTACTTTCTTAAAAACAAATAGAGCAATTGCAGCCACAAAACCTATAGCTAAGAAGTAGTACCAAATTACATGTGCATCTTGATAGTAAACCGCTTTCTGTATTTCTGTTAAACCTAATGGTAATGTTTTGGGATCGGGGCAGTATTTATCTAATAAAAATCCCGACATAATAAATCCGACTAATGCGGAAATAAAGGAATGCAAATGGCTGAAGCCAAGATAAACTCCTTCTTCACCTTTTGGTGCTAGGAAGGAAAAATATTCCAGAAATCTTGGTGAGATAAAACATTCTGCGAGACCTTGAATTGCAATTCCTATAATTAGCATAATTGTAATAGGATGCATTGTTATCAAACCTAAAACAGAAATATTTGTTCCTAAAGCACTTTCCAATGATTGACTAAATGACATTGCAAAAGCAGAGAACGGCATAAGAATCATTCCAACCAACATAGAAGTTACTGCTTTTCGTTTTTTCATAAGATTTGTAATGAGGACAACAAATAAAACAACTACCGCAGGGTTAACATTAGCAAGCCACTCCGGCCGGGCTTCATCTCCGCGCAACCGAATGACATATTTGGGCATTGTTGCATAAAGCTGTTGTTGAATTATCCAGAAGCCGCTCACAATTAAAATTAATATTACTAATCTCGGTTGTACTACAATTTTCTTAAGAGATTCAAAAACTTCTGCAACTGTTTTTCCTTGATGTCCATCATCATTTTGTTTGAAAAAGAAAAATGCAAAAAGCATTGCTAGGAAAGACATTCCAGCAGAAAAGAAATTTACATATTCTAAACCCATTCCCTGTCTAATGTAAGGAACAAAAGTTTTTCCACTGAAAGCACCAATGTTAACTATCCAATAAAACAAAGCATAACCTCTTGCACGGTTATCTTCATTAGTAGTCTTTGCAACAGTTCCAGTAATTAAGGGCTTAATAAACGAACCGCCAATCAAAGTGATTAACAAGAATAGAATTACTAATCCTTTAGTATGAAACATGCCGAGCAGAGAATAACCGGTTGTAAGTAAACCAAATGCAAGCACAAGTCCATTCCTAAATCCTATCTTATCTGAGATAGCACCTACAAACGGAGGAAGAAAATATAATAACGCATAAAAAACGCCGGCTACAATTCCGGTTTCGGTATCGGTAAATCCAACTATGTTTGTTAAATAAAGCGTGAGAACAATAAAGAATCCGTAATAAGCAGCTCTTTCACAAAGCTCCATAAAATTAGCAATCCAAAATTCTCTAGGAAATTTGAATTTGATCTTTGGTTGAGGAATGGATTGTTCGGTCATGTCGGTCCTATTGTTAGAAAATGATTGCCAAGTTAGAAAAATTTGTTCTTTAAAAAAATGCTATCCGGAATAATCTTAATGAGATTTGAAAAGAAAAATTCCATAGATTCAACATCGGAAATACAAGAATTACTAAAATCATATTGTAACCCTGGAGTTCTAAAATGAAAATTTATTCTAAAGATGAATTAAATAATTATTCACTATCTCTTACTTATGATGACATCAGTTTAATACCGACAGAAATTTCACGCGTTAAAACCAGATCTGAAGTAAATATAAGGTCGAACTTTCTCGGAAAAAATTTAACAGTTCCTGTAGTATCAAGTCCGATGGATACTGTAACGGGAATTGCAATGGCTAAAGAACTTTCAAGTTCGGGATGTATTGGAATTGTAAACAGATTCGATTCATCGTTAAGCGAATTATTTTCGAACGGAAATGTAGTTGAAGGCATTCAAGCTGTCTCCGTTAGCTTAACAGCAGAAGATGAGCTCCTGGAAAAAATCGCCGCAAATAAATTAATAGTTTGTATTGATACAGCTAATGCAAACAATGCTCATGTTCTTAATAAATGTGAAGAGATAAAAAAGAAATACAAAGTAAAAGTGATTGTTGGAAATATTGCTCACGGCGGAACGTTAAAACAACTTGTTGATGCAGGTGCAGATGCAGTTCGTATCGGAATTGGGGGCGGGAGTGTTTGTACGACATCAGTTCAAACGGGAATTGGAATAGGACAAGTTTCTTCAGTGTTAGATACTTACTTTACACGCAAGGAACAAAAATTAAAAATAGAATTAATTGCGGATGGCGGAATAAAAAGTCCCGGTGATGTTGCAAAAGCTCTTGCATCCGGTGCGGATATAGTGATGCTTGGAAGAATGCTTGCAGGTACAAAAGAAACTCCGGGTGAGGTAATTAAATACAGCGATCAGCTTTGGAAAAAGTACCGCGGTTCAGCATCATTTGGTGTAAAAATGAAAGGCGAGTTTATTGAAGGCGAAGAAACGATGGTTCCGTATAAAGGAGCCGTAAAAAGTGTAATCAACGCTATCTCAGACGGATTAAAAAGTGCAATGAGCTATTTGAATTGTGAATCATTAGAAGAACTAAAAAAAATAAATACGTTTGGAGTTCTCAGCACAAGTTCTTATTTGGAAAGATTGCCACGCAAATAGTTATTAAAAATCTTTCCCCCAATTTTATTTGCTAAATGGCACTTGTTGATTATTGAAAAAAGATTATGTATTGTCTTTATGATTCTAAACATTTTTTAATTGGAACTAGATGAAGATAAACGAATCCAAAATACGCTTCTTATTTTTTTATGTTTTTTTATTCTCTTCTGTTAGTTTTTCACAGGCTGTAGGTAAGATATATGGTAAAGAGGAAGCTAATACTTTATTTGGAAACGTGATTGATTCAACTTCAATAAGTCTTTGTGATTTAATCTCTGCAATTAATCAGACTCAAAATTATGTTATGTTTCAAATAATAAACGGAGAATTGATCATTCTTGGTGATGGTAGAGAAGTATTATATCCGGTTGATAAAATTGTTGACCCAAAAGAAGTATTTGCTCTTTTTAGTAAATCTAAAGTAGTGGAATTACTTAGTCTGAGCAGTGGTAATTTGGTAACTGTTGAAAAAAGACAGAGTCATCTGACCGTAACATTTGGACTTAATACTTTAGAAGAAGGATGGCCATGTCCACCAATGTGTAATTAATTAAATATGACCTTACCTATAATAATTTCTATAATATCCACGATAGTATGGATTTTTCCTGCAATTAAACAATATAAGTCAGATTATTTTTATTTTTTTTTAATACTGGGATTATTAGATACAATAAAAGCAATTACATTTTTTTTACTTCATATGAAGTCCCAATACATTTCAATAGTATTTTTATTTCTTCTAATATCTTCTTTAGCGTCTAATAATAAACAAAGATATTTTTTTATTATTCTTTCATTACTCTCGATTGTAATTTATTTTGGTTTTTCTTTACAAAGAAATACTATAATGCTAATACAAATGGGGATTCATGTTATTATTGTCATAATATTAATTAACTCTTTTGTAAAACATATTCAGAAAGTTAAGGCGGTTAACTTGTTCTTGATATTATTAATCACCTATGAATTGATCACTGTGCTTAAATATTTAGCTGCAATTTTAAGTTATGAACAGGGATTGATTAGTTTTTATATTGCTACTATTATTCAAATATTTTTCGGCATTGCCTTTTTGTTTATTTCTTTCAAAACTAAAGACTTTCCCATCCTTGTAAAAGACTGACCTTAGATAAAATTTATCACCCTTTGAACGAAATGATTTTTTCATACTGCTTTACGTAAACTATATTTTTACTTTCTTCAAACGTAATGAATTACTTACAACCGAGACAGAACTTAACGACATAGCTAAAGCGCCAATCATAGGGTTTAACATTCCCAAAGCAGCTAGTGGAATTAAAACAGTATTGTATATAAATGCCCAGAATAAATTTTGTTTTATTGTCTTTATTGTATTCTTTGAAAGATTAATTGCTTTAGCAACGGCTAATAAATTTCCTTGTACTAAAGTAATCTGAGCAGTCTCGATAGCCACGTCAGTTCCTGTACCGATAGCGATTCCTACATCAGCTTGTGCAAGAGCCGGTGAATCATTAATTCCGTCACCGACCATTGCAACAACTTCACATTTACTTTGATACTCTTTTACAATATTTGCTTTTTCATCCGGTAAAACTTCAGATCTAAACTCTGTAATTCCCACTTTATCTGCAATCAACTTTGCAGTTTTAGAATTATCGCCGGTAAGCATAACTGTTTTGATTTTCATCTTACCTAATTCTTTTATCGCTTCCGCAGAGGTTACTTTTAATTTGTCTTCTATAGCAATCAATCCTTTTAATTCTCCGTCTACACTAACAAATACGATTGTCTTTCCGCTCTCAATCAATTTATTATAATATTCATTCATAACATTTGTTTCTATCGAGTACTCAATCATCAAATTTAGATTTCCGATTATCACAGTATGATTGTTTACGATTCCTGTTAATCCAAACCCTGATAAATTTTTAAACGTTTCCGGTTGTGATAATGAAATATTTTTTGCATTTGCCTTTTGTACTATAGCTTCGGCTAATGGATGTTGTGATTTTGATTCGAGAGAAGCGCTCAAGTAAACCAGTTCATCTTCTGAAATATTGTTCACTCTTATTTCAGAAACTACAGGCTTGCCTTCAGTAATAGTCCCTGTTTTATCAAAAATAATTGTTGAAATATTTTGTGCAAGTTCAAGACTTTCGCCATTTCTAATTAATATTCCATTTGATGCACCCAACCCCGAACCGACAATTATTGCAGTAGGAGTTGCTAATCCCAGCGCGCATGGACAAGCGATAATAAGAACAGCCACAAAATTAACCAGCGCCTGACTGAATGAATTATGACCACCTATAAAAAGCCAAACTAAAAATGTTATTAACGCTACTACAATTACTATCGGCACAAATACTGAAGCAATTTTATCTACTAATTTCTGTATCGGTGGTTTGGATGCTTGTGCTTGTTCTACCAATTTAATGATTTGAGCAAGTACTGTATTGTCGCCGGTTTCACTTACCTTAAAATTGAATGAACCATTTTTGTTAATAGTTCCACCAATTACTTTCGAATCAATTGTCTTTTCGACTGGAAGACTTTCACCTGTTATCATTGATTCATCCACGGATGAACTTCCCCAGATAATAATTCCATCTGATGGGATCTTTTCACCGGGTTTAATGACGATAACATCTCCAACTTTTAAATCAGAAATATTTACAACAGTTTCATTATTCTTAACAAGAACTATTGCTGTTTTGGGTTTTAGTTCTATCAATTTTTTTATTGCAGAATTAGTCTTTTGTTTTGCACGGTGCTCAAGAATTTTACCCATCAAGATTAGAGTAATTATAACACCGGCTGTTTCAAAGTAGACGTGAGGTAATTCGTTGTGGATGGAAACAATTGAAGGGAATAAAGTTGCAATTACACTATATAAGTATGCAGTACCTGTACCGATTGCAACTAGCGAATTCATCTCAAAAGAAAAATGTTTTAGGTTAGTCCAAAAAATTTTATAGAATCTTTTTCCGCTAATAAAAATTATTGGCGTGGTTAGTATTAATAAAATTTTGTGTGTTGTATCTGTAGAAAAACTCCAAATATTTTGAAAAAAAGAATAATCAACCAACATGCTGATAATAAAAAGGGGTAATGTGAGAATTAAAGCAAGAAGAAAATCTTTTTTGATTTGATCATAATATTTATCTTTTTCAATCTCGATATTATGTTGGTTTAAAAACTGTGAATCTTTTAGAGAACTCGAATTTAATTTTAATTTGTATCCATACCCTTCAAGTTCTTTCGCTATAGAATCTAAGTTGATATTATCATGTTCCAAATCGAAAGTTGCATGTTCTGTTGCTAGATTAACACTAACATTTTGAACACCTTCAAAACCACCAATAATTTTTTCAACACGTGTAACGCAGCTTGCACAGGTCATTCCCTTAATAGGTAAATTTACTTCTTTCATCATGAACCTTCTATTTCTGAACTTTATATCCTGAATTAGATATAGCATTCTCAATTTCTGATGGATTTACTTTAACCTCATCATAATTTACTTTTGCAAACCCGATTCCAACTTCGATAGTAGCAAGATTTAATTTTGATAATTCTTTTTTTACTGCCATTACACAATGATTACAAGTCATTCCTTCAATTTTGAACTCTTGAGTAGTCATTTATTAAACTCCATTTTTTTTGTTATACGAAAAATAGGTTAGTGTAGCTTATGTCCGTTACATAATTCTGAAAAAATGTTATAAAATTCTAATGATATTTTAATTGAAATCGAGTGGTGTTTAACCGACTTTGTCTATCGGTTTACGCATATTATTGGTTTTCGATTTGAATTGACTGGCGGTAAAACCAGTTATTTTCTTGAATTGATTAGAGAGATGCTGAACACTACTATAACCTAGGTTATAAGCTATTTCACTTAAAGTGTGTTCACCATACTTTATAAGTTCTTTTGCACGTTCTATTTTCTGTAGAATAATATATTGTTCAATAGTAACACTTTCTAAAGAAGAAAAAAGACCGCTCAAGTAGTTATAGTCCAAGCCAACTTCTTTCTCGATAAGAACAGAAATTTTATTTGGTTCATTTATCAGATAATTATTATCATAAATAATTTTAATAATAAAATTTTTTATTTTCTCAATAGTTTTTGCGTTCTTGTCTTCAATAAGTTCAAATCCGTTTTCTTCCAGGACCAATTTTATTTTATTGATTGGTAAATTTTTGATTGGTGATTCGGTGATTACTTCACCTAAAGAAATCTTTTTAGTCTTCACTCCGATTTTTTCAAATTCTTCTTTTACAACCTTGATACAACGGTTGCAGACCATATTTTTTATATATAAAGAATTTTGCGATTGCATTGTGATATTAATGAATGATTAAATGATTTTTATTTTAGATTTATAGAATCATTTGCTGTTCTTAGGCTTGTCTTTTTGATTTTTCACCTTTAAGGTAAACATATCATTTTTCTCTTCATCAGTATAATTTTCTATAATGTTGCCCCCTAAAGATTTTAGATTTAAGCCTTGCTCAATTTGCTGTTCCTTTTTATTATTTGTTGTGTTTTTGCTCTGCAACGTATTTAATACTTCTATCCTACTATTACGAATTAATTCCTTTTTATTATCTTTATTGAGTTTAGCATTCTTAATTTTCTTTATATCGGTTTCGATTTTATTTGTAGGTTCAATATTTTTCTCTTTTTTACTAAGTACAGGCTTTTGTGGTTTTTGAATGGAAATGGGCTTTAGATTTTTATGTACGTTGGGGATAGGATAATTCTTCTGTTGTACAGAATTCGAAGTAGGAATTTCAATAATGTTTTTTTGTTTTTTCCTCGAAGAGTAGGAAGAAAATATTATCGTAAAAATGGTTATAACAAAAACAATAATTAATACTGTATATATTATTGGTATGATTTCCATACAGGTAAGATATTAAAATATATTTCCCCTACCAAGAAAATGGAAAGTTACAATTTCAAATTGCATTACCTATACGTGATGCTGATAATGTTACCATATCATATTCATTATTGTCACTATAATAATTTAATACATTCATTTCAGCTAAGTTAGGGCCTTGTTTTGGTAGATCCTCTTTATAAGTTCTTCTTTCACCGATAGTTCTAAAATTTTCGTTTTGATTCATTATCTCAAGTCTTCTACGCTCGATAATTTGTGTGGTTTTGTTTCTTTGACTACTTGTAGAAGCTGTATTGGTTTTTAAGTCTTTATCCTGCTCGTTTATTCTTCTAAAATATTCATGTGAGTATAATTTTTGTCTATCTGCTTTACTATTTTCAACACCTTTTATAGAATGTTTTTTAGTTGAAAAATTATTGTTTAAAGTTATTGGTAAACCAGTCTGCATTTGTTTTGTTATAGAATTCCTAACATAATTATTTATTGGTAGCGTATTACTAGCTAAGACTAAACGGTGATTGGGTATTGGTTCAATTGAACGTGGCAATTTGCTTCTAGACTTTGCTCGGTATGATATGTACGAAACAATTATCGCCAATAAGAGAAGCGTGGTAAATATCAATAAGCTAGTGTAAATTATTGGAACGAGAGTCATTTCTTTTTTCCTTTTTTATACTTATTAAGACAAATGCTATACCAGTTGAAATATTATGAATTCTTGCATTTTTCACGTTTTTTAGAACATTCAAAAAGGT
>Ga0209514_10006072_pt1 | contig 14975 bp, 15 predicted proteins | sample Subgrocontami58m_FD_187452 | JGI IMG/M metagenome (GOLD analysis project Ga0209514, IMG submission 187452) | Subsurface groundwater microbial communities from S. Glens Falls, New York, USA - GMW37 contaminated, 5.8 m (SPAdes) (version 3) | ecosystem: Environmental > Aquatic > Deep subsurface >...
TATGGGACCCGGAGAAGTTTCCCCTCCAATGTCCAGGAAAGGCCAAAGGGTTGGGGAGAGAAGAATGGATAAAGAGGATGCTTCAGGCAGTTGAGGTCTTCGGGGAAGGAAATGTCCAGTGTCCTTCAGTTACAGGTGTCATAATGGCGCCACCCCCTATGGCTATACCGAAATAGAGGAAGCGGTCAATTCTGAGATGGAGGGAAGCAAGTTTTGCATCGATCATCACATAAAGCCTGTTTCCTATAACTGGACTATCTCTCCTGGATCTTACTTCTATAAGATTGGGGCCACCCAACCACCTTTAGAGTTCTATATAAAGGTGGATCTGGAAAGGTATAGGCTTTTGAAGAATTATGAAAAGAGGCATGGGCATGCTTTTCCCGTTGGGGGGGCCGAGTATCGCTGCAATGGCTGGTCTTGCCACGGAGATTGGGAGGGACTCCTTTAAAAAACCAACAAAATAGAAATTAGGAGGGGGAAAGTGGGTGAAAAAAAAATTAAGAAATATGACAAAATTGAACTTTCTCAAGAGGTGATCGAGGTTTTTAATGATTCTCAAACGGTGAAGACGTTAACTACTACCAATGAGGAAGGTTTTCCCCATACCGTCTGTAAAGGCTCCTTGACTGTGTCAGAGGATGGCCTCGTTGCCTATAGTGAACTTATCGAGACATCTCAAACTCAGAGGAATATGTTGAGAAACTATTGGGCCAAAAAGTCGGTTGCAATAAACCTTTTTAATCCCAGGACTGGTCTATCTTACCAGATAAAGGGCATCCCTTATAAGTTTATGGTAGATGGTCCGATCTGGAGTCGATTTCTAACCGAGACAAGGAAGGTCATACCCGATGCCGATCCAAGTGGGGTATGGCTCATAATCCCCCAAGAAGTAAGAAATCAGGATTATGAAGTAAGAAGAAAAGAAGAGGCAATAAGAAGGCCGGGTTCCGGCTTCTGGCTCAAATATTTTGAAACTTTTAAAAGGGGGTAAGTCATGGAAGAGCATTATCAAATATTGGCCTACATAGATGACTTGGAGGAGGCTCATCGTCTGGCACAGGAGAGTAATTTAAGCTCAAAGCTTGTTAAGATGATCGATTCTGTTCGAGGTGATCTGGTAGAACTGGCGCCCGTCTTGGCTTCCGATAAAGATTATCAGAGACTGGCGGAGGTAGTTGAAGAACTCATTGAGGATTTAATCGAGAGTTGCAGAAAGGGAGAAGAGGCTTCCTGCGGAAAAGCAACGGAGACGCTCCAAACCCAGGTATATGAGATGAAGAACTCCCTTGGCATGGAAAAAGCAAAGGCATTAATCAATGGCAACGGCTTTACCTTAATAGGCACCGCCGATAAAGAAGGGAAGGTGGACATCGCTTTTTGTGGTTCTGCGACCATTATTGATGGAAAGCACGTGGCTGTTGCCTGCTTGCTCTTGAGTAGAACTGCCGAAAACTTAGAAGCAAATAAGCATGCGACCATAATCGGATCCCGGATAAGTGAAGAAAGCCCCATGGATACTGAAGTGGCTCGTATATACTGTACATTGGCAAAGGAGGAGGCTGCGGGGTCGATATTTGTAATGATGAGGGCGGCCATAGAAAAAGAAGCCGGTAAGACGGTGGCGGATATGATGCAGAAGGTATATCTGTTTGAGATTAAAGAAATAAGGATTTCTGTCCCCTCACCCATGTAAAGCAGCAGGAGGCAATAAAAATGTATGAGAGATTTACCTTAGAAGGCAAGGCCTACCCGGAGATGGGGAGGGAGGAGGAATTTGAGTATATAACTGAAAAGTATCCCCAGGTGCCGCAGACCTTTCTATTAAAGACCGATCTGGAGAGAAGGGGGGTCAGCTTTAGCGAAAAGGCCAGGGAGGCGCTTCAGAACCCCTCTTATGAGCATACCACCCAGCTCTTATTTCAGTGGCACCAGATGGATAAAACCCAGGAAAACTATGAGCACCCCCTGTGTCTTTACTTCAATGACGGAACCGGTTTCGGTATTCGGCTTGGCGCCCCAGAATCAGATCCGTGGGAGGTTGACTTTATCGATGGAGACTTCTGGCTCATGAGGGGCTCGGAACCATTTGAGGAACTCAGTCCCCTGCCAAGACCTTTACATTATGGCAAGAAGACATCAAGTGGTGTCCCTATGCAGTATATTGCCATCGCCAAGCCATCGGATGCCTTTATCTTTGTCCCTTACCGGCACTGTCACTACTGGAACGCTCAGGATCAGTGCCGATTTTGTGACATGGATTACAATACGGGCTTACAGATGAAGCTGGGGAGAGGTTTTACCACCCGCTCTACCCCGCAGGACATATACGAGACCACCCTTGAGATACTAAAGGAGGAGGGCAGATGGCGACATCTTTGCATAACCGGGGGATCAAACCCCAGAGAGGGATACGAACGGGAGTTTGAATTTTACCTCTCCTGCGCCCAGGCCATCCAGCGGGCCTTTAAAGAGGTCTATGGCCGGGATCAAATTCCCCTTTATCTCGTATTAAGCCCCTATTCCAAAGATAAATTGGAACGATTCAGGGATGAGGCGGGCGTCACCAGATATGCACCCAATCTTGAGGTATGGGACCCGGAGAAGTTTCCCCTCCAATGTCCGGGAAAGAACAAAGGGTTGGGGAGGGAAGAGTGGATAAAGAGGATGCTTCAGGCGGTGGAGGTCTTTGGAGAGGGAAACGTCGAGTGTGCCTTTGTTACCGGCACTATAATGGCGCCGCCTCCCTATGGATATACCGAGATAGAAGAGGCGGTTCGTTCCGATGTGGAAGGGATCAGGTTCTGCATCGATCATCATATAAAACCGATTTCTTATAACTGGACCGTAGAGCCCGGATCATATTTCTACAAAATTGGGGCCACCCAGCCCCCTTTAGAGTTCTACGTGAGGGTGGATCTGGAAAGGTACCGGCTCTTAAAAGAATATGGTGTAAAACATGGACATGCTTTCCCCTCCGGGGCTACCGATTACCGGTGCTGCCCTTGGTCCGCTTGTTATGATTGGGAGAGGCTGCTTTAAAATGCAGGTTACAAAATCCGCTTATTTTTTCAAATGTGACAATGACCAGTTATGATTTATTAAACAAGGAGGGGAAATGATGGAATATGATGATCTGCGAGGCTTTCTCAAGCTGCTGGAGAGCAAAAAAGAGCTCATCCGAATTAAGGAACCTGTAAATTGGGATATAGAAATGGGCACTATTGCCCAGGAATCTATTAATCAGAATGGCGCGGCTTTTGTCTGTGAAAGCATAAAAGACTACATGAAAACCCCTTGCAGAAAACTGGTCATGAACTATCTGGGCAACTGGAAAAGGGTGGCCCTGGCGATGGGGATGCCGGAAGGCACTTCGCCTGGAGAAATGGTTTCTGAGTGGCGCAAGCGGGATAAGCAATTGATTAAACCTGTAGTTGTGGATAAAGGGCCCTGCAAGGAGAATATTCTTAGCGGAAAGGATGTTGATCTTTCCCAATTTCCGATTCCCAAACTTCACACCAGGGACGGAGGCCGCTATGCTTTGACCTGGCATATTGTGGTAACCAAGGATCCGGACACCGACTGGATGAATGTGGGGACTTATCGGGGCATGATGTTGGATAATCAAAACATCGGCATGCTTTTAATTCCGGTCCAGAACTGGGGAATCCATGCGAGGAAATATCTCCAGCGTAAAATGCCGATGCCAGTATCCGTAGCTTTGGGAGTGGACCCTGTTACCATGATGATTTCTACCACTCCTTACCCCGCAGGCGTTAACGAATATGACGTGATAGGGGCTGTACGCGGCAAGCCGATGCAGCTTGTCAAGTGTGAAACCAATGATCTTTTGGTCCCTGCCAATGCGGAGATTGTGCTGGAAGGGGAAATTGACATGGATCCCTCTACCTATCGCATGGAAGGGCCTTTTGGCGAATATGCGGGCTACTATTCTTCGATAGATTCCACTCCCAAACCGGTATTTAAGATAAAATGCATTACCCACAGGAATGATCCCATTTATACCAGTGGGCTTGTCGGCTGTGGGCCTCATTTGAAAGCGGCGGACGCCGAGTACATGGGCGCCGTAACCTTAAGCTCTATTATCTGGAATCAGTTAGAGAGCAGCAACATCCCCGGAATACGGGATGTATGGTTTGACGAGGATGTTTGGGGCACCAATGTGTTTGTGAGTATCGACAAGAAGCATTATGGCCATGCCAAGCAAGTGGCCTTTGCCATCTGGGCGGCTCCTTCTGCTGTCTATATCGGGAAATATGTGGTTGTTGTCGATGGTGATATCGATATCCATAATCCCAAGAAGGTCTGGGCGGCCATTGCCAACCGTACCGATCCTTCACAAGATATCATTGTGTTTCCCCAAACCAATGGCGGTCCCCTTGACCCGTCCGTTCATCCGGACACGAAGATGAAGACCGGGAAACTGGGAAGGTGGGACCGGGTGCTGATTGATGCGACCTGGGATGACACCTGGGAGGCAAGGCCGGAATGGGGCGGCCTCAATCATCCTCCTTCATGTTTGTCACAAGAGGCCGATCTTCAAGTCGTAAGGGAGAAATGGAAAAAATATGGTTTTAACTAATGCCCATTGAAGGCCGCTGAGGTTATTCACAAGAAGCGTAGAAGGGGGGAAAAATGGCAGATAAAAGTTTTGATGTGGTGATTGTGGGAGGAGGGAATAAGGCTCTGATCGCGGCGATGTATCTCAGCAAGTATGCCAAGCTGGGGGTCGGGATATTTGAAGAGAGGCATGAATTGGGAGGGGGGTGGTGTCAGGAAGAGCCGGCGCCCGGTTTTCTCGGCAATCCCTGCTCGAGGGTTATGAGCGCTCAGCATCACATTACTACCTTTTGGGACTTTCCGGAGTGGGAAACCTATGGGGTAAAAATGGATTATACCGAATGTGGTACCGGAAGCATCTTTAGTGAGGACGACACCTGCCTTATCCAGTATACGGCCTTTCCCGATGTTGATCCAGACCAGGAGAGGACCGCCGCCGAGATCGCCCGGTTTTCCCAGAAGGATGCCGACACCTACCTCAAGCTTTGGAAGAATCTGAAGACCAAGTGGGAACCATATATCCTGGAGTCGTTCTTTAATCCAGCGCCGCCTCCGGGGCAACCCGATGCGCTCGATCGCATGCTCCGGCAGCCTGATTCCGAACTCGATCCCTCCTGGTTTTTCATGTCGCCGATCCAGATGAACAAAACGCTCTGGGAGGACCCACATGTCCGGCATGCCTTTGGCAGGGTCATTCAATCCTGGGGGTTTGAGGGCGATCAGGCGGGATCAGGCTTTGCGGCCAATATCGGTACCACCCTGATGCAGTGCCCTCTGATATGCTGGATAAAAGGCTCTACCCATGTCAAGGCCCATGCCTCACAGAAGATAATCCTGGAGAATGGCGGGCGGGGCTACACCAACTCTCCCGTCGATCGCGTGATCATCAAAAACGGCCGGGCCGTGGGAATCAAGTTAGAGGATGGCACTGAGATTGAGGCAAGAAAGGCGGTGCTTACGGATGTTGATCCGGATCAGCTCTGCAACAAGTTGATCGGCAAGGACTATCTCTCTGCCGATTTATTAAGAAAGGTAAATGCGATCGAACGGGACTATGTCTGTATCATGTGGTACACGTGGGCCTTTAAGGAAAGACCAAAATATAAGGCCGAAGCTTGGAACCCGGATTGCTGGCAGACGCAGTGGCTGGCCCTGGGAGACACGGATGATGAGACCTTCAGAGAGGAGGGCTGCGAGCGCCGGATTGGCATCTGGCCCACAAAGCTCAATATTGGAACCTCCTATCATGGGGTGAGCGAGACCAGCCGGGGAGACTCCCTCCTTGCCCCTCCAGATGTCAACTTTACCATCCTTACCGAACAGTTTGTCCTTCCCGCCTGGCGGCTCTCGGAAGCGGAATGGAAGAGAAAAGAGACCGAGCATGCCGAGGCGGTCGTGAAGAAGATACATGAGTATGCACCAAATGTGAGTTGGGACATCATTGGGGGTTATCTGCCCATAACCCCTTATTACACTGCTCATCAGGCCAGAAACTTTGCCCCGACGGGGAACTGGTGCGTCATAGACAATATCCCCTCCCAGTCGGGCAGATTCAGACCTATTGCCGAGCTGGCCCGTCATAAGGTGCCGGGGATAGGGGGGCTCTATTGCACAGGGTCGGCCTGGCATCCCTATGGGGCTGCCACCAGCATGCAAGGATACAACTGCTACAAGATAATGGCCGAAGACCTTCATCTTCCCAAACCCTGGGACGTAGATGGCAGGCCCTTCTAAGAAAGGAGGAAAAAGATGGAACGAAAAGAGCGCGAGTGGCGTAAGCTCTATTCACACCCGGTATATAAGGTCAAGCCGCCGGAGATCAACTGTGACGTGGTCATCATCGGAGGCGGTGGTAAAGATGCAGTCCACCGAAGTAGGCCGGGAGCTGATGGAGTTTTAGGATAAGAGTCCCAAGATGGTGGTTGACGAATACTTTGAGAACGAACGGGTTAAGGCGCTGATGCTCTATACCCTCTGCATGTGGGGCCTCGATCCCACCCAGACGGGCGTCAATATCTAAACCGGTAACGGTGAGAAGGTAATTTAAGCAAGGGGGAATTTACTTTCTAAAAAGGAGGGCAAGGAAGATGATTAAATTGAAAAGACTTCATTTTTCGACAGTTTTTTTAATGGGGGTTTTATTCCCGGTTTGTCTGAGGGCTGCGGAACTGCCTACTTATCAGAAGTATATAGGGCCCATTAAACCGGGGTTAGTAATTACCAAGGAAAATTTTAACACCTATCTGCCGGAGTTACAAAAACTGCTCCCCCCCGCTGGAGTCAAATGGTATGGCATGGGGGTGAGGGAAGGGATGGTAACCATGCCCATTGTGAAAACTACCTATCCCCAGAGCCTCACCAAGGGGCAACGGGAGGCAACCAGGAAGTATGCAGGCACCGCCCGGGTAGGAGCTGACAATCAGTTGTATGACTGGGTGGCCGGAATTCCTTTCCCTGAACCTACGTGGGAAATAAACCTCCCTATAGCTTTAAAAAGAATGGTCCTTGCTATCAGTTAGACTGGGAGATAAAGCCCATGTACGTGCTGGGGGTTATGATTAATAATCCTGATTATGCGTATTCCAAACGGTTAGTTTATATAGATGCCACCCCCCTGGATCAGGGAGGGAACTTCCCCCTTATTTGGGGAGAACAGTATGATCAGAAAGGCCGGTTGTGGAAGGTTAGCAGCATGTTCAATTACATTAACAGTGAAGGATTCAAAGTCCCAATTGTGGGTACATACCTAAACTATCAGACCGACCATTATACGATAATGGATGCAATTTTCACCGTTCGGCCTTTGACGGAAGATGAAGCGGCCTTCGATATCAAAACTTTGTTGAAGAGGGCGCAATAAATAATTTGGCAGCGTAGAAAACAGGATACCTAATCTTGATGCTCTCGTCAAAAGTCACGCGGTGATTTTAAGTTTATAGCGGGGTTCATCCATAGTCGGCGTGAAAATGTTTGCAGGCAAACCCATGGGTTTCAAAAGCTGCTCTTTGAAACCAAAAATAGTGTGCCTAATACTTGATTTTGCTGATGCAGCAAGAGCCTCTCCGGGGAGGCCGAGCACCTTCCGGACGGCCGTCGCCATTTGGTCCACAAAAGGGGGGCTGAGCACCCCTTTTGTAATTGTTTGCAAGGCAAAAGTGCTGGGCAACTGGCATAAAAAATATGGATTCAAGGAGTAGTGGCAATGGCGGATGCAACGTATGATGCAGTAATCATTGGAGGGGGAAATAAAGGCTTGGTTTGTGCTATGTATTTACAAAAATACGGCGGTATGGATACTGCTATTTTTGAGAGCAGACACGAACTGGGAGGAAGTTGGGCCAGCGAAGAGAAAGCCGTTCCCGGATTTATATGCAATACCCATGCTTCCGACATAGGTGATTTCTACGCCAAAATTCTTGAGAGAGATTTTCCCCAATTTTCGGAGCGAGGGTGTGAACATATACCTTATCAGGTGGCCTACGGCACTATTTTCCGGGAAGATAATACCTGTATAGCCATCTATAGCCCCCTATCAATGGACCCGACCCAGGAGAAGAGCGCGGGAGAGATCAGCCGCTTTTCCTCCCGGGATGCCGATAATTGGCTTACCCTCTTTGGGCTTTGGGAGGAGTACTTAAAAGAGGCAACTTTCGGGAAATGGTTTCACGAACCCGCGCCTGCCTCCCTTGCAGAACCAGATGAATTTGAGAAAAGTCTCTTTAAGTTTTTTTCCGATCCCAGAGCCCGGAAGATTGGAGCTGATCCTTCCTGGCTGGTGAAATCTCCTTTGGAGGTGGCAAGAGATGTGTTTGAGTCCAATGAGATGATCGGGGGGCTGCTTCGGATCAGCCACTCGGGATCGGGGCTTGACCCTTTACTTTCCGGAGCAGGGGTCACATTTCTGTTTCAGATGCTATGGCTGTTATACTTTGGGCATTGGAAGGGGGGCACCCATTCGGCTGCTCATGCCGCCTGTAAGTGTTATACCGAGGAAGGGGGAAAGACATTTACCGAGTCCGAGGTTGCGAAGGTCCTGATCGAAGATGGAAAAGCAGTCGGAATAAGACTTGTTAACGGCGCCGAGGTGATGGCGAGAAAGGCAGTAGTGTCAACCTTAGACCCCGCCGCCCTTTGTTTCAAATTGACCGGTAAAGAATATTTTAGCCCGATCACAGTGAGGAGAATAGAGGGTCTTTCCCGCTGGCGGGTCACGGCTGCCTGGCAGCAATGGGCCCTTCATGAATTACCACATTATAAAGCGGCGGATTTCTGTCCGGATATTGATAAAACCGGATGGCTGGTGCTGGGAAGCAAGGATATACATGCAATGGTGAGAAACCATGCCCAGCGATCAATGAATGCGCAGCCCGATGAATTGAATCCGGTGATTTATGCCCCGACCATCACGGATTCCACCCTGGCCCCTCCCGGGAAACATTATTGCGGTACCGAAGATTTCGTGCTGGGAGCGGATAAACTCTCGGAAAAAGAATGGAGGAAGTTTAAAAAGGAGTTTAGTGAGAAGACCATGCAGGTTTGGCATGATTACGCCCCTAACATGACCTGGGATAACGTAATAGGTTTAGCGCCTGATATGCCCCTTGACTGCTGTAACGTGGGGCAGACGGCTCCTACCGGGAACTGGGCAACCATCGATATGATCCCTTCACAGGTCGGAAGGTGGAGACCGGTACCGGAGCTGGCTCGTCATAAAGTTCCCGGTATCAGCGGCCTTTATGCCACGGGGGGGGCATGGCCTCCCACTGCTTGCGCCTCTGCATCCCAAGGCTATACCTGCTATAAAGTGATTGTAGAGGATTTCAAGCTGGAGAAGTTCTGGGAGAAAAAAGGTTATCCTTATTAAAAGGGGGGAGAAAGTTATGGAAGAAAGTTACGATCTATTAGCTTTTGTCGATAGCCTGGAGGAAGCCCTTCGGTTGGTTCGAGTTCAGAAATTAAGCGATAAGTTGTCCGATAAAATCGAATTCATAAAAGTGTTGGGCAGATCAATAAATAATATAAATAGCAGTAAGAGGGCTACCATAATCGGGTTTCGAGCGAATGAAGATAATCCCATGGCAACGGAAATGGTTCGAGTGTATTGTACATTAGAGGGAGAGGAAACCGAAGTACCCGTTAGTGACCAAATGAGAAGGTTTTTGGAGAAAGGAGGAGGAAAGGGCTAAGCAGCCACCATGAAAAAGGTGTACCTGTTTAAAATAGAGGGAATTAGGGTTTCAATTTCATCAAGGAGGTGAGATGCGGGCCCTTGTTTGGGAAGTTTGCGGCAGCTCCGGGATCAAGTGCGATTATTGCAGGATCAAGGTCCTAAAAAGGTTTAAGGCAGGAGGCGATGAAAATGAAAAAATATAAACTTTTGAAAGAGTTGGGTTTGGACCAGCTCCCCACCGATACGGATGAGATGGGAGTCAGAGAAGAGTTTGATATGGTAAGGGAAAAGTATCCCCAAATTCCCCGAACGATCCTTTTGAAGGAGGATGTTTTAAGAAGGGGGGTGACCTTTACATCTTCCGCCTTAAAAGCGATACAAGATCTCTCAATATCTTACCATGTTTACATTCTTTTCCAGTGGCATAAAATGGATGAAACGAGTGGTTTAAAGATTCCGGAAAGTATTATCTTCAGAGACGGCACCTATGTCTCCGTTCTCCTTTCCCCCCCGGAGACGGATCCATACACCATTGATATAAGAGATGGTGAGTTTTGGCTCTTTTCAGAGGGAGAACCGCTGGAAGAGGTCTTCTTTGATCCCGCTCCTCGTTATTTTGGCAAGAGGACGAGCAGGGGACGTCTGATGGAGGAAATATTAGGTCATGGACGTCGGCTTCTCTATCTCATCCCGGTCCAACATTGTTATTATTGGAACGAGGAACTTCAATGTAAATACTGCGATATGAATTATATCGCAAAGCATCAATTGAAGATCGGAAGATCGGTCAAACTCCGCAAGGACCCCGAAGATGTTTATGAAGCAGTGTATGAGGCGTTACAGGAGAAGGGACGACATCAGGAAATGTTTTTCACGGGTGGCACCAACCCTCGCAATGATTTCCAAAATGAGATTGATTTCAATATAGAGTTGGTAAAGGAAGTGCTACGGGCGGTAAAGGACGCTACCGGTGATCCGAATCATCACCTACCTGTTTTCTGGGTGGGCCCTCCTCTTAAAAAAAACCAGTATATCACGGTAAAAGAAGCGGGTTTTACCGGATATGGTTGTTATTTTGAAATATGGGGAAAAGAAAAATTCGAACTGGTTTGTCCAGGAAAGGCTAAATATTGTGGGGGATTTGATGGTTTCCTGGAAAGATCTCTGGAAGCCTTGGAGGTGTTTGGAAGGGGCAATGTGTGTGCAGGCTTCGTCCCCGGGATTGAAATGGCCCCGCCCCCTTACGGTTTTTCCGAGCTTAATGAGGGAGTGGAATCTGCCCTCCAAGGGTATAAATTCCTTTTTCAAAAGGGGTTTGTGCCCACCGGAACCAATTGGAGCATATCTCCGGGTTCCTATTACTATAAAATAGGGGCAGCCCCTCCTCCCCTGGAGTTCTTTGCCAAATACGGTTTAGGCCGACAGTTATTATTAGTAGAATATGGAAAGGATATATGTTCCGATATGCTCAGCAATCAGTGCTACGCCACTTATCCAGAGTATCAAAGGCTATTTTGATTCTACTACGATACTCAAGAACTTTGGAACAAAATATAGGGCCAGAAGATTGGGTCGTTTAAGTAAAATCTCATGTAAAGGGGACAGGAGGGATAAGATGGACAGATTGCCTCAAGAGATAATGGAAATATTAAAAGATCCTGACACTATTAAGGTTATAGCTACCATAGGAGAGGAAGGGAATCCTCATATCGTCATGAAGGATTCTTTAGAAGCTATTGATGAGCAGACAATTGCTTATCTAGAATTGATAGAAAGATCTAACACCAGTAAAAATATGCTAAGAAATTTTTGGGATAAAAAGCAGGTAAGTATCTTTATTTACAATAAAAAGGCGAAGGTTTCCTGTCAGATTAAGACGGAACCTTACAAATATGAGTGGGCGGGTCCGCTCTGGGATCAATTTCTCACGAAGCTATGGCAGACGATGCCCGATGCAAATCCCGAGACGGTATGGGTACTTAAAGTAAAGCAGGTGATAAATGAGGATTACTTCGTAAGGAGGGAAGAGCAGGATAAAAGAGTGATTACCCAAAAGGTATGGCATCCGCTCCGTGGACCCCGGTCATGAAAGTATCCGATAGGATGGGGAGGGTCATATAATTATGAGATTGCAAGGGAAAGTTTCCTTAATTACCGGCGCCGGTCAAGGGATAGGAAGAGCGGCCGCTATTCTCTTTGCTAAAGAGGGATCTCAGGTGGTGGTGGCCGATTATAAGCCCGATGAGGGTAAGGAAACAGTAGAATTAATAAGGGGAGAAGGTGGGGAGGCAATTTTTGTTAAGGTTGATGTCTCGAAGGGGGACGAAGTCAGGAAAATGCTAGAGTTTACGGTGGAAACTTTTGGGAAGATTGACGTCTTATACAATAATGCCGGTGTTGACTTAGGTGAAAAGGATAGAATATCGGTACTAGAGGAGGAAGATTGGGATAAAATCTTGAGGATTAATCTGAAAAGTGTTTATTTATGCTGTAAATATGGGATCCCAGAAATGATAAAAAATAGTGGCGGATGCATCATAAATACTTCATCGGTGGCAGCCCTCATTGGTTCCGAAGTTCTCCATGCTTATTGTGCGGCAAAAGCAGGGATCATCGCTTTAACCAGAGCAATTGCGGTTACCTATGCTTCTTATCAGATCCGAGCAAATGTCATTCTTCCGGGAGCAATCGAGACCTCAATGCTGCAAGAAAAAGGTGATCAATTCCGGGAGATAATCACTCATGCTACCCCCCTGGGAAGAACAGGAAGACCGGATGAAGTGGCCTCTCTCGCCCTTTATCTGGCATCTCCTGAGTCCTCCTTCATTACCGGGTCAGTATTTGTTGCCGATGGTGGTATCACGGCTCGATGATTAAGAGCTTTTATTATTTTTCTAAGAAGGAGGGAAAAGAAGATGATCAAACTAAAAGGGTCATATTTTTTAACAGTTTTTTTGTTGGGGGTCTTATTTCCGGTTTTTCTGGGGGCTGCGGAGCTTCCTACTTATCAGAAGTATATAGGTCCCATTAAACCGGGGATAGTAATTACAAAGGAAAATTTTGATACCTATCTGCCGGAGCTGCAAAAACTGCTCCCCATCTCCAGACTCAAATGGCGTAGCATGGGGCTGAAGGAAGGGCTGGTGACCATGCCCGTTGTGGCAACTACCTATCCCCGGGTCACCAAGGGGTATTGGGAGGCCACCAGGAAGTATGCAGGCACCGCCCGGATAGGAGCTGGCAATCAGTTGTATGACTGGGTGGCCGGAATTCCTTTCCCCGAACCTAAGAATGCTTTAGAGATAAGCTGGAATTGTTATCCCATGATCGCCCGCACCCTTGCTCACGAAGATTGGAGCTTCGATGGTTGGTTCGGTCTGTTCCAAGGGACCAAGTATGAGAAACACTTTGTGTGGAATAACTTTAACCGCAAGTACCGGGGAAGAACGGATATCCCCCCTTTAGGGAATATGCCGGATTTTACAGAGAGGGGTATAAGCCAAAAGGAAGCTATATTGATTCTTGAACCTAACGAAGTGAAGGGGTTTATACAGTTAAGGATCAGATACTGGGATATTAATAAGGCAGATGAAAGTTATGCCTATATCCCTGCGCTTCGAAGGGTGCGCCGTCTTACCGGAGCTGACCTTACTGATCCCCTGCTGGGAAGCGATCTGGTGCCGGATGATTTTGAGGTGTGGAGGCAGAAGCTTGATCACAGAATGAAGTTAAGGGTCTTGGAGCACAGGGATTTTCTGGTTCCCAGAACCTCTGTAGGAAAGGAAGAGAGACCCGTCTATGACTATAAAAAGCAAGGCCCCTGCCTCCAGTTAGAGTGGGAGATAAGGCCTATGTGGGTGCTGGAAATTATGATGAACGATCCGAATTATGCGTATTCTAAACGGATACTTTATATAGATGCCGTTCCCTTTGATCAGGGAGGGAGCTACCTCCTTTATTGGGGGGAGGGATATGACCAGAAAGGCCGGTTGTGGAAGGCTAATGGCGTTGGGTCTCCGGCCGTTAACAAAGAAGGATTCAGAGGCTTTTTTAACTGGGAGGTAATGAACTACCAGACTAACCATTATACGGTAACAGATGGTGATAATGATTATATGAAAGGAAGAGAACATTTCGATAAAACCTTTCCGCTGAAGGAGGAAGACGTTTTCAGCATCAAGGGCTTGTTGAAGAGGGCGCGATAAAGAATAAGGAATTTGTAACACTTTAATAGAGAGCCAGTTTGGCAAAACTGGCCAGCTCTAAGTGCTATGGTTACATGACACTACCCGTTACATCTTCAACGATAATTATAACCAAAGTTCATAACACGAAATTTGATTGCGGATTTGAACATTGCTGTGCCTGCGTTTTTCCTATACCGAAAGAACAATGTAGATACGAATAGAAAACTCACTGACCGTAAAATTAAAGTTAATTAAGATAGTTGAAAGCTAAAACCGTTTTGACGGATAAAGGCTATCCGTTTTGAATTATCTACCCCAGTTTTACCGATGGCAGCTACCTTATATCGGATATTCAGTTTTGTCCGGGATTTATCCTTGACATGTTGAAATAAAATCAATAGTAGGCCCAACTATAGTACTTGAATCAGTGGCGCTAAAGGCGCTTGTTGCTTGAAATTGTCAAAAATAAAATTTTGACCAATTTGTCCTTATTTGGGGATGGCGTCTTCTGCACGTTAACCGGTGGTTAGTGAGGGATATGATGCTTCAAGTTATTAAAAGTACCTATAAAAGTCGTTATTCATTTACATCTCTCCCCCTTTCTGCGAAATCTTTAAGAAGAAACTCAACCTCGATCACCCCATTTACCGGGGCTTTTAAAGCCCCGGTAAATATATTTGCCGTGTTGTTTTTGGTTCCGACCTTGGCCATATTTTTTTAAGTTGCGGGATTTGTTCCAGGAATCTTAAAAAGGGGCGGAGAGTTATTTGTCCAAGAAACCTTAAAAGGAGGAGGGAAGTTATGAAAAGATGGAGTTTAGTTTTTGGTTTGGCGTTTCTGTTGTTGGGAGCGGCTTTTTCCGCTCACGGTTTTAGCCTGCTGGATAACAAGCTTTCCATCAGCGGCTATGTCCAGAACCAGAGTTCTTACCGGTTGGGTTATGAGTCCCAGTGGGTAAGCAGCGAAAACCGTCTTCAGGTGGAGATGGTGGGGAGGCTGCACCCCAATTTTATTGTAGCGAGCACCTTCCGGGGCAC
>Ga0209514_10006074_pt1 | contig 14974 bp, 11 predicted proteins | sample Subgrocontami58m_FD_187452 | JGI IMG/M metagenome (GOLD analysis project Ga0209514, IMG submission 187452) | Subsurface groundwater microbial communities from S. Glens Falls, New York, USA - GMW37 contaminated, 5.8 m (SPAdes) (version 3) | ecosystem: Environmental > Aquatic > Deep subsurface >...
CTCGTTATCGTCCTCGTAATCGTTCTCGTTCTCGACGGAGCACCCACGAAGCGATACGACCGGGATCGCGATGCCGATCCCGAGGGCGCTTTCGAGCACGAGTACGAGTACGAGTACGATAACGATCCCGAGAACGATTACGAGCACGAGCACGACTCGCGACCCGGGCCTTGGTTCCATCATGCTTATCCGGTTGACGTCCGATGCGCTACTGGCGCGGGGGTCGCGACCCCTTGGCAATGAACCGGATAGGCATGGTTTCAATCGCTTGGCTCGCTCCTCCCGTCCTGTACAATCCGGTTCCCATGGAGATCCCCCTCCCGGTCCCGCCTGCGCTCACCTCGGAGACGCTGCGTCCGGCGATCGCCGGATGCGCCAAGGCGCGCGCGTGGCGCGTCGAGCCCGCGGGTGCAGGCTGGCGCATCCACTTCGGAGCGGCTGCGGCCTTTCGTCCCGAGGAACTTCCCTTCGTGCTCGACATCGCGCCGGCAGAGAACGGCTGCGCTGCCCGCGCGACGTTCCGCTGCCTCCCCTGGATGCGGCGGTCCATCGCCCGCTCGGTGCGGCTTCGCGCGGAGGGCGCGCTGGCGCGCCTCGCGGCAACGACCGCCGAACCGTCCCCCGCCGCCGTCGCGGATCGCACGGACTCCCCGGGCGCCCATGACCCTTCTGCCGCCGCTGCGCCCGCCGTCGGGCCCGCGGCGGCGCCCCCGGACCGGACCGGGACGCCTCCGGCTCCCGATCCCGCATCGCACCCGCCCGCCCGCCGCGCCGGCTTTCCCCTGCGCAGCTTCAGCGTCTTCCTGTCGCTCGTGCTGAGCACCTGCGCGGGCATCGCCGTCTTCTGGGCGTACGGCCTCGCGCTCATCGACGCCACCCCGCAGCAGCCGCCGGAATACTTCGGCGTTCCCCGCCTCTCCGAGCTCCCCTTCTCCGTCCGCTTCTGGTCCGCCTGGTTCGTCGCCTTCTCCATGGGATACCCCCTCGGCTTCCTCATCGGCCTCCTCTGCTGCGCCGCGGAGTACCTGCGCGCCGTTGCGGCCAGCCTCCTCCCCCTGCTCGGAGTCCTCGCCGCCTGGGTCGCGTGGATGACCTTCGTCCCCGGGCTGCGGCTCTGGGCGCTCGCGACCGCCGCCGTCCTGCCCCTCGCCTGCTGGGCCGCCTATAGCCTGCCCTGGGCCCTGCGCCAGGAAGTGGACCCATGAGCCCTTGTACCGCATCGTCGACGACCGCATGGCCACGGGCGACTGTCCCGACTGCAAGCAGCCCGTGCCGGGGCGCTGGCAGGGGTGAGTTGCGGGCGTTGCGTTGCAGGGTTGCGGGGTTGCGGGGGCGCGGCCTTGACCCGGCGAGGTCTTGTCCCTACAATGACCGTCGCCTCGCCTGTCCGCGGGCCGACGCACTTTGTCAGGATCGGACTATGACCGTCCTCATTTCGGATCCCCCCCTGCGGGTTGTGTTCCAGAACATCCGTTGGCAGACCTACGAGTACATTCTCGCCGATCTCGGCGATCGGCCGGTCCGGCTCACCTACGATCGGGGGGAGCTTGAAATCATGTCTCCGAGCAAGAGCCACGAGTGGTTCGGCTGTCTCGTCGGACGGATGATCGAGACCCTGACCCTCGAGCGCGGCATTCCGATTCAAAGCGTGAAATCGACGACGTGGAGGAGTGCGCTGAAGCAACGAGGACTCGAGGCCGACGAATCGTACTACATCCAGAGCGAGCCCAGAGTCCGGGGCAAACTGGAATTCGACCCGGGAGTCGACCCCGTTCCCGATCTTGTCGTGGAGATCGAGATTTCGCGCAGCGTCCTGGATCGCCTGGGGATCTACGCCGCACTGGGCATCCGCGAGATCTGGCGGTACGATGGCGAGAAGCTCACGGCCCATGTCCTCGACGCGGAGGGCGGGTATCGCGAGGTCGAGACGAGTGCCGCGCTTCCCGCCTTGCGCGTGAGGGATCTGGAACGGTTCCTGCAGCGAGCGACCCTGACGGACGAAACCAGCCTGATGCGCGAGTTCCTCGTCTGGGTGCGGGACCGCCGACCCGCTCCGTGAGCGTCGCCCACCCAGAGACCACTGCCGTTCGAGGGTGTCCCGCCGCGAGCAGCAAGCAGCCCGTGCCGGGGCCCTGCCGGCAGGTGTGGCAACGGTGAGGGCGACGGGGGAGCGGCGCCCAGGACGCAGACCGGCGAGAACCGCAGGGGGATTCGCCAGGAGCGCGGCGGTCCGCGAGCAGCGTGCGTCGACCTGGGGGCGAAGGGCACGGGGAGGATCGAATCGCTGAATCGCTTGGCTGCCCCTGCCGTCCTGTACAATCCCTTTCCCATGGAGATCCCCCTCCCGGTCCCGCCCGCACCCACGGTGGAGACGCTGCGTCCGGCGATCGCCGGATGCGCCAAGGCGTGCGCCTGGCGCGTCGAGCCCGCGGGAGCGGGGTGGCGGATCCGCTTCGGAGCGGGCGCGGCCTTCCGTCCCGAGGAACTTCCCTTCGTGCTCGACATCGCTCCGGCGGAAAACGGCTGCGCCGCGTGGATGACCTTCGTCCCCAGGCTGCGGCTCTGGGCGCTCGCGACCGCCGCGGTCCTGCCCCTCGCCTGCTGGGCCGCCTATGGCCTGCCCTGGGCCCTGCGCCAGGAGGTGGACCCATGAGCCGCACCCGACTGATCCTCCCGGCGCAGCCATCTCGCGAGCCGCGCGACGGACCCGGTCGCGCGACCCCGGTCGCTCACGCCCGGCCCATCCGCGTCGCCCCCCGCCCCGGGTTCGGACCCGCGCGCGTCCTCGCGCTCGCGCTGCTCCTCGCCGCGGGCGCGCTCCTCGCCGAAGCCGGTCCGCGCGCCGATCACGCCGAGCGCGCCCCCGAAGCCCGCGCGATGGTCCAACTCCGCGACCGCTGGTTCATCCTCAATCCGGTCGGGCGCGGCGCGGTCGATTTCTACTACCGCTATTCGCCGTACGCCGCCTTCGCGATCGAGCAGGAGGACCGCGACGGCCTCAAGGAGCTCGCCTCCCTCGGCATGGGCGGGCTGCGCGGCCTGTTCCGCAGCGCCCTGCTCTGGATGCCCGCGGCCGGGGCCCTCGTCGTCCTCTGGCTCGCCGCGCTCGCGTCGCACGTCCTGGGCGCGCGCGCGCGCCGGCACGCCGCCGCGGTCGGCGCCGCCGCGGCCGCGCTCTTCCTGACCGGAGTGGCCGCGGACTGGTTCCGACCCGCCGAGATCGCCAAACGAGCGCACATCGCCGGGATCCGCGCCGCGTCCGAGCGCGGCGAGTTCCCGCCCGAACTCGTGGAGTCGGCCCGACACGACCCCGACCCCGACGTGCGCTACGAAATCCTCTACGCCCTCGCCGAGCGGCCGGCCGACGAGGACCGGGCCGTTTTCCGCGAGGCGCTCGGCGATGCCGACCTGCGCGTGCGCAGCTGGGCGCTCAACGGCATCGGCAACCTCCCCGACCGCGATTCGCTCCCCGCGGTCCTGGCCTGCCTTTCCGACCCCGTCTACAACATCCGCTACCGTGCCGCCTGGGCGCTCGGCAGGCTCGGCGACCCCGCCGGCCGACGCCCGCTCGAGGAGATCCTCGCCCACGACGAGCACATCTATGTGCGCTACTACGCCGCCGAGGCGCTCGATCGGCTCGTGGGGGACAAGAAGAAGTGACCGAAGCCCACGCCGTCCCGGCCGCGCCGTCCCCCGCGACCCCGGCACCCGCCGCCCGGCCGCGCGCGAGCGCGCTGATCCCGCTCCTCTGCGCGGTGGTCGCACTCGAGTGCGCCCTCGCCCTCGCGGGGACCGCCTGCGAAGAGCGGGTGCGCGAAGCCGCGCGCTACGGGACCCTCCCGGCATGGCTCACCGCGGGCGCGCCGCCCGAACGTGCGGCCGACACGGCCTTCGAGACGGCGGCGTACGCCCTCACCTGCCTGGCGCGCATCCTGCAGACCGCGCTGGTCTTCGTGTGGGTGCGACGGACGCGGCTCGATCCGCCCGCGGGTCTGCGACTCGGCGGGTCGGCGCGCGCCGCGGGCGTCGCCCTGGGCTTCCTCGGCCTCGTCGCGCTGGGCGCCGCCGGGCTCGAACTCGCCTTCCGGTTGCTCTTCGACTCGGGTTTCGTGTTGCCGGTGCTGCTCGGGGGCGGACCCGACCCTGCCTACGGGGCCTGGCCGCACTTCACGGTCGCCCTCGCGGCCCAGGGAGTGTGCGGACCGGTCGCCGAGGAAGCCATCTGCCGCGGCCTGGTGTACGCCCCGCTGCGCGATCGCCTCGGCATTCCGCGCGCGGTCGTGCTCTCGGCCATGGTGTTCGCCGCGATCCATCGGAACTTCGATCCGATCCCGTTCACGATGATCGCGACCGGGGGGGTGCTCTTCGCCGCCGCCTACCAAGCCGGACGCGGGCTCGCCGCGCCCATCCTGTTCCACGCCGCATACAACGGCCTGGTGGTCGCCTTGCGGCACCCCGGGTGGTGGGCTTGAACCCAGCGCCGCCTCGTGCGTCTTGACCGCGGCCCCGCGACGCCAGGACACGGAAAATGCATTGACTTCCCCCCGGCCGTGCCGTAGCTTTGCCGCGTTGGTTTGAGGGGTCTGGCCATGATCGGTCCGCGCGTGACCGTGGTCTTGCCGGCATACAACGCCGAAAAGACGCTCGAACGCACCGTTCGCGACATCCCCGAAGGGGTGGTCCACGACATCATACTGGTCGATGACGCCAGCCACGACCGGACGGTGCACGAAGCGGAACGACTGGGCATCCCCTGCTTCGTCCACCCGCGCAACCGCGGCTACGGCGGCAACCAGAAGACCTGCTACCGCAATTCGCTCGCGCGCGGGACCGACATCGTGGTGCTGCTTCACCCCGACTACCAGTACGACCCGAAGCGCATCCCCGCGCTGATCCAGCCCATTCTCGAAGGCAAAGCCGAGGCCGTGCTCGGCTCCCGGCTGGCGGACGGCGGCGCGCTCGAGGGCGGCATGCCCTTCTACAAGTACCTGGGCAATCGCTTCCTCACGATCGCGGAGAACTTCGTCCTGGGGACGTCTTTCACCGAGATGCACACGGGGTTCCGCGCCTACTCCGCGCGCGCTCTGGAGACCATCCCGTTCATCGAGAACGGCGAGGGGTTCGTCTTCGACACCCAGGTGCTGGTGCAGTTCCTCCACCGCGGCTACCGGATCGCCGAGATCCCCGTGCCCAGCCGCTACGCGCCGGAGTGCTCCTCGGTGAATTTCTGGACCAGCTGCGGCTACGGCTTCGGCACGCTCTGGACCCTCGTCCGCTACGTCGCCGACCGCCTGGGGATCGTCCGGTCGCGCCTCTTCCGCCGGCCCGAGGCGGGCGAGTGTCGCGCGGAACCGGTGGCCGCGAGCGTGGAGGTGCCGGAGCGGTGAGCTACCCGCGCCCGCTGAAGCGAGCCTTCCTGGTGGTGCCGCCGACCGGCTTCTACGTCCGCGAAGGCCGCTGCCAGGCCCACCTCAAGGGATTCAACGCGTTCATGATGCGCCCGCCGATCGAGCTGGCGCAGTCGGCCGGGGTGCTGCTCCGCGCGGGGGTCGAAGTGCGCCTGCGCGACTGCCCGATGGAGGGGCTGGGCTGGAAGGACTTCGAGCGGGAGACGGCGGAGTTCAAGCCCGACCTGCTCCTGATCTCGACCACGGTGCCGAGCTTCCGCGACGACATCGAGGCCGCGACCGTGGCGCGCCGGCACTGTCCCGACGTGGTGACCGCCACGGAGGGTACGGCGGTGCCGTGGGTCGACATGAAGACCCTGCAGACCTGCCCGGCGCTCGACCTCGTGATCCGCCGCGAGCCCGAGCTGGTGGTGGAGGACCTCGCCGCGGGCAAGCCGCTGGCCGAGATCCTGGGAATCACCTACCGCGACCCGGCCGCGAAGGACGGATACGCGACCACGCCCGAGCGACCGTGGATCACCGACCTGGACGACCTGCCGCGTCCGGCGCGCCACCTGATCCAGAACCACCTGTACGTACGGGTCGACACCGGCCGGCCGCAGACCGCGCTCCTGATGGGCCGCGGCTGTCCGTATCCGTGCACGTTCTGTCTCGCCCATCCGGCGGCCGGGACGCAAGCACGCCAACGCAAGCCCGCGGCGATCGTCGAGGAGATCCTCGAGTGCCGGGAGCGCTTCGGCATCGAAGACTTCTACATGAAGAGCGACCTGTTCACGATGTACTCGACCTGGGTCGAGGAATTCTGCGCGCTGGTCGAGGAGCGGGCACCCGGCATCCACTGGGTGTGCAACAGCCGCGCCGACACCCTGACGCCGGAGCTCGCGCGCCGGATGAAGCGCGCCGGCTGCTGGGGGATCGCCTTCGGACTGGAGAGCGGGACGGAAGAAACGCTGCGGCGCATACGCAAAGGCATCTCGACCGCCGACTCCGAGCGGGCGATCGGGATCTGCCGCGCCGAAGGGATCATGTCGTACGCGTACTTCATGATCGGCTTCCCCTGGGAGGACCGGGCGGCGATCGAGCAAACGATCGACTTCGCGGTCAAGCTGTCGAGCAACCTGGTGGACTTCTTCTACGTGTATCCGTTCCCCGGCACGCCGCTGTTCGACGAGTACCGCAAGGCGGGCCTGCTGGCGGACGAGATCCCCCGCTTCCCGCAGAGCGAGCCGGCCTGCGGCACGCTCCACCTTTCTGTGGCCGAGCTCAAGGAGCTGAAGTCGCGGGCGATGCGCCGCTTCTGGCTGCGGCCTTCGCAGATCTGGAGCAACCTCAAGCACGTCAAGTCGCCTAGCGTGGTGTGGAACTACGCGCGGATGTTCGCGCGGTCGCTGGTCATGCCCACGGCGTAGCCGCGTTGGGGTTCGGTGATTGCGGGTGGGGCCCCTCCGCCGCAGCCGGACCGAACTACGGATTCCGCGGATTTCACGGATTCCCCGGCAGAGACAATCCGTGTTGCACACCGGCCACATTGTCGCGAGATCGATGAGTAGGGAGGGACTCCCAAGCGGCGCTCCGGTGACAAAGCGGTCGTCGTGCTCGTGATCGTAATCGTTCTCGGCCTCGTGATCGTAATCGTTTTCGTGCTCGACGCACGACGCGCGGGACCCGTCGAGCACGATTACGAGCACGATTACGAGCACGATCCGCAAGCGCGATACGCCGCCCCGCGATTGAATTGCGGTGGAACCAGATCAGCCGTCGGACCATCCGTGAAATCCGTGAAATCCGTAGTCGGTCCGGTTGCGGCGGAAGCCGCGCCGGGGAATCCGAAATGTCCACGAATCCAGCCGCCCGATACGGATCTGCTCACGGAATTCCGTGAACCCGGCGGCGGGAACAGCGCTGAATCCTCGTCGGTGTGCGATACCAGTCCGCGAATCCAACAGGAGGCTGTCATGGCGCTTCGCGCTTGCATCCCGCTCGCCCTTGTCGTGGTGATCTCGGCAGGCTGCAGCAACGCATCCAACGAGAAGGTACTGCTTGCCGTACGGGATTCCGGAGCGGCCACTGGGCGCACCGAGACCAAATCCGATTCCAAGTACGACATGAGGTTTCGCACGGCCCATTCTTCTGGCCTCACATTTGCCCAGGTGCCCGCCCACGGCGGCTCCGCGATCGTCAACGGCAAGCCCTACGATGCAGCGTTCTTCAAGGACCACGGAACCAACCCCTTCGTCGACGCGGACGACGACCACCGGTCCACGTTCGCCCTCGACGTCGATACCGCCTCCTACACGGTCGCGCGCTCCTACCTGAAAGACGGCCGCCTGCCGCCCCCCGAAGCGGTGCGCGTCGAGGAGTTCGTGAACTACTTCGAGTACGGGTACGGGGCGCCGCACGACCGCGCCTTCGCGATCGACGTCGACGGGGCGCGCTCGCACTGGGGCCGCAACCGGCACCTGCTCCGCGTCGGCCTGCAGGCCCGCACGGTCAAGGCCTCCCGCCGCGAGGATGCCGTACTCACCTTCGTCATCGACGTCTCCGGATCGATGCAGCAGGAGAACCGCCTCGAGCTGGTGAAGCGCAGCCTGCGCTACCTGGTCGACCAGCTCGGCGAGGACGACCGCGTGGGGATCGTGACCTACGGCACGAATGCCGAGGTGGTGCTGCGCCATGTCGGCATGGAGGAGCGCGATGACATCCTCGACGCGATCGACGACCTGGAGCCGGAAGGCTCGACCAACGCGGAGGCAGGCCTCCGCGAGGGGTATCGCCTCGCTTCCAAGGCGTTCCGGCCCGGCGCCGTCAACCGGGTGATCCTGTGCACCGACGGGGTGGCCAACGTCGGCGCCACCGGCCCGGACCAGATCCTCGAAGAAGTGGCGCGCTACGTGAAGAACGGGATCACGCTGACCGCGGTAGGCTTCGGCATGGAGAATTTCAACGACGTCCTGCTCGAGCGGCTGGGCGACCGCGGCAACGGCCATTACGCCTACATCGACGGCTTCGATGAGGCCAAGCGGCTGTTCGGGCGCGACCTCACTTCCACGCTCCAGTTGGTCGCGCGCGAGGCACGCATCCAGGTCGACTTCGATCCCGCGACCGTGCGCAGCTGGCGCCTGATCGGATACGAAAATCGGGACATGGCCGACGACCGGTTTCGCGACAAGCACACCGACGGCGGCGAGGTCGGCGCCGGCCACAGCGTCACCGCGCTCTACGAGGTGAAGAGCTGGGACGACGAGATCGCGCATCCCCGCTGGAACGGGCGCGTGGCCACCATCCGCCTGCGCTGGCGCGACCCGGAATCCGATCGTTGGGAAGAGATCACCGAGCAGGTGGAAGCCCACGACCTGGAGGGAGACTTCGACCGCGCATCCTCCTCCTTCCAGCTCGCCGTCGCGGCGGCGGAGTTCGCCGAGATCCTCCACCGGAGCCCCTGGGCGAAGGAACGGAGCCTCGACTGGGTGCTCGAGATCGCCCGCGGCGTGGAAGGCGACGTGGCCGACCGCAAGGAGGTGCGCGAATTGGTCGACCTGGTCGAGCGCGCCCGCCGGCTCGGGGGTGACCGCAAGGACGTCGCGGCGGACTGAGGCGCGCGCAACCGGGAGCCTGCGGATTCTCCTGCGCGGCTTCCGCCGCAACCGACGGGACTACGGATTACACGGATTGAACGGATTTGCACAGATTGTCCAGCGGCTGCCGGGGAGCCGCCTGCGGGATCGTGGGGAATACGGCCGAGAGAGAACTCAGGTTGGAGAATTGAATGACCGTGGGCCGACGACTTGGGACTTGCCCTTTTGCGGTATCCGTACTACACACCTGCAACATCGTCGCGAATGCGACGATCTTGCGAGGAATCACACGCTCTGCCGTTGGACCATCCGTGTAATCCGTACAATCCGTACAATCCGTAGTTTGGTCCTTGGGCCTCACCTCCAAGGCCACGGCCCGGCCGCGCCGGCCCACGCAGGTCGCCGGGACCTCTACCGCCGCTTCCGGGTCAGCACGAACAGCGCCCCGCCGAAGATCGCCAGCACGAACAACCCCGAGCAGGTGCCGCAGGCGGTCGCCACCGCCTGCTTCGCGGGGTTCGTCCGCGGGCGATTCCGGTTCGGCACCGGCCGCCGCTCCGGGCGCTCCCCCGGCTCGGCGGCCTGGAAACGCGAGACCTCCTCGTAGCTCTCGGTCTCCGCGAGCGTGTCGAGAATCGCCTGCGTCAGCTCCGCCTCGTCCCCAGCCGATCGATAGCGCGTCACCATCGACTTCAGCGAGTGGTCCTCCTCCAGGCCGAACCCGATCACGTCGATCAGCATCCCCTCCCGCACGATCGACTCGACCACGTCCGGCAGCGCCTGGCGGCGGACGGTCTCCTCCCCGTCGGTCACCACCACGATCGTATGGCTGCCGTAGCCCCCCTGGCGCTCCCGCTGCTGCCGCAGGATGGCCGCCGCAAGCTCCAGGGAATCCGCGATCGGGGTCGGCCCGCGGGCCTCCAGCAGGTCCAACACGAGGCCCACCTTCCGACGATCCAGCGGCCCCAGCGGAATCACGCTCTTGGGCGTCCCGTCGGCGAACACGACCAGCCCGACGTTGGTGTCGGCCGGCACGGTGCCGAGAAACGCCTCGAGCGCCCGCTTGGCCGATCCGATCTTGTCGTCTTCCTCCATGCTCCCGGAGGTGTCGAACACCACCTCGATGTTGCGCCGCAACCGCTCCTCGTCCGCCCGCGCGGCGGCCGCGAAGAGGGATGCCAGGGCGAGTACCGCGATCGCACGCTTCATTTTTCCAGCTCCGCCCGCTCGGCCTCGACGTTGAGCACCCGGAATTCCACCCGCATGTTCTCCAGCCACTCGGCCTCGGAGGCGGGCCGCGGGCGCCGCGGCCGCTCCACCCCCTCGCCGTTGGTCACGAACTGGCTGGCGTCCACCCGGAGCCGGCGCTGCGCGGCGAACTCGATCACGGCTTCGCGCACCCGATTGGCCCGCGCCAGGGAGAGATTGCGCGCCGCCTGCCGCGTCGCCGCGACCGCCGGCGAGTTCTCCCCCTGCTCCCATTCCAGGCGCCCGACCCGGCTGGGGTCGGCGTGCCCCACCACCTCGATCACCGCCCCGCCATAGCGCGAAGCGAGATCGAGCACGCGCGAGAAGTCCTGCTGGTATTGCGCGGCGTCGAATGCCTGCTGGTTCGGGAGGAACCGGATCTCGAATTCGAAGAGCGCCCCCGGGCCGGTCTGGCGTTCGACCACGAGCAGGGCGATCTTCGGGTCGCCGAACAGGGGCCGCTCGGCCGGAACCGCGCCGCGCAGGTGGGGCTCGAAGGACTTCCAGTCCCACGGCGGGCCCGCCGGCTGCGTGCCTTCCGCCAGGTACTTCTCGCGGACCAGGAAGGACTGGATGCGCGCCGAGGCGCGGGCGTGGTTTTGCAAATCACTCTCGTCCTGGAAGAAGCTGACGTTGGCCGCGTGGCCGCAGAGGGTGCAGTCCGCGAGCAACCCGTCCACGTCGGCGATCGCCTCCCGATTGCCGAAGAACGCCTCCGCCGCGGTCGCGAGAAAGGCGTCGTGGGCCGGCCCTCCCCGCGTGCGCAGATCCTCCAGGTCTTCCGCGGCCTGCAACCAGCCGAGCACGATCCGGCGCACGTCCTCCGGCCGCTGCTCGAGGAAGTCCGCCCGCACCGCAAGCACGTCCGCGATGATCCGGGTCGCGGTCTTCGTGGAGAGCAGCACGCGCGCATCCTTCACTCCGCCGGGACCGCCCGCGGTCAGGGCCATGGCGTCGAGCGAAATGACGCAGGTCGCCGCCGCCTCCGGGTCGCGCCGAAATGCGTTCGCCGGGTCGCGCGCCGCCAGCTTCGGGTCCCAGTCCGGAGCCGCAGTCAGCATCGGGACAAAGCGCGCATCGACGTCCGCCCAGGTCAGCCCGGCATCGCGCAGGAGAATGTCCAGCCAGTCGATGTGCGCCGAGTACTGCTGGAGGACGACCCGCTTCCCCTTCAAGTCCTTCACCTGGCGAATCCCCGGCCGTACCACAAGGGCGTCGCCGCCGGTCGACCAGGTGAGCAGCAGCACGATCACGGGCCGCGTCCGCGGATCGCGCGACAGCGCCGCGGAAGCGCAATGGATCATGCCGAGAGTGCCGCGCAGGAAGGGGGAAGTCCCGGCCAGGTACGCCCGCACCTGCTCCACGAAGTCGTCCTGATGCCCCAGCTCCAGGGAAAGGCCGGCCTTGCCGTACCGGCTCTCCTTCGCCGTCGCACGGCCGCCCGCAGCGAACAGCGTGACCAGGTCGCCGCCCCAGGTCATCGTCGGGATCCGCACCGCGCCCGTGGCCGGAACGTCCCCGACCGGCATGTCCTTCACCCGCTCGGTGAACGGCCGCTCGGGCGTGACGTACTCGACCGTGGATTGGCCCGCCGCGTCCACCGCGAGCGCCAGCGCCGCGGCCACCAGCAATGCCCGCGACTTCGCGCCCATGGCGGGATTCCTCCTGAGCGACGCCCACGAATTCCGATCGGCGCGCAGCATACCACGACGACGGTGAGGGCATAGCCTTTCCCACCCCGCCGCCCCGCGCGTTGGCGCCACGGACCCCGGCTGAACGCTTGCGCGCTGGCAATCCCCCCCGGCCCCGTCTATCATCCCGCCCATGTCCGCCGTGATCGCCTTCTGCACCCGACACCCCGCTCCCGTCATCCTCGCCGCCCTGCTCCTGACCGCCACGCTCGCACTGCCGCTCGGCGAATTCGGCTTCGACGCGGGCACCGACACCCTGGTCCTGGAGAGCGATCCGGACCTCCAGGCTTACGACCGCACCCGCGCCCTCTTCGGCAACGACGAGTACGCGATCGTCTCGTTCGCACGCACCGACCTCTTCACCCCGGAAGGCATCCGCCTGGTCGATGAGATGACCCGCGCCTTGGCGGCGGTCCCCGGGGTCGGCTCCGTCATGAGCCTCACCAACGTCCGGCTCTTCCGCGCCCGCAAGGGCAAGCCCAACCCGCTGGCCCTGCTCGCCGAAGTGAACTCCGGGAAGTACCTCACCCTGGCCTCGCCGGACGCCGATCCGGAGAAGGCGCGCCGCGAGCTGACCCAGCACCGCGTCTACGCCGACAACCTGGTCTCCCGCGACGGCGAGCGCACCTCGCTGATCGTCTTCTTCCGCGACGCGGGCGACAAGACCGGACGCCGCCGCGTCGTCGCCGGGCTGCGTCGTGCCGCAGAGCCGTTCCGCGACCGCCAGCCGGAGATCTTCCTCTCCGGATTCCCGCTGATCGTCTCCGACATGGTCGATTTCATGGCCGGCGACATGGTCGCCTTCGACGCCCTGGTCGCCGCCTTCTTCCTGTTCTCCCTGCTCGCCGTCTTCCGCCGCGTGCGCTGGGTCGCGGCTCCGGTGGTCGTGTGCGCGATCGGGGTTTTGTGGGTGCTCGGAGCCATGACCGCGGCCGGCCGCCTGATGAACGTGGTCACGGCCAACCTGTCGACGCTGCTGTTCGTCATCGGCATGGCGCACTCGATCCACCTGATCGAGAAGATCCGGGAAAGCCGGGGGCAAGCGCCCCACGCGGGACACCGGGAGCGGATCGCCCTCGCCGCCCGGGCGATCCTGGTCCCGTGCCTCTACACCGCGACCACGACGATGGCAGGGTGCCTTTCCTTCGCGGTGACCGACAGCCGGCCGGTGATCGACTTCGGGGTGTTCCTCGCGATCGGCGTGCTCCTCGCATTCGGGCTTTCCTTCACGCTGCTGCCGGCGGTGTTCGCCGGATTCGCCAGCGCGCCGCTGCCGCCGCCGCGGGAGCAGGAGCGGGCCCGGCGATTCCTCGAGGCGCTGGCGGGCTTCTGCATCGGGCGCCGGCGCCTGGTCGGGGCGCTCTCCCTCGCGGTCGCCGTCCTCTCCGCGCTCGGGATTGCGCGCATCCGCACGGAGACGCGGTTCAGTTACTACTTCCCGCCGGAGAGCGATGTCGCCCGCGGACTCGACTTCATCGACCGCTCGATGGGCGGCACGGTGTCCTTCGAGGTGGTGCTCACCGGGCCCGCGCCCGGCTGGTTCGACCGGGAGGAAGGGCTGGCGGCGGTCCGCAAGGTGCAGGGCGCGCTCGCGGACCTCCCCGAAGTCGGCAAGGTCCTGTCGATCGCCGACGTCCACGACGAGTTCGCCCGCATCCTGAAATCCGTGGGCAGCCGCGAGCTGTCCGGACCCGACCGGATGGCCCTGATCCGCCAGGCGCTCGACCCCGCGACCGTCTCCCCCTATGTGACCGCCGACTCCGCGCGGGTGCGGGTGTTCGCGCGGGTGCGGGAGTCGTCCCCGACGCTGGAGCGCGCGGCTACGGTCGACGCGATCCGCCGGTTCGTCGCCGGGGACCCCGACGTCGCGAGGCTGCAGCCGCGCGTGACCGGGCTCTTCGTGCTCTACACGAACATGCTGGAGACGCTGGTGCGCAGCCAGGTCGGATCCTTCGCGCTCTCGTTCGCGGCGATCGCGGCGATGATGGCCACGCTCTTCCGCTCGGTGAAGATCGGGCTGATCTCGATGGTCCCGAACACGCTGCCGATCCTGCTCGTGCTCGGGACCATGGGCTGGAGCGGGATTCACCTCGACCTCGCCACGATCCTGATCGCGTCGCTCTCCCTCGGGATCGCGGTGGACGGGACCATCCACTACCTGTTCCGATTCCGAACCGAGCTGCGCGCGGGACGGACGTACGAGGAGGCGGTGCGGCTCGCCCACGCCTCGATCGGCCGGCCGATCCTGTTCACGACGCTGTCGATCGCGGCGGGATTCGCTTCGCTCTGCCTGTCGAGTTTCCGGCCGACCGCATACCTCGGGCTGCTCACCGCGGTGGCGATGCTGACCTCGCTCTTCGCCGCGCTCACGGTGCTGCCGGCCTGCCTGCTCTGGCTGAAGCCGATCCCGGAAGCCGCCGGCGCCCCCGACGCCCCGGCCGACGACGCTCGCTGACCCTGCGCGGGGCGGAGCATGCCCTCCCGGCTTCGGGTCTTCCGGCACGTTCCGGCGTCTTCATGCGTCTTCCGGCAGGCTTGACCCGGCGCCGCTGGGAGGCCTATGCTACTCCTCGCGGGTGGCGATTCCCCGCCGGCCCGGGGGTCCCGCCGCAGCGGAATCCCGTCCGCGATCCGGATTCTCCCGGCCTCGCCGCGCGCCTCGTGCGTCCCCTCGTCAGTCCTGGATTCCTGTGGATGGTCCCGCCATGCCGTCTTCCCGACGCCCCGGGTCCGCAGCCGCGCTGTCGCTGGCCGCGCTCTCCATCGCCGCGCTGTGGCTCGCGGTCGTCGCCGCCGGCCTGGTGGCCGCGCTGTGGCGCCAGTGGCGGGAGTTCCGCAAGCTCAGGCGCTGGGCCTCGCAGCCGCGACTCACCGATCCGCCCGAGGCCGCGGGCGCCTGGGGCGACGTGTTCAACCTGCTGCACCGCCACCGGCGCGCGACGCTGAAGCGCCGGCGCGAACTGGCACGCCTGATGGTGCGCTCGCGGCGCGGCGCGCAGGCGCTGCCGTACGGCGTGGCGGTGCTCGACGCCGGCTTCCGGCTGGACTGGTG
>Ga0209514_10006077_pt1 | contig 14972 bp, 14 predicted proteins | sample Subgrocontami58m_FD_187452 | JGI IMG/M metagenome (GOLD analysis project Ga0209514, IMG submission 187452) | Subsurface groundwater microbial communities from S. Glens Falls, New York, USA - GMW37 contaminated, 5.8 m (SPAdes) (version 3) | ecosystem: Environmental > Aquatic > Deep subsurface >...
ACAGGTGCTTTTAGATTTAAAAAAAGGCGGGTTTGTGGAGAGCCGGCGCGGCAAGGTCGGAGGCTATTTTCTGGCAAAACACCCTTCTAAGATAAAATTAGGCGATGTAATCAGATTTATAGATGGCCCGATAGAGCCGATTAACTGCCTGGAAAAAAGCTACGCGGGCTGCAATGACATATACAAATGCGTTTTTCGCAAGATCCTGCGCGATGTGTCCACCGCGACTTCAAAAATAGTCGATAATATCAGTTTTGAGGATTTGGCCAATCAGGCAGAAGTAAGCCGGGAAGTCTTTTCTTATTGCATTTAGATTATGAATATTAAATCACGCAGAAAGATGTGTTGTAGCCTTTGTATCTTTGTCGGGGGGAGAGCTTTGTAGGGAAAGCTTAGAGTTAGAAAAAGAACAATGCCCACTGGCGAAATTAAAATGTCAGCGGTTTTTATTTATAAAAAATATGGAAAAAATTCAAAATAAAAAACTTATAAACGAAGCAATATTAAAAAATATCAATGATTCGATTGCCGGCTTAAAATACGGCCAGGTTAGCGTTACTGTGCATAATTCTAAGATTGTTCAGGTTGAGGTGACTAAAAAAAGCCGTTTTGACGACACCTGGCTCATAGAAGGGGGAGGTGGTATATAAAAGAAAAATTTTATTTTTTTGTTTACCGGCCTACCGGAAAACAATTGCAATTTTAAAACATTTATTTTTGCCAAGATTACCAGTCAACTGGACATGCGGCTATATCAGGAGTAATTCAATGAGACGTATTAATGTAATTTTGGCTTTTTCCTTGTTGACTGTTGTATTGTTAGCGTCAAGTGCGTTCGCCGGCGCGCCGTTTAATAATTTGGAAGGCGTGGGCGGAGTAGCATTTAACCCTTTAGCTTATTTGGCGGATTCTGGCTCCGGCCACTTAAAAATCAAGGATAAGGAAATTTTAGGTAAACCTAGGTTCGGCGCCTGGTATGTAAATTTAGATCACGTTGCCGTTGATTGGACTGCCATAGGCGTTGCCGACACGTTTTTTAAGAGGCTGGAACTTTCCTACGGCTTTGAGAGCGTCAATCAAAAGAATACTACTGCAAAACATAAAAATAATCTAGGGGCTAAGCTTCTGCTTTTACCGGAAAACTCGTTTGATAAGAAATTTATTCCGGCTGTATCAGCAGGAGCCATATATAAACATACTTCAAATGTTGGCGTAGACGTGGACGCCAGCGGCGTTGATTATTATCTTGTTGCGACAAAGCTCCTTGATAAACTTCCCCGACCGGTTTTGCTTTCGGCAGGAGTATTATCGACCAAAGGCAAGACCACAGGCGTATTTGGATACGATAAGGATAGGAAGGAAACGTCTTTTGGCAACATTGATGTAATCCTCCCCCTTAACTTTATTGCCGGGTTTGAATATAAACAGGGAGCAAGGTATTCTGACTGGAAAGATGCAAATTATTGGGATGCCCATCTCGCCTGGCAGGCAAATAATAATTTGACTCTTATTGCTGCCTATGTGGACGCAGGTGATCATACATCAACTGATGAAACAGGTCTAGGTAACGGCGTAGCATTAAGCGCCCAGTATTCATTTTAGGGATTAAACATGAGCTTGGGGGGAAGAGTTTTTCTTCCCCCCAAGCCACCAAGGGAATATTATGAAAAGAGAATTTATAAATATACTTGAGGCGATTGGTAAGACACCTCTGGTAAAGTTAAATAATATAACCAAAGGCATAAAGGCGAAAATTTATGTAAAGCCGGAATTCCTTAATCCCGGAGGCAGCATAAAGGACAGGATCGGGTTGAGGATGATCGAGGCGGCTGAGAAAGAAGGCAGGCTTCTACCCGGCGGAACGATTATCGAGGCAACCGCCGGCAACACCGGAGTGGGCCTGGCATTAGTCGCGGCGATAAAAGGCTACCGTTCTATATTTGTTATGCCGGATAAAATGAGCCAGGATAAAGTCAACCTGCTTAAGGCTTACGGCGCAGAAGTAGTTATTACCCCTACATCCGTAGCGCCGGATTCTCCTGAGAGCTATAACGGCGTCGCGGACAGGCTGGCCAAGGAGATACCGAATTCTTTCCGGCCGAACCAGTTTGAGAATCCCAATAATCCCCTGGCGCATTATTTGACAACCGGGCCTGAAATTTGGGAAGATTCGAAAGGCAAATTAGATGTCTTTGTTGCGTCAATGGGCACAGGCGGAACGATTTCCGGAGCGGCAAAATACCTAAAGAAAAAAAATCCCGATATTATCGTTGTGGGAGCAGACCCCCAAGGGTCTATCCTATCCGGAGACAGCCCCAAGGCTTATAAAGTCGAAGGCATAGGGGAAGATTTTATACCCAAAACATTTAACCGCCAGCTTGTCGATGAGATGATCCGCGTAAGCGATAAAGAGTCATTTAATACTGCCCGGAGATTAGCTCGCGAAGAAGGCTTACTCGTTGGCGGCTCAGCCGGCACAGCTATAGCTGCGGCTTTAAAATATGCCCAACGCCTGGAAGAGCCCAAATACATAGTCGTAATCTTGCCCGACACAGGGAGAAATTACATAAATAAGATATATTCAGACCAGTGGATGCAGGAAAACGGTTTCTGGGAGGGCAGTGAAACCGAAGCAATAAAAATCAAAGACGTGCTGGCCGAGAAAAAAGGCTTAGCACCTTTGATTTCTGTTTCTCCCAAAGACACCCTGGTTAAGGCGATTCTTTTGATGCAGGATAATAATATATCGCAATTGCCGGTAGTAGACGGGGAGAATGTTGTGGGTAGCTTAAATGAAGCTTCGTTGATGCATCTCTTACACGACGGCATAAAATTTGAGGAACAGGAGATTTCAGCGATTATGGGTAAACCCATGCCTATTTTAGATGAAGGCGTGGATATAGCCGAGGGTTACAGGTTGCTTTTATCCGGAGCAACCGGTATTATAGTTAAGCGCGAGGGTTTGCCAGTCGGATTAATTACAAGAGTAGATCTCGTCAACCATTGGATGATACAAAAGCGGGGGTTAAATTTATGAGATTCCAAACAAAGGCTATCCATGAAGGCCAAAAACCTGACCCGGCTACGGGCGCTGTCATTGTCCCTGTCTATCAAGCAGCTACTTATGAACAGGAGGCAATTGGTAAACATAAAGGTTATGAATATTCCCGCACTGGAAATCCTACGCGCCATGCCCTGGAGCAGGCGCTCGCATCTCTTGAAGAAGCGAGATTCGGCTTAGGCTTTGCTTCCGGAGTAGCTGCGACCACCGCGGTTTTTAGTCTTCTAAAAAAAGGCGACCATGTGGTTGTGGGCGATGATATTTATGGCGGCACATACCGGATATTGGAATTTGTTTTTAAAAAATGGGGCCTCCAGGTAAGCTATGCAGATGTAGATAATGTTAACAGCTTTAAGAAAGAGATCAGGAAGACTACAAAACTAATCTGGATCGAGACGCCCACGAATCCGCTTCTAAAAATCGTGGATATTAAAAAACTAGCGAAAATTTCCAAGTCAAAGAATATTCTCTTGGCAGTTGATAATACATTTGCCAGCCCTTATTTTCAAAAACCTATTTTTTTGGGCGCTGATATCGTAGTGCACAGCACGACAAAATATCTTGCCGGCCATAGCGATATTATCGGCGGCGCGGTCATTACCAATAATATAAAGCTCTATAATGATTTAAAATTTTATCAGAATGCCTGCGGCGCTGTGCCCGGGCCCTGGGATTCTTGGCTAGTCTTACGGGGCATAAAGACCCTAGCAATAAGGATGAAGGAGCATGAAAAAAACGCCCTGTATCTGGCAAGGTTTCTTTCGAATCATCCAAAGGTTAAAAAGGTTTTTTATCCTGGCTTAAAAAGCCACAAGCTTCACGCATTAGCCAGACTTCAGATGTCGGGATTCTCAGGCATGATTAGTTTTGAATTACAAGGCGGACAACCTGCCGTTGAGAAATTTGTTTCCAAGCTTAAATTGTTCTTCTTGGCAGAAAGTCTGGGCGGAGTCGAATCATTGATAAGTTATCCGGCTAAGATGACCCACGCGTCCATACCGGAAAAAGAGCGTTTAAAGCGCGGCATCACTAACAATCTTGTACGGATTTCAGTAGGCATTGAAAATAAGCTGGATTTAAAAGAAGACCTTAAGAATGCATTAAAAGCAGTGTAATAAATTGACATTAGTTTAGAATCGTGGTTAAATAATATAGATAAAAAATGGGGAGGTCGTTATGCGGCCTGAGAGTTCTGCGTGAGCTTTAAGCAGATTACCCGATGAACCTGATCTGGATAATGCCAGCGTAGGGAAAATAGTTGTAACACCTATAACCCTTATGCTTTTGGCATAGGGGTTTTTTATTTATTGAGACCCGAACTTACGGAACTATAGTGACGTAAGTTCATTGGTCGAAATAAACCCTTGACATAAAATATGTCAAGGGTTCAATTCACAGACGGCCTAACGGCCTACAATTTACGTCACTCTGTTCCGTAAATTGTCTGCTCATTAAAGGAGGTTGTTATGTTCAAAAGAGTATCGGAGGCACAGATAAGCAGGGCAATAGTGGGAGAGTTTAACAATTGGTTTCAGGATTATATTATTTCTGATGTTATTATCGTCGGGGCTGGGCCAAGCGGCCTGGTAGCAGCCAGGGATTTGGCAAACCAGGGGTTTAAGACACTGGTGATTGAAAGCAATAATTATTTAGGAGGCGGGTTCTGGATAGGCGGATATCTTATGAATACATTGACATTTAGGCAGCCTTCTGAGAAAATTCTAGAGGAACTTAAAATACCCTACAAAGAAGTTGAAGACGGCCTTTTTGTATCGGACGGGCCCAGCGCTTGTTCGAAGCTGATTTCTGCTGCATGTGACGCAGGCGTTAAAATACTTAATATGACCAAGTTTGACGATGTGGTATTACGTAATAAAAGGATAGAAGGCGTGGTTATTAATTGGACGCCTGTTTCAGCCCTGCCTCGGGCCATCACTTGCGTTGACCCGATTTCCCTGGAATCAAAAGCAGTAATCGACGCAACCGGACATGATGCCTGGGTGTGTAAGGCGCTGGAAAGAAGAAATATTCTAAAACTGGAAAGTTTCGGGCCCATGGATATTAATACATCTGAAGACGCAGTGGTCGAAAAAACCGGGGAAGTTTTCCCAAATCTATTTGTAACCGGAATGGCGGTAGCAAGCGTCTACGGCATAGCGCGCATGGGTCCGACTTTCGGAGCAATGCTCTATTCCGGGAAAAAAATCGCGGCCTTAGTTAAAGAAAAAATATCGCGCAAATCGCCGGAATTAGTCCATGCTTAAGTAAGGCTTAGGAGCTTGCATGAAAAAAATTAAGATAGACGCCTATAGTTTGTTAAAAAGAGTCAGAGAAACAAAACCCGTTGTGCACCATTTGACAAACTGGGTAACGATCTACGATTGCGCGAATATCGTCAAGGTCCTGGGAGCCTCTCCGGTCATGGCCCACGCAAAAGAAGAGGTTGGCGAGATGGCTAAAATTGCCTCCAGCCTTGTTTTAAACATCGGGACATTAACCGTTGATTTTGTCGAGGCAATGAAAATAGCCGCCAGGAGCGCCAATGAAAAGAATATCCCGGTTGTCCTTGATTGCTGCGGCGCAGGTGCGACGAGTTTGCGCGACGAGAAGTGTTTTGAATTACTGGATGAGGTTAAGATAGATATCATAAAAGGGAATTCCTCTGAAATCGCCAGGGTCAGCGGCGAAGACGTCAAAACCAAAGGCGTTGACGCAGTGGAAGTTGAAAAAGACTTGATCGAACTTGCTAAAAATCTGGCTAAAAAACGCAAATGCACAGTTGTTATCACCGGTAAGGAAGATATCGTCGCCGACGCGTACAGGGTTTATCTTGTAAAAAACGGCCATCCCTTGATGGCCCAAATTGTGGGAACCGGGTGCATGGCTGCTTCGGTTATCGGCACATTTGCCGCAGTCGAGAAAGACTTAAGCCTGGCTTGTACAGCCGGCCTTGTATGTTTCGAGATTGCTGCCGAATTGGCCGCTAAAAACTCTTCCTGGCCAGGGACATTCAAAGAGGATTTGTTTAACTTTATCTATAGCTTAGACAAGAAGACAATTGATAAAATGCAAAATATCGAATCATGATCGGTTATTATTTTATTACGGACGCGTCTTTAAGCCGCAGGGGCAATTTAAGCGATGTGAAACAGGCCCTGAAGGCCAAGGTAAGAGTAGTCCAATATCGGGATAAATTTGCTCCGACCCGGGAGTTGTACAGCCAGGCATTGAAATTGAAGTCGCTCTGCAAAAATGCGATTTTTCTTATTAACGACAACGTCGATATTGCCTTAAGCGTTAATGCCGACGGCGTGCACCTGGGCCAGGATGATTTGCCTTACAGGGTCGCCAGGAAATTGTTGGGAAAGAAAAGGATCATCGGAGTTACTGTGCACAACTTAAGCCAGGCAAGAGAGGCTGAAAGATTGGGGGCAAATTATATAGCTGTTTCTCCGATTTTCCCTACCAGAACAAAATTAGACGCAGGCCCGGCCCGGGGGATAAGATTAATAAAAGAGATAAGAAAACGCGTGGCAATACCCATAATCGCCATCGGCGGCATAAATTTGATTAATGCCAGAGAGGTTGTTAGGGCCGGAGCAAACGGGCTGTGCGCCATATCCGCAGTTGTTGCAAGGCCGGACGTAAAGAGGGAAATAAGCAAGTTCCAGCGATTGTTCCGCCCTTAATAATAAGCCTCGCCAGTTAGAAATTGACATCCTGGCGCTGTCAGATATAATGATGCCTAAAGGGGCGTTTATGTTGTTTTAGCCATCTAAGAAGGTAAGCAACTCTCTAAACTTTAGAGGGTTGCTTTTTTATTGATTCGCCTTGACATACCATAGGGGGGTATGGTATACTTGATCTATGGAGGTGAAAGAAGATGAAAAATGTGACCGTTCACGATGAACAACTAGTCCTTTTAAAAAGGATCGAAGGCCAGATCCGCGGAATCCAGAAGATGATTGACGAAAAGAGGTATTGCGTAGATATCGTTACCCAGATTCAGTCGGCAATGGGAGCCTTAAATAAGGTTGAAAATTCGATATTCGCAAAACACCTTAATAGCTGCGTGGTCGGAGCTCTGGCAGGTAAGTCAGAGTCAGAAAAACAAAAGAAGATTAATGAGGTAATCGAACTGATTTCAAGGTGCAAAAAAATTGCTTAAGATGCTAAAGAATATTTTTTTGACAATTTTAATCGGCGTATTTTTATTAAGCTCTATAGGTGCCCAGGCTTCGGATAAAATCTATTTGGGGCCAATAATTAAAGAAGCCAGAGAAAATAATCCGGAGATCCTTGCCGCGAAGAAACGCTGGGAAGCTGCCAAGGCCCGCGTGCCGCAGGCAAAGAGCCTGGATGACCCTTGGATAAGCCTTCAATTCGAAAAGACACCGCGTAACCCTGTAAACTTAAGTAAAACCATGTCCGAAGACAGGATGCTATCCATTTCCCAGGCCCTGCCATTTTTCGGCAAGTTGCCTTTAAAGGGGAAAATCGCATTGGTCGAATCGCAGATGTTTGGGCTCGAGTTTAAAGATAAGGAATTGGAAATTATCAACGAAGTCAAAAGCGCCTATTTTGATTTGTTTATGAACTATAAAGAAATCGAGTTGAACGAGCATAGCTTAAGTCTTTTATTGGTTGTAGCCAAGTCTGCCCAGGCAAAATATAGCCTGGGGGCAATAAGCCAGGAAGAGCTCTTTAAAATAAATCTCGAGATCGCCAAGCTTAATACGATAATAGAAAATTTAAAACAAGAACAATTTTCTAAGCAATCCAAGCTCAATTCTCTTTTGAATCGGGATCCGGAGAGCTTATTAGCTGAACCGGTATTGGAAGAAGATGCCGATTTTGACCAGGACATTACAAATCTCTATAAGCTGACTCTGGAGAACCAGCCGACCTTGCTCATTTTTTCATTCGCAATAGAAAAAAATAAATACGCTAAATCTCTGGCTAAGAGAAGTTTCTTCCCGGATTTTTTCGCGCAGTTAGTTGAGCGGGGGTTCACCACCGGTACTATCGGCCCCTGGGATTTAATGCTTTCGTTCAGCCTGCCGTTATGGTTTTGGACAAAGCAGCGCTATGAGGTCAAAGAGGCAATCGCAAATCTAGAAGAAGCCCGGGCAGCGTATGAGGCGATGAGAAATAAGGCGCTGGCAGAGACCAAGGATTTATATACAAAAATAGAGATAGCTAAAAATAAAATCGGCCTATATAAGAATAATTTGATACCAATGCTCGAGGGTTCTATTAATTCTTCCCTGGCAAGTTTTGCTTCCGGCAAGGGAGATTTTATGGCGTTATTAGACAACGAGAGGATGCTTGTTGATACAAAAATGGATTATTATAAGGCATTAGTTGAATACAATATGAATTTGGCAGATTTAGAGCGCGCTGTTGGCGCGGACTTGAAATGATGGCCGCTAAGATGACCCCTGGTTTGATATGCCCAGGGAATCCTGAGCGACTAAAAGGAGTCGAAGGATGAACAAGATAAAATTTTTAATTACTATTTTTATAATAGGTCTTTTGGCTGCAACCAGCGGTTTTTTAGTTGTTAAATACCTGGCTAATAAAACCAGCGGTTTAACCACAGCCACAAAGACAAACAAAAGTATATATTATTGCCCTATGCATCCTGATTACACTTCCGATAAGCCGGGCGAGTGCCCGATTTGCGGTATGAATTTAGTAAAAAAAGAAGATAGTCAACAGATGTCTCCAGGCAAGGTTACTTCAAAGCCTAAGATTCTCTACTATCGCAATCCTATGAATCCGCAAGTTACCTCGCCTGTTCCAATGAAAGACGAGATGGGCATGGATTATACTCCTGTCTATGAACAGGCTAACGCCGCAACAGGATCAGGCGTTTACATCAGCCAGGAAAAGCAACAGCTCATCGGAGTAAAAAAAGAAGCAATTTCCAAAAGGCATTTGACTCATGAGATACGCAGTGTCGGCAAGATCGCCTATGACCCGGATTTGTATATTGCGCAACAGGAGTATCTTCAGGCATTGAAAACCGTATATTCCACGGATGAGTCATCCATGTCTCTTGTAAAAGAGCAGATTCAAGGGCTCTTGAATGCAGCAGAGCAGCGGCTCTTGCTTTTAGGAATGAATAAGTCACAGATAGAGGACTTGATTCAAAAAGGTAAGCCTGAAGAAAATCTCTATTTTCCGCAGAATTCTGATACGGTCTGGGTTTATATTTCGGTTTACGAATACGAAATGGGTTTGATTAAAGAAGGTTTGCCGGTTGAGGCGGATGCGATCGCATTTCCAGGCGAAGTGTTTAAGGGCAAGGTCATGGCAATAACGCCGGTGTTGGATAGCCAGACGCGTTCTGCTCGGGTAAGGGCCGAGATTAAAAACACAGACCATAAGCTTAAACCAGAGATGTTTGTTAATGCGAAAATTGGAGTGGATCTAGGCGAGAAATTAGCAGTTCCGGAAACAGCGGTTTTGGATACGGGTTTGAGAAAAATTGTCTACCTTGTTAAGCAGGGCGATATTTTAGAGCCCAGGGAAGTTAAGCTTGGCCAGAAAGCCCAAGGCTACTATGAGTTAATAAGCGGGATTAGCGAAGGCGACGTCGTCGTGACCAGCGGAAATTTCCTTATCGATTCTGAAAGTAAGCTTAACTCTGCCCTGCAAGGCCTGGAACGCAAACAGGAATAAAAACATGATCCAGAGAATAATAGAATTTTCTGCAAAAAATAAATATATAATAATCATTTTGGCCATTGTGGCAATGGTAGCGGCGGTTTATTGCATTAAGAATATACCGCTGGACGCTATTCCGGATCTATCCGACACGCAAGTCATAATCTATTCCCGCTGGGATCGCTCTCCTGATATTATCGAAGACCAGGTGACCTATCCGATAGTAACCGCAATGCTTGGCGCGCCAAAAGTCAAAGCCATCCGCGGATTTTCGGATTTCGGGTTTTCTTACGTATATATTATTTTTAAAGACGGCACTGATATTTATTGGGCGCGTAGCCGGGTCCTGGAATATTTGAGCAAGATTATACCTAAGTTACCCGAGGGAGTGCGTACGGAAATAGGGCCTGACGCAACCGGAGTAGGCTGGGTTTATCAATACGCCCTTGTTGATAAGACAGGAAAAAATAATCTGGCCGAACTTCGCACCTTTCAGGACTGGTATTTGCGTTATTGGCTGCAAAGCGTTCCGGGCGTGGCTGAAGTAGCTTCGGTAGGAGGATTCCAAAAGCAGTATCAAGTCAATGTTAATCCTAATGCTTTGTTAGCGTATAAGATTCCATTGATAAAAGTCTTGGAAGCAATTAGAGACGGCAACAATGACGTAGGCGGAAGGCTCGTAGAATTTTCCGGGACTGAATATATGGTCAGGGGCCGGGGTTACGCAAAGTCAGTAAAAGACATTGAAAATATCAGCTTAGGAAACGATATGTCCGGTACCCCGATTTTAATAAAAAATGTAGCCCAGGTTGTCATCGGTCCTGAAATACGCCGCGGCGTTGCGGATTTGGACGGAGAAGGCGATACGGTAGGCGGCATAGTGGTAATGCGTTACGGTGAAAATGCATTAAATGTCATTAACCGGGTTAAAGAAAAAATGGAAGAAATAAAACCGTCTTTACCGCCGGGAGTTGAGATTGTCACCACTTACGATCGCTCAGAATTGATTAAACGTTCTATAGATACTCTAAAGCATCAGTTGATCGAAGAAATGATCATTGTAAGTTTTGTAATCCTGCTTTTTCTCTGGCATTTTCCCTCAGCAATTATCCCAATCGTGACCATACCCATAGCCGTGCTGTTGTCGTTTATTCCGCTGTTTGGATTGAAATTAACCTCAAATATTATGTCTCTTTCCGGCATAGCGATTTCCATAGGCGTGCTTGTCGACGGAGCGATTGTGGAAGTGGAAAATGCCTACAAAAAATTACAGTTGTGGGAAGCAGGGGGGCGTAAAGGCGATTATCATCTGGTCAGGCTTAATGCCCTTAAGGAAGTCGGGCCTAGTGTGTTCTTCTCGCTTTTGGTTATTGCTGTCGCGTTTCTGCCTGTATTTACCTTGATTGACCAGGAAGGAAGGCTATTTAAACCCCTGGCGTTTAGCAAGAACTTTGCCATGGCAATTGCCGCGATATTAGCCATAACCCTTGACCCGGCTATGCGGATGTTATTTACGAGGATGGATTATAGGCATTTTCGTCCGAGATGGCTCTCAAACATATTCAATACTATTACAGTAGGTAAGTATTATCCGGAAGAAAAACATCCGGTAAGTAAGATTTTATTTAGAATCTATGAGCCCGCCTGTAAGTTTGTTTTAAAACATAAAAAAGCTACGATAATCGGCGCTGTAATTTTAATGCTTTTGACTGTGCCGATTTATTTTCAGTTAGGCTCGGAGTTCATGCCGCCTTTAAATGAAGGCACAATCCTTTATATGCCTACTACATTGCCGGGGATTTCCGTAACCGAAACGCAAAAATTACTGCAGACAATGGATAGGGTCATTAAGACTATGCCTGAGGTTGAGCGAGTATTCGGTAAGGCCGGACGTGCAGAGACTTCTACAGATCCTGCGCCGTTCTCGATGATGGAGACGACCATTGTATTAAAACCGGAAAGCGAATGGCGCAAGGTGCACCGCTGGTATTCCTGGATGCCTTCGAGGTTACAGGCGCCATTTCGGCCTATTTGGCGCGATAGGATTACCTGGGAAGATATAATAAATGAATTAGACAAAAAAATGCAATTTCCCGGCGTAAGTAATGCCTGGACTATGCCGATTAAAGCAAGAATAGATATGTTATCTACGGGAGTCCGGACGCCCGTAGGGATAAAGATTTATGGTGCGGATCTAAAAGACATAGAAAAGATAGGCACGCGTTTGGAAATGATTATGAAGGGGATCAAGGGCACGCGCAGTGTTTACGCTGAGCGCGTTACCGGAGGATATTTTGTAGATTTTAACATTAAGCGCGAGCAGATTAGCCGCTATGGCCTCTCAATAAAAGAAGTGGAAATGGTGATAATGTCGGCGATAGGGGGAGAACCTATAACCACCACTGTTGAAGGCAGGGAGCGCTATACTGTCAACGTGCGTTACGCCCGGGAACTGCGCGATGACTTGCCGAAATTGCGCAGGGTGTTGGTTCCTACGATGTCCGGGGCCCAGATACCCCTGGAAGAATTGGCAGATATCAAGCTGGCACTTGGTCCGGCCATGATCAGGGATGAGAACGGCATGCTTTCGGGTTACGTGTATGTGGATATTACAGGGCGCGATATAGGCAGTTATGTAAGCGAGGCTAAAGAAAAAGTGCAAAAAGAGCTGAAAATGCCCACAGGGTATTCCATTGTCTGGAGCGGACAGTACGAGAATATGCTCAGAGTCAGAGAAAGATTAAAGCTCGTGATACCCATCACTATATTCATAATATTTGTATTACTTTACATGAACACAAGATCGCCTGTAAAAGCCGGCATTGTTATGTTGGCAGTGCCGTTTTCGTTGATTGGCGCCATCTGGTTTTTGTATATTTTAAACTACAATATTTCTATCGCTGTTTGGGTAGGTATGATTGCCCTTATGGGCCTAGACGCGGAAACCGGCGTGTTTATGTTGTTATTCCTGGACCTCTCTTACTACGACATGGCTAGACAAGGCAGGATGAAAACTTACGCGGATTTAGAAGAGGCGATTATCCATGGGGCAGTAAAACGTATTCGGCCCAAGATGATGACAGTAATGGCAATGTTTATGGGCCTAATTCCGATAATGTATTCTATGGGCACAGGCGCGGATATGATGAAACGCATTGCCGCTCCGATGATCGGCGGCGTATTTACAAGCTTTATCCTGGAGTTATTGGTTTATCCGCCGATATATGCTATCTGGAAATGGCGCTATGAAATGAAATACGGCAGCGTAGACGTCAGCAAATTACCCATGCCTGAACTAGGCAGGCATTAAGACTTATGATAGAAAGAATAGCATTTTTAATTATGAGAATAGGCCTGGGAGTTGTTTTTCTTGTTTTTGGCATTGGCAAATTTCAAAATGACGTCTGGGTCCATACGATCAGGCACATGGATTTTTTTATTAAAGCCCCCTGGAGCGTTGATGCTTCGATTGTTTTAATCGGAGTTTCAGAAGTAGTGATAGGAATGTGTTTAATAACCGGTGTTTTCCGGCGTTTCTTTGCCGGCCTTGCAGCTATAGAATTACTGGGCATTTTAGTTTTGCTTAATTTTGGCGAAATCAGGGATGTTGGCCTTTTGGGGCTAGCTCTATATTTGGCTGTAGCAAAAAATGATTTTTTCAGCTTGTCTGGTTTATGGCCAAGCCAGGCTAAAAGGAGTTAAAGATGAAAAAGGTTAACTTTTTTATTCTAATTGCGGTTTTTCTATTGTCTCTAAATTTCATTTGCCTGGCGCAGGCAGATAAAAATCAAGATACGCTCCAGAATTTAAATCTCTCGGGGAGCCTAGAGAACGGCGTGCGGGTGATAGAGCTTACCGCAGCTAAATATAAATTTTCTCCTGACCCCATAGTTGTGAAGCTGGGAGAGAAAGTCCGCATCAAAGCCACAAGTTTAGATGTTCAGCATGGCCTGGCTATACCGGAATTTGATGTGGATTTAACTATCAATCCGCACAAAACCAGCAGCGTAGAATTTGTTGCTGATAAAGAGGGGGCATTCCACGCGCGCTGTAGCGTCTATTGCGGCTCCGGGCATATGGATATGCACGCGAGTTTAATAGTGGTTAAATAAATAAAGCCACAACTTAGCGAAACACAAAGAGGAGGCTAACATGTTTAAGAAAACGTTCATGGTTATAATCGCCGGTCTATTTGCCGTCGGGATAAGTAAAATATCCTTTGCCCAGACCGGGCATATGGAGCATAACAAGCAAGCAGCTGATGCAGTCAGCCATGCCAGCCAACAAGTTACAGATGCTGGTAATCAAATTTGCCCTGTAAGCGGCGAAAAAATAAACGAAAAAACAAAAGCTACTTATGGATATAAAGGCAAAGTCTATAATTTCTGCTGTGCTATGTGTATAGATGAATTTAAGAAAGATCCGGCAAAATATATCAAGAAAGTTGACGAAGAATTAAAGGCTAAACAAAAGAATGCAGCGGCAGCCAGCCAGGCGACGGAGCCAGCAATTCATAAGGAAATGCATCAGGGCCACCAACATTAATATTTATATCGGAGGATACATGAGAGTTAATCATCGGCTAAGCAGGATAATTTTGACCTTGTTATGCGCAGTGTTTTTTAGCGGCGTCTCTCTGGCGCAAAATCCAACAGATTTGCCAGCAGGGCGGGATCCCGTTACCAATTTAAGCGTTGAGCGGGAAAAAGCAGAGATTTATTCCAAGCTTAAATGCTGCCCATGCAAAGAATCTTTTGCCCAGTGCACCTGCGCTGAGGCAAAGGAAATGAAGGCCTATATCGATGCCCTGATGGATGCGGGAATCAGTAAGGACGATATCTTCTACAAAATAGCCAAAAAGTATTCTCTAAAAGTCATAATTGATGAAAAGTTGAAATCAAGCCTGGAACAAAGATTAATTAAGGAGGCTGGCGACAAGAGGCCCCAGCTTTTACTTGAGACAGCTGTTTTTGATTTCGGCACAGTGAGCCAGAAACTTGGCGTTTTAAGAAAAGTCTTTAAGATAGAAAACAAGGGCAATTCTGACCTGATCATTAATAATCTCAGGACTTCCTGTGGTTGCGTAAGCGTTGCTTTAGATGTGGGCGAAAACAAGAGCCCTTATTTTTCTAATCAGGGTTCAGGTATTTTAAGCCAGTTAGCAATAGCCCCGGGAAAAAGCGCGGGCCTGGAAATCGTTTTTGATTTACACCATGCTTCTATAAAACCCGGTAAGGTA
>Ga0209514_10006083_pt1 | contig 14966 bp, 11 predicted proteins | sample Subgrocontami58m_FD_187452 | JGI IMG/M metagenome (GOLD analysis project Ga0209514, IMG submission 187452) | Subsurface groundwater microbial communities from S. Glens Falls, New York, USA - GMW37 contaminated, 5.8 m (SPAdes) (version 3) | ecosystem: Environmental > Aquatic > Deep subsurface >...
GATTTATAAATACTTACGTCCTTTCTCCCATGTCAGACGAAGACTCGTAGTTGTTTAGCCTGAAAATAGATTCTTATACCCATATGTGACCATTTTAGGCCATAAATGTTTCATTTGACCCAGTCTGAAGGCGCACCCAGCAAAACCATTGTGCTGATGGGTTCACTTCTTTTAACCCATCCTCTCTCGTCTTGGACACAGATGAAAGCAGACTTCGTCGTGAGCGCTCAATCGAACGATTGTCAGGATTAAAAAAACCAAAATCCTGCGCAAAGTTTGAAATTCCTTACAGTCAAGCTACTTTGCTTTTGCATTCCGTTTGAAAAAATCTTTGACCTTCTTAAACCCCTGGAGGGATTTTTTAATGGTTTCCTTTTTAACACAGAAGGCGATTCTGATGTATCCGCTTCTTCCAAAGCTTTTCCCGGGAAGCACCAGTATTCCTTCTTTGGCAAGTTCTTGGGCAAATACGAGATCATCTCCGGGAGTTTTTGGGAAGATATAATAAGCCCCCATTGGCAGTATAAATGAATAACCAAAATCCTTCAGGGCATTGCAAAACATATCCCTTCTTTCCTGATATTCCGCCCTGTCAACACAAACACCCTGAAGTCTTGTGACGACGTGCTGCATGAGGACAGGGGCGCTCAGGTATCCAAGAACGCGATTGGCAAAGGTCAAGGCTTCGAGGAGTTCCCCGGAATTTTTCATAGTAGGATGGACTGCCGCATAGCCTATCCTTTCCCCAGGAATCGAAAGCGGTTTGGAATACGAAGCTGCAAAAATGGTATTCGAATAGATGTTAAAGATATCAGGAAGCTTATTGTCATCGTAAATGATGTCCTGATACGCCGCATCATAAATCAAAAAAATATCTTTTCCAAACTGTCGATTCTTTTCATTGAGAAGCCTTGCAACAGATTTTAAACTTTCTTCGGAGTAAATCGTCCCTGTCGGGTTATTCGGCGAGTTTATGATTATTGCCTTAGTACGGGGAGTTATCTTTGCAGCAATAGTATCAATGTTTAATGTAAAATCTGCATTTGTTTCAACCACAGAACAAGCTCCACCGTGGTTGTCAATGTAATAGGGATATTCCAGATAGAGGGGTGACAAAACAATGACTTCATCGCCGGGATTCAGAATTGCCTTCAAAATAATATTCAATGCGCCGGCGCCGCCAGCAGTCATAATTACATGCTGCGCAGTGAAAGGGAGTCCTCTTTCTTTTGACAGCGTTGTAGCTATTGCCTCCCGTGTCTGGATGTGTCCTGCTAAAGCTGAATAGCCATGCATTTCTGGAAAGGGATTATTTGCGACCTTCTTCAATTCTTCGACAAATTCTAAAGGAGGTTCTATCTTCGGGTTTCCCAGTCTAAAGTCATAAATTTCCTTGTCGCCGGAACCGGTCTGAGAGCGGCCTTCAAAGATCTTTACAACCCAGGAAGAAGCGGCTATCCCTTCCTTTACTTTAATAGAAATTGACATATAAAGGTCTCCCTGAACCGAACGCGTCGGAAGTGATGAAATCCGAAGCACGAAATCCGAAATAAATTTAAAATATTTATCATTATAATACTATAAGTTGTGCCGGCACAAAATCTTTTATTGAAAAATATGCGATGTTGTGATAACATTTCCCCATAATTCGAGTTATAACGATAAATCTGCAAAATGTTTTTGCGATAAGCGCCTACGCCTGGCTTTATTCCTCCACCTTGAAAAAGTAACCTTTTAACGACTTCATATTTTTTATAGTCATCGGGAAGCTCATGATAAAAGACTCACTTATTAGTGAATGCGCCAAGTTGCTGTCCTTTACAAAACCATATTGGAGATTGATGGTCTTTGCCATAATCAGTATGGTCATTTATACCTTGACGAGCGGCGTCCAGATTTCATTAATCAAACCTATCATAGACAAATTGATCAGGGGGGACACAAAAAAAATAACCGCCCTGCCGAGGATCGATATAGACCAGACCCCGCAGAAACATGAGAGCCCGTCACTCGTTAAACAGCTTAAAAAACAGGTATTCAACAAATTCAAGTTTATAGAACCCATGCAAAGACGTGCGACCAGATCATTTACGAGTATAGGTATTGTGATGGCAATCCTTGCCCCCATTATTTTTTTCTCCTGCTATTTTCAGCAATATTTCAGAAATCGTGTCATGTGGGCTGTGGTTGTGGATATTCGGAACAAGGTATGCGACCACTTACTCCCGCAACCCCTGAGTTTCTACGAAAATAGAAAGAGCGGCGACTTGTTGTCCAGATTAACGAATGACATTGCCGTCACTCAGTCAGGGATCACAATCCTTTTTGATGAAATACTGCTTCAACCCATGAAGTTGATCTGCGGGCTCGTGCTGGCATTTTATTTTAGCTGGAAACTCTCTTTGTTGACCTTGATTGCCTTTCCCATCATATTCGTTCCTGTGCTGGTAATGGGCAGGAAGATCAAAAAGCATGGGAAGGGGAGTTTGAAGCATCTCTCAGACCTCACGGATGCCATGCGGGAGATGTTTGCAGGGATCAGGATTGTAAAGGCATTTAAGATGGAGGCCGAAGAGAGCCGCGAAATCCACGACATCAGTGAACGATTCTTCAGGAAAAGGATGAAGATGGTCAAAGCAAAGGCGCTCAATACCAGCACCAGTGAATTCGTTTATACTTTGGGACTCGCTGCTATTGTCAGTCTGGGCGGCTATGTGGTCATGTCCAAGAAAATCACGCCCGGAGAACTCGCCGGATTCATAACAGCTACTGGGTTTATGGTAATCACTACCGTTAAGAAATTGGCCAAAAGCTATGCGAGCTTGCAGGAGTCTCTGTCCGGTGTAAACAGGGTTTTTGAACTGTTTACAATAGAGCCCACGATAAAAGACGATCCAGAGGCTATAACGCTGGATAAAATTGAAGAAGGCATTTGCTTCAAGAATGTGAGTTTTTCTTACGATGGCAGCAAAGAATTTATCTTGAAGGATATTAATCTTACCATTTACAAAGGAGAGGTCCTCGCAATCGTGGGTGAAAGCGGTGCAGGAAAATCAACCATTATAAATCTGATACCGCGTTTTTATGACCCCGTCAAGGGCAGCATTGAAATTGATGGAACGGATATTCGAAAGATCAAAGGCGAGTCGCTCCTTGAGCACACGGCAATTGTTGCCCAGCAGACATTCCTTTTCAACCGCAGCTTTTATGAAAATATCCTTTATGGGAGAAAGAATGCCACGTTAGAAGAGGTTCAATCTGCTGCGAAGGCCGCTAATATTCATGAGTTCATTATGAGTCTACCGAATCGCTATGATACCGTTGTGGGCGAACTGGGGGTAAAACTATCGGGAGGTCAACGTCAGCGGATCGCCATCGCCCGTGCCGTATTGAAGAATGCACCCATTTTACTTTTAGACGAAGCGACTTCATCCCTGGATTATGAATCTGAAAAACTGGTGCAGGATGCGATAAACAACCTTATCATTGGGAGAACAACGGTCATTGTTGCCCATCGTCTTTCTACCATACAACATTGCGACAGAATTGTCGTAATGAAGAAGGGACACATCGTGGAAGTCGGGAGTCATGAATCTCTCATGTCCGGAGAAGGAGAATACAAACGCGTTTACCAGATGCATGTGGATACGATTCAGTCATGAAAGTGCTCGTTATTGGCTCCCATGGCATGCTTGGCAGAGACCTCGTCAATCGATTATCCAACCTCTCTGACCAAAAAAATCCGGGTAATGAAGTTATTGCAGCGGACCGTGAGCATGTGGATATCACGCATGGTGAGGATGCCTCAAAATTTATTGCTCAAGTCAAGCCGGATGTCATTGTCAACTGCGCTGCGTTTTCGAATGTAGATGCATGCGAAACACAGATTTCTGAGGCATTTGCTGTCAATGCCCGTGGGGCGAGAAATGTTGCACTTGCAGGGAAACAAACAGGGGCAAAGGTTATCCATATCAGTACCGATTATGTATTCGACGGCATGAAGGATAAGCCTTACCTTGAAACTGACAAACCCCATCCCCTCTCCGTCTATGGCAAGTCAAAACTTGAAGGAGAGCTTGCCGTACAGGAAATAAAGGGCAATTGCGTCATTATCAGAACTGCGTGGCTCTTTGGTCCATATAGAAAGAATTTTGTAACCACTATCCTTGAACTGGGAAGGAAAAACCGTTCAGTGTCCGTCGTTACCGACCAGCACGGAAGTCCCACGTATACCACAGACCTTTCGGATGCAATACGAACTGCTATCTCGAAAGACCTCCTGGGCATATATCATGTGACAAATTCGGGAACGTGTTCACGCTATGAGTGGGCAAGGAAGATTTTTGAATTAACGGGTAATCAGGTATCCGTCCTTCCTCTAAAAACCACAGATTACAAACGTGCCGCCAGGGTTCCCCAGAACTCTTCCCTGGACTGTACAAAATATACCACGACAACCGGTCAGAAAATGCGACCCTGGCAGGAGGCTTTAAGGGAATATATTTCCAAAGCTTTGCGGTGAAAATGGAAAATGTTCTCATTATCCTCCTCAAATATCCTGAACCTGGAAAGGTAAAGACCCGCCTGGCAAAGGATATCGGCGATGAAAAGGCATGCGAGATTTACAAATTACTTGCTGAAAATGTTATCAAAAACATTCTCACAAAAAATCCAGGAACATATACTGTACATTTCTTTTTCACACCTGCTGACAGGGAAACTGAAATTAGTACCTGGCTAAAACCCATCCTCAACGACAATCAAGAAATAAAAACACAATTTAGAACTCAAGAAGGTAGTAACTTGGGAGAAAGGATGTCCAATGCGTTTAAAGAAATATTACAAGAAAAAGGTTGTAAAAAATGCATAATCGTAGGAACGGACTGTCCGGAGATAGATGCAACCTTGATTGAAAAAGCCTTTGGTGTTTTAAAAGAGAAAGATATTGTTATCGGGCCGTGCAAGGATGGCGGTTATTACCTGTTAGGCATGTCAAGACCTGTCCCTGTAAGTTTTGAACAGGGATTTGTTCCTGATTTGTTTATAGATATTGACTGGAGTACAGATCGGGTATTTGAGCAGACAATGGAAAAGGTACGGAAAAACAATTTATACTGTGGAGTTCTAAAGACGTTAGCTGACATAGACACACAGGAAGATTTATATCGCTATAAATCTATAACAAACCCATCTTCTCATCAAATCCGCACATGACGTTCATATTCTGGACGGCCTGGCCTGATGCGCCTTTGATGAGATTGTCAATTGCAGAAAGAATGATGATGCGGTTTTCGGTTACCTTTGTGGCAATATCGCAGAAGTTAGTGAAGATTACATCTTTCGTCCTGGGCATTTCGTTGCCTTCTTTGAGGCGAACAAAGGGTTCTTTACCGTAAAATTCCCTGTAAAGTTTATGTACCTCATCGTCATGCAGGGACGAACGGCCGTTCACCCCTACTTTCGGTTTGGCATAGACGGTGCACAGAATGCCGCGATTCATGGGAATGAGATGGGGAACAAATTGAATAGAAACCTTCTGGCTTGTCTTGATAGACAGAATATGCTCGATTTCCGGACTGTGGCGATGCCCTCCCACGCTGTATGCCTCGACATTCTCATTACATTCGCAATAGTGCGTATCCTCTTTGGGTTCACGTCCGCGCCCTGATATACCCGACTTGGCATCCACAATTATATCCTCTGAATGGATAAGCCCTTTTGTGAGTAAGGGAGCCAGGGCTAATATCGTCGCAGTGGTATAACAGCCGGGGTTACCTACCAGATTAGTCTTTTTGATTTGCTCCCTGAACAGCTCAGGAAGGCCATAAACGGCGGTCTCTATCCCCTTACTATCCGTATGCTGCGCCTTGTACCACTTTTCGTAAAGCGACTTATCACGAAAACGGTAATCGGCGCTGAAATCTATAACCTTGATCCCTTTGCCCGTAAAAAGCGGGACATACTGCATGGAGATAGTCGGCGGCAGGGTAATAAAGGCAAGGTCGATATTTCCCGATATTTCTTTCTGCTCAATCGTTTCACATGGCAGATCAAGCAGTCCTTTTAAGGCTGGGAAAATATCAGATATCTTTGGACGGTCAGTCCGTCGCACACCGAGATACGTAATCTTCACCTCTGGATGACGCAGGAGGATTTTTATAAGTTCAAGGCTTGTATAGGCCGTGGCGCCAATAATTCCTACTTTTAACACCGTTGTGTCTCCTAATCCAACTGGATTAAAAAAACAATCTCAATTTACGCTATAAGATTTCAGATGCTCATCGCAAATATTAAATCATAATTCCTTACGATAATGCAGGTAAAAATAAATTTATCTCTTTTCTTCAGGTGTATCTTTTATTATTTGCTTTCGTACTTTTGATCTCACGTCAAAAAAAGTTTGCGGACCATGCGGGTAAATTCCCTGACTTACCATCCCCATCATATTGTGGTCATGCGCTATGCTGATACCGGGTCCATAATTACATGACAGACATCCTCGTTTGGCAGAAAAATCAGGGATTTTGTACAAAATGTCATACCGCTCACCCGAACCAATAAGCAAGGTATCTTTTTCATACGGATAACTTAACTTTCTCCCATCCGTCCCGATTACCAACCCATGAAACCCGTGTGGATGCCATGAAAAGATATGGTTATACCCTACGGCCATCAATCGAATCAAAACAGTCTCGCCTTCGTAAGCGACGATTCTCGTCTTAGGGTCGTTAACCGTAGACAAAGGATTACTCAAATTATCCATGAATATTCTGCCATTGAGCATAAAATAATTCGACTTCCAATCTAAGCCACGCCGTATGTTGCCTTCAGTCCTGAGCATCTCCATATATTCGCTGTCAACTTCACTCATGATGAGCGTATATTCTCTATCGAATTTATACCCGTAGATTTCGTTTGGCTTTTTTTCTACGATCACCGGGAAATACATCCCGGCCATGAGATGATTGGTGGTATCCACATGGCAGTGTCCCATGTACGTCCCTTCGATTTCTTCCGGCATCGTTAACAAATATCGATACTTCTCTCCAGGAAACACAGGGGTATACGGCAAGTCTGGCACGCCATCATATGCTGGTATTAAATCTAATCCATGAAAATGAATAGTATGTGGAACACCATGAACACCGGAATGTTTTTCAGTTTCATAAAATCCCGCATTGTGCAAAACGACAACGTAGTTCTTACCAGATATGAGACGTACCTCGTCACCAGGCACTTTTAACGGCAGTAATTTCGCGTCTCTTTCTTCTTTCGTCTTGATTTCTCCGACATCGACAAAATCTTTTGCGTGAGTAAAACCCCAGAAATATATCAATTCTCCATCGGCCATTTCCTGATAACCATCCGTAGCATACAGATGAAATTCCTTTTCTATCTGCCCTTTTTTACTCAATCCAGAGAAGCTCTCTTCTAATTTCGAGTCTCCAGGTATGAGTATTTCTTCGGGAAAAGCCGGCAGCGTAAAACAAAATAACATTACAATGAAGAAATACCACGATGAGTATCTTCTCTGCTTACCCTTTGTAATAAACCCGGTAAATTTCTTTTTATAAGACATTGTGCTTTCCTCCACCACGCCTTTCAAAGGTCAAGGTATTTTTAATAGAGTCATTCCTTGTTACTTTTTTTCATTGGATTTGGTTAACACGCCTTCAGACCAATTGATAATAGCCCCGATATCTACTGGTTCACCGCCAATGGTCATCTTGTGTTGCCGTCCTTCCAGCAACTTCTTCTCTTCGCCCTCCACGAGCAATGTAGCCTCACCCTTTACTGCTGTAACAATAGTTTCAAAATCCCCCGCCTGGATATTCACAGTTCCTTTGTTTGTGCGTATCCTGCCATTGGGTGTATCGATTTCGAAAGGAACTTCTGATTCTTTCATGGAAATAAGGACCTGTCCGGTCTTCAGCTTGATCTTCCACGCATCGTGAAAATGCACCTCGGTATTTGCGTCTATTCCCACATCAACCCCTTTTTTTGTTGATATGGCGGTTTTTCCTTCGCTGCCGGTCTTCAAGGTAATTCCGTTCCGAAAATTGATATGGTTCGATACCTTCTTCCATTCCTTACCTCCAGGATACAGAACCTGGATATTCCCTTGAGCATTCAAGAGGCCGATTTCTCCACCCTTATGCGTCAGATAAAAGAATACCGCCGCCAATATAATCGCCCCGCCCCCGACTATAGCGCCTAAAACTATGAATCCCTTTTTCGTAGGTCTTGAAATGAGTATTCCTAATTCGTAAAGGACGATCATGGGGACGGCGGTCATAGTTTGGGTAAACGGGTCAGGTGGGGTGACTATAGCTGCAATGACGAAGATTACTAAAATAGCATACTTTCTCCATGATATAAATTTATCAGGCGTAATAAACCGGATCTTTGAGAGGAGTAACATAACCAGGGGTAGCTGGAATACCAAGCCCAATGCGACTGTAAGCATAAAAACAAATGAGACATATGTCCCCATGGTAATAATGGGTTGGATGCCAGGACCGAGGATGCCGATCAGGAATTGCAGACCAAAGGGAATTAATAAAAAATACCCAAAGAGTCCCCCGACCACAAAAGCCGCATAAGAAATGGGAAGGAATAAAAGTATATACTTTTGCTCTTTTTTGTACAGTCCCACGCTCACAAATTGCCATATCTGGTAAATGATGATTGGATAGGCAAAAAAAACCGATGTTATAAAACATAATTTCATGTAGGCATAGAAGCCCTCCTGGTAACTCAGCACCTGTAATTCTGTGGAAAGGCCTGCTTTTGTCATGGCGAACTTATGCGGGTTTTTTGCCATATCCAGTATCTGTACCTTAAAAAACCAGCATACTACAAAGCATAAAGCAATGGCAATAACGGAATAAACGACCCTGCGCCGCAACTCTTCAAGATGCGTACCTAGTGACATCCTTATATTTTCAATTTCATCAATTACTTCTTCTGTCTCTAACTTTCCCACACTCGAACCCCAGTAAGTTTATTGATACGCGACATCGACCTTTACTCTTGAAGTCGCAATAAAAAATTAGTGGATTTATATTACAAACATACCTTTAAAATTACAAGGAACAATTCAAGGGGTTGTCGAAGGGATTTCACACAAGGGAAAATGACTTGAAATACGTATGATTTGGATAGGAGCGTTAATACATTATTAGATGTTTCTCATTTTTCTTCTGGGTATAGCATAGAATGTGACGCTGTTTCCGCCTTTCTCCTTGGACTGAAACAGAGCCTTATCCGCAAAGCCAATAAAATCATTTTTTGTGAAAGTATCTACGGCAGGCTTCATTTCTGCAACCCCAAGGCTTACGGTAATCGTATATTTTTTGTTATTATCGATAAACGTATGCAGAGCAATTGATTCTCGTAGTTTTTCTGCCACAATCTGAGCCTCCTGCCCGGTCGTTTCAACAAGAACAATAGCGAATTCCTCACCGCCATAACGAGCGATCATATCGTAGTCACGGAGCGCTTTTCGCATCAACTTGCATAATTCTTTTAAAATAAAATCACCGGCTTGATGCCCATATTTGTCATTAAAATATTTGAAACAGTCAACGTCTGCCATAATCAGACTGAGCGTTGCATTTTTGCGTATCGCCAGGTTAATCTCCTTTTCAAGAAAGCTTTGGAAATAGCCATGATTATATAATTCTGTTAAGCTATCGAGATGTACGAGTTCCTCCAGGCGTTTGCTTTTTTCTTCGAGCTCTTTCGTAAGCTTTTGCAATTGGACCTTGTCGGTAACGAGTTCCCTGTTCTTTTGATCGTACGCTATGTTTATAGCGCTCAGCGCGACATTTGCCTCTTGCAGAATTTCTTCAATCGACTTGGAATTCTCCATATGAAAGCCAAATAAACTGGCGGTTTGCGTTGTTTCCGAGACAACAAGTTTTAATATCTTGTCAATGATTTCATCGTCGAAGTTAAGCATTGTCTTGGATTCGCTGAGAAATTTTTGGTGGTACTTCTGAGGATCTTTCGAATAGAGAATATTGGTGATTATTCCCGACAAATAGACAACGTCAACGCTAAGCTGGAGCTTTTTATCATTGCCTTTATAGCCTTCCGGACAATGATGGTATTGAATAGGAGTTAATAACTGACCGGGAAATCCCCAATTTTTGGCAACCTCATATCCAATAAATGCATGGTCTGCTCCCATGATTTGCTGTTCGAGTTCAACGATGTCTTTTTCGCTATAAGACGCCCCTAATAATACCTGCTCATAGTGTTGTGGTAATGAGGTAGCTATAATCAGTTCTCCAATATCTTGTAAAAGTCCGGCAACAAAAACCTCTTCCCAATCGGATTTGCCGATCTCTGCCATGATAAGTTTTGCCGCGACGGCATTAGACAAGGATTGTTCCCAAAATTTTTCATAATTAAATACGACCTTTTTGCTCTTCGCTTTTACGGATAAAAAAGAAAATGAAAGAGTAATGTTTCTAATCGCATTCATTCCAAGCCTTGATGCAGCCTGGTGTATGGTGCTTATCTTACAAGGAAGATTGTAAAGGGCGGAATTGGCTATTTTTAACACTTTTGCTGAAAGGGAAGTATCTTTTGATATGAGATTTGCAATATCCTTCATACCAATTTCTTCGTTCGAAGAAATCGAAATGAGTTTATATGCAACCGTTGGCAAGGTAGGCAGAGAAGGTGATTCTAATACAATTTTTAAAACTTCGTCTTTTGTCATAGTTGAATTCTCCGATAAAAGCACAAAAGATTAGTGAATAGTACTACTACCACAAGGTGTTGCATTAATCAACAAAATAATACTAGTATCACACGTGTACGAGATATAAGCTAAAAATAGTTTATTTCTAAAATCAAATTTCCTTGAATGCCTTGAAATTACAAATGAAACCTAAGGGGGATCAAGAGCATAAAAAAACTTAAAAACACAGAGAAAAGCCTTGAAAGATTTCTGGGTATATGCTACTATTCTCGTGAAGTGATTTCATTTTTGAGCGGATCAAGCAATAATTAATCTTATCTCCAGACCCAAAAAGGAGAATTATTATGGGTAGCGACTTCCAGGGGAATTTAATTGGCACGGGAAAGACGTTTGGAATCATTGTTAGCCGATTTAACAATTTTATAACAAAGCGTTTATTAGACGGCGCCATTGATATACTTACCAGGCACGGCGTAAAAGAAGGGGATGTTGATACCTTTTGGGTGCCTGGTTCCTATGAGATACCAATTACAGCCCTCAAGGCTGCACAGGGCGGAAAATATGATGCAATAATTTGTTTGGGAGCTGTTATACGCGGAGAAACACCCCATTTCGACTATGTTGCAAGCGAATCAGCCAAGGGAATTGCACACGTTGGATTATCAACAGGAATTCCAGCTATTAATGGCGTAATTACCACAGAGACTCTGGAGCAGGCAATAGACCGTGCGGGCGCAAAGACAGGAAATAAAGGAGCTGAGGCTGCTTTATCTGCGTTAGAGATGGTGAATCTTTTTGATCAAATACAAACCGGTGTAAAAACAATCAAAAGACGTTGATCTATCATTGGTATTTAGATCCCTCTCCCACATAACCGCTTATTCCGAACGATGACAGAAATACGATTATCTTATTGATTTTTTTTAATTGCTCTTACTAAAAACTGAATATTCCATGCGTAACAGAACGATTGCCCGTGAACTCGCCATTAAAGCCCTTTACCAGCTCGACCTATGTGGTGATGGCATCATCAGTGATATCGACACCTTTTGCAAAGAAAGCGCTGAAAAGACCGATATCTATTCGTTTGCCATGTCACTTATTAACGGCTGCAGGTCGCACATTAAAGAAATCGACGAAAAGATATCGAGTGTCACAGAACACTGGGAATTACGCCGCATGGCTGTTATTGACAAAAATATTCTGCGTTTGGGGGTCTATGAACTCCTGCACAGAAACGATATCCCGCCAAAGGTCTCGATTAACGAGGCCATAGAACTCGCCAAAAAATACAGCACGAAAAATTCGGGAACATTTGTAAATGGAATTTTAGATAAAATTTATACCCAGTATGGGAATGGAAAATTATTGAAGGATACTAAATCCATCTCTATTCAGCAGGTTATTCCAGAAATCGATTATGGGAACGCCGACCTGCACGTACACACGAACTATTCAGACGGCACCATGGCACCGGAAGCAGTTGTCGACGAGGCCATTCGGCTTGGCATTTCGACCATTTCTATCACGGATCACGACACTGTTGATGGCGTTGTAGCAGCTTGTAAATACGGACAGGGTAAAAATCTCAATATCATTCCGGGTTTAGAACTTTCTGCATATCTTAGTCCTTCGGAGGTTCACATCCTTGGATATTTTATCGATATTCATAATGTTTCTTTGCAAAAAATACTAAAACTCTCTCACGAAGACCGTTTAAAGCGTATTTATGCAATGGTAGAAAAATTACGCGGTCTCAATGTCAATATTGATCCACAAGAGATTTTTCGTGTTGCAGGAAAAGGCTCTCCGGGACGCATGCACGTGGCAGAAACGATATGGAAACACGGTTACTGCGATAACATCCTGGAATCATTTTCGAAATACATAGGTGACAAGGGTCCTGCGTATGTTCCTAAAAAAACGCTGAACCCGCAACAGGCTATTGAATTAATCATAGCTGCCGGAGGAGTGGCAGTTCTTGCCCATCCAGGACTCACTCTACGGGATCATGTTATAGAAGACCTGGTAAAATACGGTTTGCAGGGAATTGAGGTATATTACCCATCACATACTCCACAGGCAGTTAAAAAATACCAGAAGATAGCGAAGAAATACAACCTGGTAGAAACCGGAGGTTCGGATTTCCACGGGGAAAGAAAGATAGATACCCCGATTGCAAAAGTAACCGTGCCAGGAGACCTTGTTAGCAAGCTCAAACAAAGATGCCGCCCACAGTAAAGCCGTTTCATTTTCATACAAGGAATGTCATCAGACAGATAATTTCCCCTCTAGCAAGAGGGGACTTCGTCGTGAGCGCTCAGTCGAACGATTAAGGGGTGTGTTAATTGCTTACCTACACACCCCCAGCCCCTCTTTTTAGAGGGGAGTTTTAAAATAGCTACCGTTGGTAGCCGGTAAACATTCGGTAAACACGACTTACACATGTCATTCCCGCATGTTTTTAGCGGGAATCCAGGCGTGTGCTGATGGGCGGTGGATTCCCGATAAGCTTGTCCTCGTGAAAACGGGGAAGCATTCGGGAATGACACTTGTCCTCACGGAAGTGGGGAATGGGCAGTGCATAACGTCTTTACCGAATGTTTACGGTAGCCGGATGATAACAGACTTAAGAAAGTTGCTTATTTGTAAAAGTTTGTACAGGAGATAATAATCGATGGAACTGCCATCAAAGAAGGATAAAGACAGCATGATTGATAAAAAAGCAGAAACACCGGAAACTACTATAAAAGCCAACGCAGAAAAGCAAAAGAATACATCAGAAAAAACTCGTTCCGGTTTTTGGTCTCGACTAATAAACTCCACCGTAGAGCCACGGAAGACCGTCGTTATAGAAAATGGTGTTGAAAAATTAGTTTTAATAACGCCGGAAACTACCGCTATACCAAAAACTGTTCTTCCAAAAGAAGAAACTCAAAAGCCGGTTTCCGTATCTCAGGAAACTATTGCAAGAAAAGAAATCGCTGCAAAACCATCGCCAGTCTCACGGGAAGCCATTGTCAGAGAAAAACCCATTGAAAAACCAATTCCGGCTCCGCAGGAGACGGTTGTTCGGGAAAAACCTGTAAAAGAGAAACCCATTGAAAAGCAGATTCCTGTTTCCCAACAGGCGGTTGTTACAGAGAAACCCGTTGAAAAACCAGTTTCGGTATCGCCGGCACCTGTCATTAGAGAAGCGCCTGTTGAAAAGCCAGTTTCAGTCCCGCAAAAACCTACGGTAGAAAAAGAGAAGGTTGAAAGGAAACCTTTAACTTCATCCGAAAAACTAAAGAAAGGGTTAGAAAAGACCCGCGGTCGTTTTTGGTCCAGATTAAAAATTTTCTTTTCGTTTCAGAGAAAGATCGATGAATCTGTGCTTGAGGAATTGGAGGATATCCTGATTGGCGCGGATATCGGCGCAAAGCCCGTCCAGAAATTAATCCACGAGTTGCACGAAGCATGGAAATCCAAGGCGATAACCGAGACATCACAGATACACGATTTCATAAAAAACAGATTGAAAGAAGATTTACGGGCATGGCAAACCGGTATTCAGTATGCCCCCAATCCCCCGACGGTTATCATGGTGGTTGGGGTAAATGGAGTCGGCAAAACCACAGCCATAGCAAAACTTGCAAACATGCTTATTAAAGACGGCAAAAAGGTCCTGGTGGCAGCCGGCGATACCTTCAGGGCGGCAGCCGTGGACCAACTGGATATTTGGTGTAAGCGTATTGGCGCTGAGATCGTAAAGCATCAAACCGGGTCTGACCCTGCAGCAGTTGCCTACGATGCTTTAGAAGCTGCCATTGCACGGGGTATTCATGTAGTAATTGTTGACACCGCAGGCCGCCTTCATACCCACGAAAATCTCATGAATGAACTCAGCAAAATCAAACGGGTCATTTCCAAAAGAGTCCCTGGATCCCCCCATGAAGTGTTGATGGTGCTCGACGCAACAACTGGACAAAATGCGATCTCACAGGCAAAGATGTTTAAGCAGGCGGTAGACGTGACAGGCATATTCCTCGCAAAATTAGACGGTACTGCAAAGGGCGGCATCGTGCTGGGTATGCGCAACGAAATAAACATCCCCGTAAAATTTGTTGGGCTGGGTGAAACGGCAGACGATATAGAGAAATTTGATGCCGATACCTTCGTGAATGCATTGTTCGAGTAATAAATTAGGTTGCCTTCGGCAACTTGATGTTTTATAGGTAGGAGCCGTCTCCCGACGGCGACCGGCAATTCA
>Ga0209514_10006084_pt1 | contig 14964 bp, 16 predicted proteins | sample Subgrocontami58m_FD_187452 | JGI IMG/M metagenome (GOLD analysis project Ga0209514, IMG submission 187452) | Subsurface groundwater microbial communities from S. Glens Falls, New York, USA - GMW37 contaminated, 5.8 m (SPAdes) (version 3) | ecosystem: Environmental > Aquatic > Deep subsurface >...
GCCGGCCGGTTGTCGATGAATTCTGTGATGTTGCCACGCTTTGTGATCATCTGCCCCCACAACGCCGGCTCCTCGACACGATCCTTAAGGATTGCAGCGGCCCCTTTGGTGTGAACCGACGGATCGGCCAGGCTCAGCGCAAAGTCCGGTTCAAGCTGGTTCTGAAGCGTATACCACTCGACGCCTTTGATGATTTGCGTGGCGAGGGGACGCTCGATTCCAGCGACCGACTTGATCTTCTCCAGTGTCGGTTCCTGATCGGCTGCAAACCGCTTCTGCCCTTCGGCCATCGCCCGCAACATCCGACCGACGCCCTCCACGTTCTTCTTCTCCGACAGGAACTTGGTGGTCATCGCAAACCCGAACGGATCCAGGGCGCCCAGCTCCTTGTTGATCACGATGCGTGTTGCGCCTTTGTCCATGGCCTGCGACACAAATGGATCCCAGAACCAGGCACCATCGACGTCGCCATTGAGCAATGCGGCCAGCCCCTGCGGTGGCTGCAGCGGTACGATTTCGATATCGGTCAGCGCCATACCGGCACGCCGCAGGGCATACAGGTGCGCAAGCTGCTGGGTCGAGCCTGAGGGATACGTGACTTTCTTACCCTTGAGTTCCTTGAACTCCCGAACCTTGCTTCCCTTTGGCACGACCAGCCCCTCGATCGGGGAATAATCGCCGTAGGTATATACCCAGCGCACGTCGAGCCCACGCGTCGTGCCCATGTAGTAAGTGGTCATGCCGCCTTGTGCCGCGTCGATGCTACCTGCCTGCAGTGCCTGGAATGCTGCCGGGCCGGACGTGAATTTGATCAGCTGAAGATCGATGTTCTCCTTCTCGAGCAGGTCGTAAGCGATTGCAGCAAACAGCGGTACGGTAGGTACCGGCAGGTAGCCGTAGCGAATAGTCACCCGCTCTGGTTTTCCTTGGGCAAAGGCGACCACCGGCATCATGCTAAGCGTCAAGCCGAATAACGCTGTTCCGACTCGCTTGCAGGTAGCAAAAAAGTTCATTGGGTTTCCTCCGGCTAGTCGGTTCGTCGCAGAAATGCGATGCCGCCATTTGTTGCAGTTATCGTATTCACATCTGACAGCACATGTGAAGGGCCCGATTTGCAGTGTTGACCGGCGGAGTACGCCAAGAAGTCGTCACTGTACCCAGCTACGAAGAATGAAGGCAGCGAAGCGTGCGACGACGATACCGAGCGAGAGGTCGGCGGACCCAGCGCTCCGCATACCTGCGCTGGAATTGTGTTGCTGACGCCGATCTCATGCGCTCTGTAAAATATCGCTTCCGCGATAGCTCGCTTTGACAGACAATCTCATGCCCGCTGAGCGATAGGTGCCCAGAGGCAACTCAGTACAAAAGTGTTGTTTTGTTCTGAGTTGACGTTGGCAACGCGCCTGCAGGCAGACGGCGGGACCGAGGCATAACCGTCGGTGGGGTATGCCGATATCAGAATGTCGGCTTTGTGATCATCGACATACCCCCGAGTCATGCCCCAACGCGGTCGCTGGAGCATGCGGCTGGCGTATGATTTCCAGCCTGGCGGACTCAGAGCGGGTTCGCCGCCTTCTCCGCCACCGCAATCGATCCGCCTCACCGTGCGGCGTCTCCTGCGGTCCCCGCGCTTTATTGGGTCCGGGTCCCCGCGGACAGTTTCTACTGTCCGGATTCAGGCAGCCGTTGCCTGTCGTTCCGCAATCTGGATGAACTCCGAAGCGATCTCTCTGTGATGCTGGTGCAAGTACTTGGCGATCCGTGGATTGCCTACCATTCGGGTGAGGTAGCCGCGCACCAGGACCAAATCGAGGTGATCTGCAGCGTAGCTCTCCTCGATCAAACGAAACTCACGATCAAGGCTCGCTGATTCTCTCTGCATGAGGGTGAGCTGCTCTTCCGTGACGCCCTTGGGCTTTGGCCGTCTCTTGCCTGGGGCGAGTTGCGATTCAGGGGTAGCGGCTAGCAGTGTCCGTGCGTAGCTGACTGTGAACTTGTTCATCGCCACCATCAGCTCGGCAGCCTCTACCTGGCGTTCCGGCCGCATCCTTCTGAGTGCATCAAAGCTATTAATCGAGATGTGCTTGTCTTCGAGCAATGCCGCAGCTTCCGCGCATATTCCGTCGAGCAGGCGCCGTTTGCGCCGAATGTGGTCCGGATTGACGTTCAAGACTGCCGCGAGCCGATCTTCAGAAACGCCGCGTTCAATGGCTTTTAGGATCATCTTGTGCTCTTGGATGATTGCCAGCCGATTGATCCGATTGTTATAGGTGTAAGCCTCGTCGTCAGTAGCGATTAGGCACAGCGCGTCGGCTTCCCCCAATTCCTTCAAGACCTCCAGTCGAAGGTGACCATCAAGGACGATGAACTTACCTTTGCTGGCACGGTCGGTCGCGACTACCAAAGGTTCGACCATCCCAATTTCACGTACGGAGGTGCGAATCTGCGAGTACTTGCGCGTGCGGCGAACGGCATCCGTGACTGGCCGCAGAGGGCTAAGATCAGACAGAGAAATTCGCTCAGTGACATCCGCGAACGCGGTAGAAATCGTCGGCTGAACCACCATGTCTGGCACGTCATGCCCCCTGAAGTCTAACGGCTAGGTTGCGCGGCAGCGTATCCAGTTCCTCCGCGCGCAAGAGCGCCATGAGCTCTTCGTCCACAAAAAGCGTCTTAAGCGCTTGAACTACAAACATCAGCTTCTCGCGCGCAACCTCTGCTTTTCGGACGAGATGCCGTTTTCTCTCAACGTCCTGCTTGTAGGTTCTGATCAAGGTGCTCGGGGAGACCTTTCCGCTGCCCTTGCGCCCGCCTGGCCCGAAGCTCTTGCCTCGTCGCCGGCGCTGCTCAACCAGATGCTGTGCTACGGCAAGCTTCTTTCCCTTCAGGTCGCCACTCTCATAGGCTTGGCGTAGGGCATCCTGAACTTCCCCGTCCTCTGAGGACGCAATCTGAATGGCCACGCTGACGGGAATGGCACCTGACTCAACGGCCGTGAGAAGTCGGTGTTCGCCATTCTCAAGCAGGTGAATGACGCCACGCACATATTCGACCGTGAGATCGGTCTTTTCAGCAATCTGCTCTTCGGAATAGCCGCGTCGCTTCATTCCCTCGATGTCGTGCAGCAGATCGATCGCCCGATGCTGTCGACGGGCGATGTTCTCAACCAAGCTCATTACAAGGCCGTCTTCTTCGGTAGCTTCCACGACGACCGCAGGAATCTCGGTCTGGCCAAGCTGGCGATAAGCCTCCAAGCGACCTTGGCCGCATACGAGGTCAAATTGATCTCCAGATTCGGTGGCTTTGCGAATGACGGTGATTGGCCTCTTAAGACCTATCTGGCCGATATTGCGTACGATACCTTCGAACGCCTTGCGATTGCGCGCTCGAGGATTGATCACCGTAATCTTCTCGAGTGGCACCTGCACAATACGCGAGGCAGATTGCTTCGCCTTCATTGCACCTCACTCAGCGGAATCCGTGCCGCCATTTCATAGAGCTGATCGAGGGTGTCGAATCGGAAGGAATCGAGAGCAAGGCCGTTGTGCTCACCTAAGCGAACCTGCGGACCGGGCAGATCGATGCAGGGCAGGATGTAGTAATCCTCGATGTCCTGATTCTCGCGGTCCATACGCAAAGCAAGCACAACATCGGGACGTAAACTTGTATCGAACCGGATTTGCCAGCGCAGGCCGCCCGCAGCGGTTTCCTGGCAATGAGCAATGCATACCGAAACTGTGAATTCGCCGTTGACAGTTAGAAGGGAGGATTTGGCGTCTTGCTCGACTTTGCCGCCGATGTCTGCGATTTGGTCGACGGCCGACGCTATGATCTGTGGGTGGAGTTCACGAAGGGTGCGATTGATCTCGATATATCGAAAATCTCGATCGGGAGTGAATCCGACCATTTGATAGGCCCGGGCGAGGCTGCCAAACCGGGCACTGTAGGTAGAGCTGGACGGTAGGTCGTCTGCTTCATCGATAATCAATCCGGAGAGATGTCCGCGAGACTGGTAGAGCGTTCTCAGACGATCGATCATGTCCTCGTTCGATATGCGGCGGGAGCGGTTCTGGATGATGGCCTGGGCGGCGTCAAAGAGATGCCGTTCCACTATAGGCTCGAACGCCCCATTTGATCTGACCCACATTTCGGGTTCGTTACGGACGCGAAGCTTCTTGAGCTTATAGGAAATGCGATTCCAAACGTTGTCGCCCACGTACTTGGGGTTTGTGAGAACTTGATGGACGCGTCCGCGAGTCCATTTGCGACCGTCTTCGGTGGGAACTCTCCGGTTATCCAGAAGCTCCGCTATGTCTTGTTCGAGCCTTCCTTCCTCCACGAAGGCTCGATACATCCAGCGAACCGTCTCGATTTCGACAGGCTCGCCCGGAACAAGGATGACGCGATCCGTCTGGATGCTCTTGTGCTCACCTCGTCCGAGCACTCCCTTACGTGCGCCGGTCTGGTCCACCAGCATTCGCCGCAGTCCAAATCCGGCCGGGCCACCCTGCCGATAGCCGATTTCGATCAGACGGCATTGACCGGCAAAGACCTTGGCGGACAGCTCACGGCTATACTCTCCCGCCATCGCGCGCTTTACGCCTTTTACGATGGTCGAGACCGGACTGCCATCGTTCTCAAACTGCTCGGCGCAGTACTGCACCGCTATCCCGGCTCGCCGGCAGATATATTCGTAGTAGGCACTCTCGTCTGCATCCTGGAACCGCCCCCAACGGCTCACGTCATAGACGAGGATGGTGGAGAAGTCGGCCCGCTCTGCCTGCACATCTTCGATCAGTTGCTTGATCGCGTCTCGGCCATCCATGCGTAGGCCACTCTTACCCTCGTCAGCGTAGGTCCTTACGACTTCAAGTCCTCGACGGTCCGCGTATTGACGGATCGCGTCCGCTTGGTTCTCCGTGGAGTACCGTTGATGCTCCGTCGACATGCGAACGTACTGGGCGGCACGGCCTAGTGACCGTCCGGCAGCATTCCCGGAGGCGTTCGAATGACGGGCCTTTGCTGGGGCAACTCCGGCCAACGCTGTGGGCAATGGAACCACGCGTTCGGAGTGCCCGCCCGAACTTAGGCGAGATCCAGTACTCATTATTGACGCCCCATAAACGCGAGGACGCTAGCTGTGGAGGGACGTTATGTCTGTTCCGGCCAAGGGCAAAACCTTGCCTAAGATGGGCAAAGTATTGCCCACGAACCGCCGTCGCCTGTCGACGGGCTACGCGTCGACGGTGGCGGAGGCTTTGACGATCGAATTGAGCGGCTCGAATCGTGCGATCAAGACGGTGATGCGCTGGACGGGTGCCAGTGAACGGACAGCCAAAGGATGGCTCGCCGGAACGAACGGCCCGAGTGGCGAGCATCTTATTGCTCTGCTCGGAAATTCGGACACCCTGTTGGGGAGGATTCTGAAACTAGCTGGCCGCGGCTCTGTAATAGAGGCGGCGCATCTGCAGGTGCTCCGGAACACGATGGCCGAGGCCGTGGCGAGCCTCGACGTACTACTTGTCGAGGGCGGCAATGTTAGACAGACAGCGCAACCGCTGTTAGATGATGGCGAAGCGCCTGGCTAAGAATGGAAAGCGTCCCTGATGGGAGTCAGTCTTGTAGTCGCGGTGACCGACGACGACTGGTTCGAGATGCTTCGCAAGCGTCCGGGCTTGGCCGAGGTCAACTTTTGGGCGCCATCGGTCGCCAATTTCCGCGCTCTACAGCCCGGCGAGTTGTTCCTCTTCAAGCTGCATGCCCCTCGCAATACTATCGTCGGAGGAGGGGTTTTTGCCTATGCGAACGCATTGCCTTGCTCGTTAGCGTGGGCCGCTTTTGGCGAGGCGAATGGCGCTCAAACCCTGCAGCAGATGCGGACCCGAATTGCGAAGTACCGGAGGTCACACACTGGCGATCGCAGTGACTTTTCTATCGGCTGTCGCATTCTGACTCAGCCGTTCTTTTTTGAGGAGCCAGATTGGATCACACTTCCGTCGAGTTGGTCGCCCAACATCGTTTCGTTCAAGACCTTCGACACAGGCGAGCCTGAAGGCCTGACCCTCTGGGAAGCAGTGAATGAGCGCCTGAATCGGCAATTAGCTCAATCGGGGCAAGCTGAGGCACCGCGGTATGGGGAGCCTCAGCTTGTTCGGCCCCGACTGGGGCAGGGAGCCTTCCGCGTGCTGGTTACAGATGTCTATCGCCGTCGATGTGCCGTCACTGGAGAAAAGACACTACCGGCTTTGGAGGCTGCCCATAAGCGCCGTACTTCCTCGCTCAGCATTTTTGGTTGTCTCTATTAGCGTTTGCTTGCCGCGGCCAATATCTCGAACACTCCTGCACATTCGTCTTCACTGCGGCCCGCCTCGATCATCCGTCCGTACCATTCCATCGCTGTTTCGAGCAGCGGACCTGCCAGGCCGAGTGCAACACTCTGGTCATGAATGTACTGGAGATCCTTCCACACGATTCGCGCCGGTCCCGGGGCTGGCCGGTAGGTACGAGAGGCCATCATCGGTGCGCGGAAGTCGAAGACACGCGAGCCTGCGAAGCTACCGCCGATTGCGGCGATCATCTGCCTCGGATCAAGACCGGACTCGGTCCCAAGCACAAAGGCCTCGGCAACTGCCAGCGTGTTGGCGATCACCAGGAAGTTGGCGACCAGCTTGGTCGCCATGCCGGCACCGAACGCGCCGACGAAAGTCTGCTTTTGCGATATCGCGGCGAGGACTGGCGACATGCGGTGCACGATCGCCTCGTCGCCGCTCACGAATAGCATCGCCTCGCGTCGGGCGACGACCGGCGGCGTGCCGCTGATCGGGCAATCGAGCATGGCCGCCCCCCGGGCGGCCAGCGCCTCGGCCAGTCGCCGTTTGAGGACGATTGGGAAGGTGCCCATCTCAATCACGACGAGGCTGTCATGGGCGCCTGTTACCATGCCATCGGGGCCGAGGAAGGCCTGTTCCATCTGCGCCTCACTGGCGAGGCAGGACACGACGACATCGCTCGCGGCGGCCAGGCGGGCGGCGTCGGCCTCCAGCCTGCCGCCGGTTGCGGGGAAGTCGCGAGAATTCGGCCGCTCGACGGTGGCGACGGAGAAGCCGCCGGCTTGCAGATTGGCAGCGACGACACGGCCGATGCGGCCGAGGCCCAGGATTCCAACACGGGCCGGGGCCTCCGTACTCATCCGAGATAGGCCTTTACCAGGCGTTCGTCCTTGAGGAAGGGCTGCCATTCGCCGACGCCGATCTCATGGACGATGCTGCCCAGCGCCATGACGTAGGCGCGGTCGGTGATCTCCGAGGCGATGCCGACATTCTGCTCGATCAGCAGCAACCCCATGCCGCGCTCGCGCAACGCCTTGATCACCAGCAGGATGTCCTTCACGACCTTGGGCGCGAGTCCCGTCGAAGGTTCATCCATGATCAGCAGGTCGGGCTGTAGCAGGAGGGCACGGGCAATCGCCACCATCTGCTGTTGGCCACCGCTCAGCAGTTCGACCGCCGAATCGAGGCGTTCCTTCACGACCGGAAACAGCGCCGTAACCTCGTCCCAGGTGAAGCGCATCTGGCCGCCGCGCGCGCGCCGGCCGACAGTCTCGGCCAGCACGAGGTTCTCGCGAACCGAGAGTTCGCCGAACAGGCGACGATTCTCGAGCACGACCGCGAGGCCGTGACGGGCGAGGTCGTGGGCCCGGGTCGTGGTGATGTCGGTGCCGTTTTTTACGATCTGGCCACCGCGGGCGCGCAGCAGGCCGCACACAGTGCGGACCAGGGTGGTCTTACCCGCGCCGTTGGCGCCGACCAGGGCCACGGCTTCGCCGTCGCCGACCTTGAGCGAGACATCGCGCAGGATGGTGAGGGCGCCGTAGCCGGCGGTGACGGAGACTAGTTCGAGCACGACTCAGACTCCGAGATAGACTTCGCGGACCCGGGGGTCCCGCTGGATGGCGGCCATGTCGCCGCTGGCGACGATCTCGCCGAAATAGAGCGTATGGACGGTGTGGGCCACGGTCATCAGCCCCATGTCATGCGACACCAGCAGGATTGTGATGCCCTCGGCATTCAGCCGCACGATCCAGTCGCGGAGGTTTTCGATCTCGTGGGCGTTGAGGCCGGACGACGGTTCGTCGAGCAGCAGCAGGCGCGGCTTGCCGACCACGGCGCGGGCGATCTCAAGAATGCGGCGCTGACCCGCCGTCAGGCTGGCCGCCGGCAGGTCGCGCAGGCCCTTGAGGTGGAAGCGCTCGCAGGCGGCCTCCGCCAGCTCGCGGATCTCGCGCATCTGGCCACGTGCGGCTGGTGTGCGTAGCAGGTCCTGCAGCATGGTGGTGCGGGTGAGCTTGGCGCAGCCGGCCATGACGTTCTCGAACACCGTCATCTGCTCGAAGACCTGCGGCGTCTGGAAGGTTCGCACGAGGCCGGCGAGGCCGCGCTTCTGGATCGAGTCGCGGAGCAGCGGCACGCCGCGATAGGTTACGATTCCCATCAGCGGCCGGATGTAGCCACTCACGATATTGAACAGCGTCGTCTTGCCCGAGCCGTTCGGGCCGATCAGGCCCACGATGCCGCCCTCCGGCACATCGAAGGTGACCGAGCGCAGGACGTTGAGGCCGCCGAACCGGTGGCCGATCTCGTTGAGCGACAGGATGGGTTCAGCCGGCATCGCTGCCCCGTCGTGCCGCGTGCCACGCCCTGATCCGCCCCACGGCACCCATCAGCCCGTCTGGCAGCATCACCACCACGGCCACCAGGGCGAGGCCGAACAGGATCTGGTGGATGTCACCCAATTTGCTCAGGAACTCGGGCAGGAAGGTCACGAACACCGCTCCCGCCACGATGCCGGGGATCGAGGTGGCGCCACCGATCACCGGGATCAGCAGGAAGCTGATGGAACGGTCGACGGTGAAGCTCTGGGTGCTGACGAAGGAGGCGTGATGTGCGAACAGGCTGCCGGCCAAACTGCCGAACAGGGCGCAAACTACGAAGACGCGGGTCCGCAGTCCTTGCAGGTCGATCGACAGTGAAGCGGCGGCAGTGCTGGAGTCACGCATGGCGCGCAGCATAAGACCGGTGCGGCTGTTGACCAGGTTGCGCGCTACCGCCATGCAGCCGAAGGCCACGATCCACACGAAGAAGTAGTAGCGGGAGGGCCGGTCGAGAACGAATCCGAACAGGTCGAGCTTTGGGATGCCGCCGATGCCAAGCGTGCCGCCGGTCAGCCAGTCCCATTCGAAGAACAGCGCGCTGGCGATGGCGCTCAGCGCCAGCGTGCCCAGCGCCAGGAAGTAGCCGGTGAGGCGCAGGATGGGTCGGCCGATGACATAGGCCAGCGCCATGCAGATCACCGCGCCCGCTACGAAGCCCACGGCGCTGGGCAGGCCCATCATGACGGTGCAATAAGCGCTGGCGTAGGCGCCGAGGCCGTAGAAGGTCGCCTGGGCCAGGTTGACGATGCCGCAATGGCCGAGCAGTAGGCCGATGCCGAGGCCGGCGACGGTATAGATTCCGGTGAAGACCAGCAGGTCGGCAATGTTGCGCGGTACGACGAAGGGCAGCACGGCCCAGACGGCGAGCGCAACGGCGATCCAGGAGAGGCGCGAGGTCATGGCCTCATCCTCCCCGGCGGCCGGCGCGACCGAGAATGCCCTGTGGCATCAGGATCATGATCACGATCAGTACGGAGAAGGCTACGACGTCCTTGTAGCTCGACGAAATGCCGATAATCGCCAGCGACTCGACCAGGCCGAGCGTGAGGCCGCCGACAGCGGCGCCTAGGGGATTGGTGAGGCCGCCCAGCACGGCGGCGGCGAAGCCCTTTAGGGTCAGGTTGAGTCCGAGCTGGTAGTCGACGCCGATCAGCGGTGTCACCAGGATGCCACCTGCTGCGCCCAGCACCCCGCCCAGCACAAAGGTGAAGGTCCGCATGCGCGCGACGTTGATGCCGGTGGTCGCGGCGCCATCGGCGTCAATCGAGGCCGCCATCATCGACAGGCCAACCGTGGTGCGATGGAAGAAGGCACGCAGCAGGAGGGTGGCGCCGATGCCGATGGCGATCAGCCACAGAGCGTGGAACTGGATGACTGCGTCGAGCACGATTAGCACGCCCTCGCCGCCGAGCGGCGGCAGCAGGTGACCATCGCGGCCGACAAAAAACAGAATGCTGGCTGACAGGGTGAGTGCGAGACCGATGGTCAGCAGGAGGAAGCTGTCCTCGCTGGCGTTCTTCCTCGCCATGTAGCGCACGAAGGCGACCTCAATGAAGGCGCCGACCAGCGCGCCGGCGAGCGCGCCGCCTGCGATCGCGGCAGGGTAGGGCCAGCCCGCCTTGGTCAGCAGCAGGACCGTGGTCATGGCGCCGATGACACTGAACTCGCCTTGCATGGCGTTGATCACGCGGCTGCCCTTAAAAATAGCGGCCAGACCCATGCCGACCAGCGCATAGACCATTCCGTTCGTCACGCCGGCGAAGACGGCCTGAAGGACCAGGCTGAGCGTCATGTCTGGATGCTTTCGGACAAGGGTGGGGCGGCACCTCGCACGGAGGCGCCGCCCGGGACTGTTGCTACTGCGCGATGCGGAACGGCGTACGCGTGTACTTGCCGTTCACCAGCTTCGAGAACACGAAGCTCGACAGCGGGATGCCCGTCATATCATCCGCCGAGAAGTTGAAGTTCGCGAGCACGCCCGAATAGGGGCCACGCATCGCGTCGCATATCGCCTGCGGGGTGGCGTTGGGCCCGGCTTTGCCGATGGCCTGGGCCATGACGTGGACTGCATCCCAGCCGGCTGCTTCGAAGTTCTTCGGCGTGCTGTTGTAGGTCTGTTTGTAGAGATCGACGAAGGCCTTCTGGTGCGGTAGCGGATCCTCGCCGACCACGAACTCGGGGATCGCCACGTTGTCGGCGCCCGGTCCCATGGCGTTGACGTATTCGTAGGACGAGGAACCGATAGCCGCGACCACCGGCTGCGCCATCTGCAGCTGCTTGACGTTGCGGAATGGCGTTGCCGACGTGGCGATGATGAACACTGCGTCGGGCTGCGCTGCTTTCACCTTGGCCGCCTGCGTAGTGGTGTCGGTGGCGCCGACCTCGAACTTCTCGACCGCGACCAGCTTGACGCCGTAGCTGTCGGCCAGCGGGCGGATCTCCGCCATCACGACGTTGCCGTAGCCTGCATCATGCAGCACGCCGACCTTGGTTGCCTTGATGCTCTTTGCGTACTCCAGCAGCGCCTGTGCGTTCAGCTTCTGAGGCGGCAGGACATGGGCCAGGCACTTGCGCTCCTTCTCGATCGCCGGGCCGATGCCGGTGAAGGCGATCTGCGGGATCTTGTTGGCATGCGTGACACCGCCGATCGCCACCGTGCTGGCCGTCAGCGACGGCCCGATCAGGCCGACCACCTTCTGGCTGAAAAGCAGGTCGTTGGCCTTGCTGAGCGCGGTGTCGGGGTTGGAGGCGTCGTCCTCGACGATGAGCTTGATCGGCCGGCCGTTGATGCCGCCCTTGGCGTTGATGGTCTTCTCGGCCAGCAGCATGCCGTTGCGCTCGGGGATGCCGAGGCCGGCGCCGGCGCCGGTCGCCGAAACGATGGCGCCGATCTTGATCGGCTCACCCGAGGTCTGCGCCTGGACGGCGAAGGCCGACATGCCGACCAGCGCCGCGGCTCCGGCCAGTCTTATGATCGATGACAAAGACATTCTTGATTTCCTCCCGATGTTGAACCCGTCTTATCGTCGGCGCCCGGCTAGAGGAGCGGTGGCGGCCCCGGCATGCCGAGTGCGTGCTGCCCGAACAATGCACCCTGAACGTCGGGCGAGAACATGACGTGCGCATTGGCGGCATGTGCATCGCGGAACAGGCGCTGCATATTGCCGCCCAGATAGAGCCCGCTGGAGCCAGCCACGCCCATCAAGATGTCGACGGCCTCGAGGCAGAGCCGTACTGAGAAGAAGGCGTCGCGCCGGTAGCGCAGCTTGTCCTCGTGCGCGGGCTCGCGTCCGGCGCGGGCGACCGTCATGGCGTGCTCGCAAGCGCGGCGCATCACCAGTTCGGCCGTGTCGATGCGCGCGGCCGCCTCGGCGACTTTGATCTGGACAGGCTGGCTGCTGCCCACCGGCTGGCCGGTCGTGGTGGCATTGCGCTTGCGCGCGGCTCCCACCGTCGTCTCGTAAGCGCCGCGGGCGCAGCCCAGCATCACGCCCGACAGCACGTAGGGGCCGAGCGCCAGCATTGGCAGGCGGAAGAGCGGCGAGGAATTGACCGGCGAGCCAGGATGCGGCTTGCCGTTCAGCGCCCAAGCCGTGAGGGTGCGGTACTCGGGCACGAAGAGGGACTTGATGGCGACGTCCTTCGAGCCGGTACCCGACAGGCCGACGGCGTGCCAAGTGTCGATGATTTCATACTGCGAACGGTGGATAAGGGCGAAGCGCTGGTCGACGGGCGGGCCATCGTCGCGGTCGCGCACCATGAAGGCCAGCATGTTCCAGTCGGAATTGTCGACGCCCGAGGACAACGGCCAGCGACCGGAGACTTCGTAGCCGCCATCGACCTTTCGGCCGCGCCCCGCTGGGAACACCAGCGAGGTGGCAATCAAAACGTCGGGTGTGGCGTCCCATAACTCATTCTGCGCCTGGGGTGTGAAATAGCCCAGCATCCAATGGTGGCTCGCGAGGTTGCCGAGGTTCCATGCCGTCGACGGGCAGACGCGCGCCACCTCGGCGCAGGTGTCGACCAGGATGCCGATATCGAGGTCGGCGCCGCCCACGCGGGCCGGTTGCACCATGCGGAACAGGCCACTGTCATGCAGATCGCGCTCGGTCGAAGCGGGCAGCCGACGCAACCGCTCGCATTCCTCTGCGCGGGCAGCGATCTGCGGTGCGAGATTGCGCGCACGCTCTACCATCTCCGCATAGCCGATACCGGCAAATGAGGTCCGCGATTTCGGCAGCGTCGCCGATGGCTTCCACGCCACGGCCGCAGTCGTCTGCGTTGCCTTTCCTCCCGGAGTGCCGTTTGTCATTGCTGCAACGATGCGCGGAGCGTGTCGTCAGGTCAAGTGACCTAATTATTTGGTCAATTGACCATGACCATGTCGCTCACGATACTGTTGAGCAACGAGCCGGCTTGCGGAGGAGAACAAGATGGCGGTTAAGGTCCTGGAGATTCATCATCATGCCGTGCGTATTCGCGGCGACGACAAGACGCTGGGCGATCTCCAGACATTCTACGGCGACGTGCTGGGCCTCAAGGCCGACGAAGGTCGGCCCAGCCTGCCGGGCATTCCCGGCGCGTGGATCAACGTGGGTGAGGTGGGCCAGATCCACTTGATCGGCGGCGACCTGCCGTCGCCCTTCGCGCGGGGGCCGGGCCAGGATCCGACCGCACCGCACGTGGCGCTCGCGGTCGAGAACATCGTCGAGACCAAGGCCGAGCTCGATCGCCTGAGTGCGTCCTACTGGTCACTGAAGGGCGCTACCGGCCCCGACGCCGAGCAGCTCTTCCTCACCGATCCGTGCGGCAACATGATCGAGCTGCACCAGTTCGACAAATGCCGTTGCCGCCTGAAGAGCCGCGTGAAGTAGCCTTTAGCGTCCGGTCGGTGCGGCAAGACCCGCGCACAGGAACGGCACGATCTCGCGGATGGCGGCTTCCATGTCCGCGGGATCGCAGCGCCCTTGCGAGATCGCCTCGAGGCGGCCGGGCTGGAGCAGCGTCCACACGTACGCGCCCATCATGAAGTAGTAACGCCAGTAGAGAACGTTCGCCGGCAGCTTCGGCAGGGCGCGCTGGATCGCGGTCACGTAGAGCGCGTTGGTTTCGTCGTAGATATCGGCGCGCACGACGCTCGCGGTCTTGTCGGGATCGGTGAACAGCCGGGCATGCATCTGCATCGATATCCGGCGCCCGCCTTTTCGCGCCTCGGGCAGCAGCAGGGAGCGCACCAGCGCGTCGACCAGTACCTCGAGCGGCACGACCCGGCGCGGACTACGGGCTTCGGCGTCGCACAGCAGCCGGCGGCGGCGGTCGGTGACTTCGTGGCCGTGGCGGGCCACCACCGCTTCGAAAATCGCCCGCTTTGAATCGAAGTAATAGTGCAGTTGGCCTACATTCACGCGGGCGCGACGGGCGATGGCCCGGGTCGTCGCTCCGCCATAGCCGAAGCGCCCGAACATCTCTTCCGCGACGTCGAGGATTCGCTGGGGGATGCTCGGTCTCTCGTCACTCCTTCGAGCGCGAGTCTTCTTCTCCCTCGGGCGTGTCTGAAGTTTCTTTTTCGCCACTCTGCCCCTCAAGATTGAACAGTAAACACATTGCAGAGCGTGCTTGTGCCAGTTTCCGCGTTCGTCGGCGAGTGGATCGTGGCGAGTATCCCGGTAGCGCGACACTCGTATCAAATACTTCATCAACTCTATCTCCAGCCCCACGCTCCGTGGATGCCTGCCGGTCGACTGTTGGTTGGTGACCTTGGACATAGGGCGTTTCGGTAGGTCTGATGCTCAATTGACCGCACACGCGACCCAGGGCGGCTGGGCGCCGTCGGCCGCGGAGGTTGCCAGACTACCTCATTCGAGACCGCGACGCGTCGTAGGGTCAGGCGGTCACGAAGCTTCTCACGGCGATGGGTATCAGAGATCACCCGACGGCCGGGCGCTCACCTTGGCAGAACGAGCACGCGGAGAGACTGATCGGCTCGATCCGCAGGGAGTGCATCGATCATGTCGTCGTATTCGGCGAGTTCCGTCTGCGCCGGATCCCTGCGGCCTACGGCGGCTACTACAACGAACTCCGCACGCATCTGTTCCTGGACAAGGCTTTTCTCATCGGTCGAGCCAGACGTCCTCGAAACGCCAGTGATTGTAGATGGTGTTGACGGCGAGGTTCAGTCCCTTGACGAAAGGGTACCAGCAGGTGGCGCCCCAGTCGTGCTGGACGACGGGCCGGGCGCCATCCTCCTGCAGCTT
>Ga0209514_10006089_pt1 | contig 14955 bp, 15 predicted proteins | sample Subgrocontami58m_FD_187452 | JGI IMG/M metagenome (GOLD analysis project Ga0209514, IMG submission 187452) | Subsurface groundwater microbial communities from S. Glens Falls, New York, USA - GMW37 contaminated, 5.8 m (SPAdes) (version 3) | ecosystem: Environmental > Aquatic > Deep subsurface >...
TGACGGAGAAAGGCCAAAAGTTCTCTTGTTCGCTGATGACAGCTTCAGCCCTTGATATTAAAGCGCTTACGGAAATGGCGGCATGAAAAACACGCAGAAAAAACAAGAAGTTGATGGATTGTAGTACGGAATTACACTGGTAGTTACTAACTATTCAATTGCATTAGTTACACTTTACATGAAAGCACAATTCGCAAGCCAAAGTCTGTAATGACCTAATTTAATGTACAAGAATTTCAATCTTTTGTGATTCCCCTCTAAAAAGAGGGGATAAAGGGGTGTGTAAGTTTGCCGCGACACATCCCCAGCCCCTCTTTCTAGAGGGGAGATTAAAAGTCGCTGCCGCAGGCAGCCTAATTTATCCCTTTTTCAGTATCAATCCGTGTTTTTCCGTGGTGAATTATTCCATGGTTTGTAATATTTTTCAATATATACCGGTTTGATTCTTTTCAATTCAGTCTTTGGTAAAAACCCTAAAATCTTCCAGCCGAGGTTGAGCGTCTCTTCGATCGTTCTGTCCTCTTCCACACCCTGTAAAAGGAACATCTTCTCAAAAAGATCAGAAAATTTTATGTATTGCACGTCCGTTGGCGTCAGCGCCGATTCGCCCAGCACAACCGCCAGTTCCTTGAGATTCTTTCCCCTGGCATAAGCCGCATAAAGTTGATTTACGACGTCAGCATGATCTTCCCGCGTCTTGTCCTTACCAATCCCCTTATCTTTGAGCCGGGAAAGTGATGGCAGAACATCAATGGGGGGATAAATGCCCTGCATGTGAAGTAATCGGCTGAGAATAAGCTGTCCTTCTGTAATATAGCCGGTCAGGTCGGGTATCGGATGTGTCTTATCGTCCTCCGGCATCGTGAGAATAGGTATCTGGGTAATCGAACCTCTTTTGCCTTTTATACGTCCAGCACGTTCATAGAGGGTAGCCAGGTCTGTATACAGATAGCCCGGATAACCACGACGGGCAGGAACCTCTTTCCTGGCAGCAGAGATTTCACGAAGTGCCTCACAGTAGTTTGTCATATCCGTGAGTATGACCAAAATGTGTGCGTCTTCCTCGTAAGCAAGATACTCGGACACGGTCAGCGCCATGCGCGGTACGGCAATACGCTCTATGGTAGGGTCATCAGCCAAATTAATGAAAAGGACAGCCCTTTCGATAGCGCCCGTTCTCCTGAAATCAGTTATAAAGTAGTTAGCCTCTTCAAAGGTAACCCCCATGGCAGCAAAGACCACTGCAAACTTTTCATCAGATTGGAGCACCCTTGCCTGCCGCGCTATCTGCGCCGCAATCTTCGCATGCGGGAGACCTGCGCCTGAAAAGATAGGCAGCTTCTGACCGCGCACGAGGGAGTTCATTCCGTCAATAGAAGAAATACCCGTCTGGATAAATTCTTTGGGATAATCACGGGCACAAGGATTAATAGGATTGCCGTTGATATTCAAATATTTTACCGGAATGACAGGTGGGCCGCCATCAATCGTTTTACCGGCGCCATTGAAGATTCTTCCGATAATATCAGGTGATACGCCGATCTCCATCCCTTTGCCCAGGAATTTTACTTTGATATTATCCCTGGCGATCCCACGCGTTCCCTCGAATACCTGAACAAGCGCCCTGCGGTCTGCAATTTCCAGAACCCTGCCACGCCGTATCTCACCACTGGATAGTTTTATTTCAGCAAGTTCGCCATAGGTGACCCCTTCCACCTCCTGTAACAGGATGAGAGGGCCGATAATATCCTGAATATTTAAATATTCCTTAAGCACTTCATTGCCTCATAATAAACACAAAAGACTTAGCCACAGAGCGCACAGAGAATTTTAAACTTTTACTCAGTGACTGTGGTTTATTTTCCTCTCGTTCCCAATCTCTTGCTTGGGAATGTACCTGTTACAAAAGCTCCTGCTTTTCTTAAATTTCAATTAAATCAATCTTTATACAACCATCACCCGTAGAATAATTTCTCGCACTTGAATAAACCCAATGCTCCGCTTGCTCCACAAAGCCCCTTTTTACAGGATTATTGTGGGTATACTCAACCTTTTGCCTAAATACTTCTTCGTCCATTATCATCTGGGGATGAAACCCTTCCTGCCATACTTGATATTCGCAATCTGTTTTGTATTTCTTCTTGTAAAATTCAAATTGGTTCAATAGCCACTTTCTATTATCAATTCCAGCCATTTTAATTATCTCTCGTGCTGTATAGCTTTTAAAGTCTCTTATTATTTGAGATAACTTATCAGATGAAGCAATAAGATGAACATGGTTGTCCATTACTACATAAGCAAACAGCTTTAACCCTTTGTTTTGCCTACAATAACTCAATGACTGGACGATGATGTCAAAATATTCTCTCTTTGTAAAAACCGGTATCCACTCAATTATGGTAGATGTTATGAAATATACACCGCTATTCTTTATTACCTGATAACGTGACCTCATTTTTTTACTCAAAGCAGAGCTTTTAATACACACCCGTTCCCAAGCAGGAGCTTGGGAACGAGGATGTTTTATAATATTTTACTACCTTCCGATAATATCCCCAACTCATGCATAATCTTTGCTTCCAGCTTCTCAAACTCACCAAGATTCTCCTCTGGGATAAAACGCATCTGAGCAATGTCTGAAAGTGAAGAAATGGAAATTATCGTCGAAAGCTCAACGTTGGATTGCAACAGCTCATTTGCCGTATCGTAATACCTGATGATTACTGCTAACATAAGAAACTGCTTTTTCAAGGAGGTATACGTATCGCGGAGGTCATAAGCATTCTGATACAGAAAATCCTCACGAATCATTCGGGCAACTTCCATGAGCAGCCTATCCCTTGGGGAAAGAGAATCAATTCCTACCAATCGCACTAATTCCTCTAGTTCTGCCTCCTTTTGCAATATCCCCATGGCCTTCACACGACACGCCTTCCATTCCTTGTGGATATTAGTAATGGCATACTCATCCACAACGTCCTGATACAGGGAGTAGCTGGTCAACCAATTAATTGCAGGGAATTGCCGTTGGGATGCCAGCTTGTCATCAAGCCCCCAGAATGCATTCACCACCCGCAGGGTAGATTGGGTTACGGGTTCTGAAAAATCACCGCCTGGCGGTGAAACTGCCCCAATCACGCTCAAACTCCCCTGCCGTTCATCAGAACCTAGACAAATAACATTTCCGGCACGCTCATAAAAACTGGCGAGTCTGGAACCCAGATATGTGGGAAAACCTTCCTCGCCGGGCATTTCTTCAAGTCGACCGGATATCTCCCGCATCGCCTCGCCCCAACGTGAGGTAGAGTCGGCCATGAGCGCCACGCTGTACCCCATATCGCGGTAATACTCGGCAATGGTAATCCCCGTAAAAATCGATGCCTCCCGCGCTGCTACCGGCATATTGGAGGTATTGGCAATCAACACCGTTCGTTCCATAAGGGGTTCGCCTGTTTTTGGGTCTTTTAAAACAGGAAAATCAATCAACACCTCCGTCATCTCGTTCCCGCGTTCACCACAGCCTACATAGACAATGATATCGGCATCCGCCCAGCGGGCCAGTTGGTGTTGAATCACCGTCTTTCCACTTCCAAAAGGTCCTGGTATACACGCAACACCACCCTTTGTAATGGGGAAAAAGGTGTCAATAACCCGTTGACCCGTGACCAGGGGAACAGTTGTCTGCTGTTTTTTCTTTACCTTAAGGGGACTTCTTACCGGCCGCTTTTGAAGCATGGTCAATTCTCTTGTGCCTGTAACGGTCTCAACCCGTGCAATGACATCCTCAATCGTTCCTTCTTTTTCTTCAATGGAGGATAACCTTCCTTTTACATCCACAGGCACCATGATCTTGTGCTGCACAAGCTTTGATTCCTGCACATATCCAATCACATCGCCGGGAACAACTTCATCGCCAACGTCTTTTAGCGGACAAAAATGCCACTTCTTCGTTCTATCCAAAGGCAGATGTTCAATACCTCGTACAATATAATCACCGTGCAACCGATTTATTACATCCAGGGGTCTCTGAATACCATCATAAATGGCGCCAATAAGCCCGGGTCCTAACTCCACGCTAAATGCGCTATGAGTTGGGTAAACCGGTTCTCCCGGTCCTAAACCCTCTGTTTCCTCATAAACCTGGATAAAATACTCATCACCCCGTATCTCCACCACCTCGCCAAAGAGTCTGTAGTTTCCCACACGCACCATGTCATATATGCATGTCCCGCCCAACCCCCTGGCGACAACAAGTGGACCTGAAACCTTGATGATTGTTCCGTTATTAGTCATTTTGTAACTTCATAAAAATATCAAATTAGGACACAGATTTTCTCAGATATACACAGAATAAATAGGACAGCGACTACTATTTGTTTGCCAATAAACGATCCCTGTCTCTATTTAACCTGCCCCCTTTTTATAATATTTCTACGCTTTTAGTTTTGATTTCATCACAGTCTTTAATTATTCTTGAATTCGAATTCTATGAACCTCTACCACAAACAACTTCCCTTTGTAATGATTCATAGTGGGATAGGAACACAAATAATCATTCAATCTTGTAATAAGCTGTGGAATGACTTCTGGATGATTTTTTACTTGCAGGGAAATAATGCCTTTAAAATTTGCAGGAGGATAACCTACTATATCTGCAAAATCTCCGTTTAATGAAATCAATATAGAATCAAGTTCCTGTGCTTTTGAGATTACAATTTGATCGGCTGAATCTGTAGAAATATAATCTCTTAATCTAAATACTTCGTTACCTCCATCTTGAAGTGTTTTAATTATAAAATTGGATATGCAGTGATCCGCAAAGAATCTTAAAGCCATTAAACCGTGACCTCAAATTCAGACAACTGACGGGCATAATCTAAACAGGCAGCAATTTGTTCTTTTGTAATGCCAGGAAATTCTCCTATGATTTCCTCAGAGGTTTTGCCTGCCGCTAAATATCCAAGGATAAGACTAACTGGAATTCTAGTTTCCTTAATCCTGGGCTTACCCCGTAGCACATCGGGTGTGCTTACAATATGATTTCTCCAATCCATCTTCATTTTCCTCCCGAATAAATTTAAACTCATGAATATCCCATACAACTTCCGTTTTCAAAAGCTATTTTCTTTTTTGGTTATAAGTATTTTTTTGAATTATGAAGGTCTGACCCTATTCTCGTTCCTTTAGCATAAATTTGATCTTTACCTATATTTTGTCACAAATGTAGTTTATCTCTTCAAGTAGCTCATTTTCTGCATACACAAACAGATTAGGAACATGAGTGCCTATTGCAATGGTCTTTGAGTATTACTATTTCCTTTATCCAACCTTCTACCCAATTTTTGGTTTCATCATCCATGGCTGAAATTATTGAGTTGACGATTTCGTCAACGATCTCTTTTATCGTCAAGACTACTTTTTTAGTAATTTGTGGCATTGTCACTGGGAATCTATTTTCGGCTTTTTTCTCAGCACTTTTGCCTCGGTAATCTGTATCCGGACCATAAAAAAACATTATTTTATCTTCCACTATGGAATAAAATTTATGTTCATCGGTAATATTCCCATGAATCACGTTGTTCCGAAAGTCACGTAATTTCACCATATTTTTCCATGGTTCAGTATGAGGACTGATAATTTGTAATTTAAAACCGTTACAAAAAAGATGCATGGTGAACAATCGCAGATCCAGATCAGATTTAATGGTAATTCGTTCATATTGTTCCGCATTGAATTCCTCCTTGATTAAGAGTGAATATAAGGTGTTAACTAAAGATTCTAAAGCAATTATAAAGAAAATTGCTGAAGAGAGATAAATAGCTCCAGTAGATGAAACCGCAGGCATATCCCCAACCTTTAATTGAATCTTCGGAGCTTTTAGATCAAAAGTGTCTGCAAATAATAGAAGTGTTTCCGCTGCCTTATATTTTTCGGCAAATATATTCGGTACAGTAGATTTATGATGATTGCTTTTTAAAGCATTTTCATCGAACAGACGAAGGTTATTCTCTAGTATCTTATTAAAATCATTGAAAAAGTCTGCCATTGATCTTCCATATTCTTTTTTAGCATTTTCATCATCGGGTGTACAACAAGACCAAAAGCGAAGCTTAAGTCTGGTATTATTGAACATACTTCTGATTTCTGCTGTTAATGAGTCATTAATCCTCATAGAATAACTCCAATCAGATGCACTACAACCAATAATTTCATCCTTTGTTATATTCTTGTTAGTTGCTTTGCGACTAATAATCACTCCCACTATATCAGGACGACTATCATACATTTTTTTAAGTATTCGATATATTAGGATTGAATTAAAAAGAGGCAAAGTGTCTTGAAGGTCGAGTTCGTGCAATAACTTGTATTTCGGTAAAGGACTTTCTAAAGTGGTTGCAGCAATCATTTCCGGTGTATCAGGTTGAAGAAAAGGCCTCATACTTTCATCAATATATTCTGTACTTAGATTAGAGTTTTGACGCGGTTCTCTTTTATATTTGGAAGCAAATTTTTCTAAGTTCATAACTTTCCCTTTCGCTTTTGCTAAACCCATCCTTATAAAAATCTGTTCTCATCTTTACCACCCAATAGATCATATCCCCTTCTATTGGCAAAACCCAGCTTGAAAATCTTGTCTGCAAGGGTATTTTACGTCAGACTTTTATTTGCCGTTATATTCATCTTTGCGGACAACCCGTATAATAAGCAATTTAGGCATATAATGCCCTTAATTCGTACGATTCTGTGGTAGCTTCTTTTCCCTCCACTGTCAGAAATTCGTGAAGTTCTTTTATAGATAGCGATGCGACATAGACATCTTTTCCCTCTTTATAAACAACATCAAAAGAATCGATGGACTCTTTGAGCTTTTCAATTGCACTTTCTTTTGTATTTCCCTGCCCTACTAATCCATTCTCTAAGCACAAAGCAACCCAGTAACTTCCGCTTTTCCGCAATACCACTGTATAAAAATCCATTTTTCGTCTCCTACTTCAAGTTAGTCCCACTTACCAAAGGGGGAAACAGGGGGTTGTGTTTTCTTCCGGTTATTTTACAACCCCCTCGATCCCCCTTTCTTAAGGGGGATTTTTATGTAATACATACAACGAATGGTTCTTTCAAATAAATTGTTACTATTCCCTTAACATTCATATTATCTCATTCACCGTGTTTACCACCCAACAGATCATATCCTCTTCTATTGGCAAATCCCAGCTTGAATATCTTATCTGCAAGGGCATTTTTCGTCAGACTCTTATTTGCCGTTATATTCATCTTTATGGACAACTCAAGGAGGATGTCTTTTTTGTGCTTTGTGAGTTCTCCTAAAATTTCATCAGTGGATAATTCTTCCAGTTGTTTTAATAATGCGTCCGTATCAACCAAACTACCCGCAGTTTTTCTGGCCTTTGTTTTCTTCGGCAAGAGCATTTCTGCAAGGAGTGGTTTGTCTTTTATGATATCAAAGAAAGATACCAGCGTTTGTATAGCGCCGGATATATTGTTTACCTTAGAGTCATCTGGAAACTGATTAAGCGCTTCCCTTAACACCTCGAGTTCTTGTAATAATTCTGAGATAATTTGTGTCGTCTTCTGTTTTTCTTCCGCTCCTGGCAACAACGGCAGACATTCTTTTATCTTTGCCAGGGTGTCTTTCAGATCGAGTTTCTTCTTCCTTCCAGCCATTTTTAATCACCATTAACTTTCTGCAAAAATTCCTTTGTCACCTCTTTATACTGTTCCGCTACGCGCATCGCATTCTCCTCGCGTAATGAGAAGACAGGTGCTGCCTGGGCTGCGGCTTCTACATAGCCTGTCCCCCACAAAATATAATTTTTAAAACATAGTTCGCCATATTTTTCATGAATATCGTGCATTATTTTTTTATTTGTAGTAACGATATTTGGTCCCGCAGTACGAACCATAGTAAATAATATTCCTCCCAGTGTAACTGCTCTTCCATTTGCTCCTGCAATACGGTACTTCTGGACAAGTTCCTTGTTTAATGCTGAAATCTTGTTTGTGAGTATCTCTATGCCTATCGTCGATAAATGGTCGGGGATAGTCGTTATGATATAATAATCGCTTGCGGCTAATGAATTTTGAGTGACGAGGTAGAGATTGGGAGGACAATCAATGAGTATGTAATCATATTTATTTTTTACCGTATCTATTACTTTTTTGAGGATGCTGCGCTGTTCTATATAAAAACGTGCGTCTCTCACATTATGGGAGGCATCTATACCAAATTCTGATTTTAATTTACTGATCGTCCGTCTTAGTACGTTAAGATGTTCATGATAAAAACTCGTCTCATTTTTCCTCGTAGTTTTTGCGGCCAGGTCAATATCAACCCCCAGCAATTCGACATCGGACGGTATCAGTTCTAATTCTGAAATAACCTCATTTGTGCCTATTCTTATAGGAAATCTCCAAATAATTTTCCCAAGGTCAAAACTATCCAGCCTATTATTCAAATACGCATGAAACAGTTTTGCCACAGTTCCGTTGTCCTCTTTAAACTTCTTCCATCGTTCTGGTATAGCGCATAAGAACGTAAGATTGGTCTGCGGGTCAACGTCAATAAGCAACACCTTTTTCTCGTGAAATAATGCAAGGGCACAACCGATGTGATAGGTGGTGGTTGTTTTACCAACACCTCCCTTATAATTGATGAACGAAATAACTTTTCCCATGGCCGGGTTCTCCACGTGTAAATATTATGGTGGACGTATTAAATAAGTTGACATAAAACGTCATTGCGAGGAGGCACGACGAAGCAATCTCAAAACAGGGATTGCTTCGCTGTCGCTCGCAATGACAACTTTCTTTTAACGTTTACTATAGTCACTAATAAAATAGATTTTTTAGTTTTCTCTGCGTTCTCTGCGCCTCTGTGGTGAACTATCCTGTTTTTGTTAAAATGTCCATTCCCACGGCTCGTGAAATCTCTTTGTTCAGTTCTATCATACTCGTATGTCTGCTTCCTTGCTGGGTAGGAACGATGGTAATTGCCTTGTTCGTTTTACTCCTTAACTCGGTAATTGTATCGAGGCATTGTTCTGCCATGTTTTCTGTGATTAATATAATTGCCACCTGAGGGTTTTGGGCTGTTTTCCTAAGAGCAGAAACGGTATCTGCAGTCGTTTTCACAGGTTCAATTTCAACCCCTATGCTTTGATAGGGCAGGATATCTTCCTTTTCGCCAATAATGACAATCTTAGACATAGGTTCTTCGTAATCGCTCTCTTAATAGATTATTTTCTACCCTGTGCACCTTTCCACCCAGCAGAAGTTTTAAGTTAAATACTTCAGTAGCAAGGCCACTGAGATACCCAAGCACCCTTTCCGGTCCGAATGGGATATACTTCACTGGACGGAGCATGTCCAATAAATAATTATCGGTTGCCACTTCGTATTGAAAGGAGATATTCCTGGATAAATTTGATAATAATAACCCCTGTAGAGGCGCATTGCAATGCGTCTCTACAAAAATCTCGCGCAATGTATTTTCAGATGCCCATACAGTATTTTTGGTCAATTTATAAAACACGTGCCCTTTATCAAATTTCTCGATGAAATACTGATTGAAAAGATTCATATCTGTTTTTAAACTCATTGCACGCCGCATTATTTCTAGCCCCTTTATAAACTGAAAGATTTTTACATACGTTTTAATAACGTTAATTCCTGTTCCTTCACAAATACTTCCCATATACCTCAAATAAGCCCCATCAAAAATCATATCGATTACAAAAGGAATCGATTCTTTACTTATTCTGTTTATAACGGACTTAAAAAACGAGATTGATTCTTTGAATATCTCTGGTAAAGAAGTCGCCTTATCTTGCCAGACATCATCCCATTCATCCCTGCTCATAGTTCCCCGAAAAAATTTATCTACGCTTGCACCAAGTATCTTAGACTTTATAAATCTTTTCAGATTATGGACGTCATTCCTTAATAAGAAAAAGTCGCAGACAGCGCTGTCGGGCGACAAAGAACGTATCTCATCTAATCGGTTGTAATAATATTCATCGAGCAATGCCTCGAATTCGTACAGATGCTTAACATGGGTAAAGTAAGCCTTCAACGGGGTATTATTCATGTTTGCCAGGACGTCTTTAAAATCATCGGTGGACAGCAGTCTTTCAAAGAAGTTTGAACTGAGCAGACTGCACTCCAGGACGTTAACCCGTCCTGATACATAACACCAATCATAATGGCGCACACTATTTCCTATATTGCTCATTTAATTCACAATTCGGTATCGAATAATCGCAGCATGTCGTTTAACTTTGGAATTAACGTCGTACGAAGGTTTTTTACAATGGTATCCAGGGCATAATCAATTTCGTAATGCTTTGTCTTTACAATAAAGCCGCCCTTTATATCAATTGCCGTTGTATTCAGGCTAATCCTCGCCTTTCTGCTCTTATTAATGTCATCGATAAAGGCATTGTTTATTCTTTTTAAATCCCTTGTGTTAAGGGACAACTCCCCTTCCAGATGATCTGCTATATTTGTCAGCCATCTCCCCATCAAAGTCAAATAATCGTTATCAGGAAGCGATTGTATTCGAGTGATTGCGCGCTCTAGGACACTATCAATTACCCTATTTTTAACCTCCAGCAACTCCATTTTACAATCACTTTTGAATTTGCCCAAATACCTTTTCATATCTTCCCTGAGGTGCTTTTCATCGGCCTGTAACATTTCCTGGTATTTTTTCTCTAAGGTACGCCTTGCCGATTCAGTCTCATTACGAAATTGTTCCTCAGCCGTTTTGATGAGTTGCGCAGCCTCTTTTTGTGCGTTTTCTATAATGTAATTTCTGATCCGTTCAATGGACATAATGAAAAAATAATTTATCGGATTTTTAGATAGTTAAATCTTATTGCGATTGCTCAATACCGGGCAAAATATGCGTTGGTGGGGTAAATGACAATCCCCCTTCTTTGGTCAGCCACGTAATCATCAAGATGGAAATCAATAAGGCAATAACGGCATAGGTTTCAACAAGTGCCGGGATCAGGATGGCACGCCCGCCCTCTTCGGGTTGTTTCCCCGTAAGGTTGATAGCCGCCGTTGCAGCCTTAGCCTGCATGATTGCAGTATTGTATTCTACAATGCCCATACATATTGCAATAAGAAGAATTGAAACACCAACGGTCGGAGATATATTTATATTTCCATTAATCACACCGGTACGGAGGGCAATCATAATAGCACAGATGAAACCATAAAAACCCTGTGTACCCGGCAAAGCCATGAGTACGAGCATTTTCCCAAAAAGTTCGGGCTTTTCAGAGAGGACACCTGCCGCCTGAGACGAGGCAATCCAAATACCCTTTGCAGAACCCAGACAACTCACGGTAACTACAACAATAGCGCCAATGATAACCCAACCAAACCCCGTTTGCACAAAATACAACTTCAGTAATTCTATCATGATTTAATACTCCTCATATAAATGCTCGTATCAGTTCACCCCCCTCCCCTAACCCCTCCCACCAGGGGCGGGGGAAAACCGTTTCTTCCCCCTTTATCCCCCTCAGGGAGGGGGATAAAGGGGGAAGGGGGAGGTCAGGTGGGGGTGCTGAACTGTTACAAATTCCCTTATTCTTTAAGAACTATGCGCTGGTTACCAAAACCGTAAGGCTGGAACTTAGGAGACCCCCCTTCATAAAATCTTCCAAAAAATTCCAGAAAGATCAATCGTGCCGGATGAATAAAGGCTCCGAGAATACTCATAACAAAATTAAACATATGACCCGTGACAAGGGTAATTATAAATAGTATCATGCCAATAAACGTCCCCGTCTTAAATAATGACGCTACGATGTTAAATGCCATGCCTATAATTGTTGTTGTAAGGCTGATGGCCAGGATACGGGTGTAGGAAAGGATGTCTCCAATGAAACTGGAACATCCATAAGTACCCACAATCCCGTATAAGCTAACAATCCCCGTAAAAATTTTGCCAGCAATCCCCTTTTCGTTACGTCCCTGTGTCGATATCAATCCGACTGCACCAATAATAGTAAGGTATTTCCCGATACTGACAAGATAACCCGGCACTTTCAGGAAAATGGTTGATATCAGGATCAAAAAACCTGGCAGCATAATGAGCCACAATAACCCGTCACATAGGGCATTCAGGATATTCTTCCTTAAAATTTCTCCATACATCCTGAGCGCGATGCCATAAAATTGATTTAATACACCCAATCCTATAGCAATTAAGAGTGCGATCACGGGTTTTGAAAGGGGATCGAAGAGAGTAAGCTTTTCTTTTACTTTTAGCAAAAGGTTATCTTCCCCTAAATACATAGGGTTATATAAGTCCCCCGCCCATCCACCCGTCAGAGCGCCAAAAATCATCGTGCTAATACCGGCGTAAAGAAAAAGTTTCATAAAGTTGGAAAGTGGTTCTGAGCGCCTGTATTTTCTGACCATCCATGCAGAAAAGACGGTTAAAAATAACCCATAAAATACATCGCCAAAACAAAGCCCGAAGAAGATTAAAAAAGATACGATAACAAAGGGTGTTGGATCGAAGGTAAAATAATTGGGCAGTCCGAACATATTAATTAATAGTTGGGCAGGTTTAAAAAACTTGTTGAGTGTAATTGAAACGGGCACTCTATCCTTCGGTGACGGTTCTTCGTAAAAAACCGACGTATGCGGAAATTCGTTACCGAGCATTGAATTGAGCCTTAACCTGTCTGTTGTTTTAACATATCCAATCAACACGAAGATCCTTTTAGACATGGCACACCTGCGCTGAGCAAGCATCTTGTTTCTCTCGTTTTCCCAATATCCCAATAAAATTTCCAGAGAACGCCATTCGCTGGATAGTTCATGGAAACGCAGGCGAATGAGATGCTCCTCCCGAACTACATTCGCTAATTCCGAAACTAATTTATCTACGTGATCTTTTACGTTTTCCGAAAGAACGGGAAAAGGTATTTTCTTAAGGTCGAATTTTGCAATTATTCTGAGTGCAGCGTCTTTATCGCGGTTTAAATATGCCAAAAGGATTTTCAATTTCTCATCGGTCTTTGAAACAATCTGCCATCCAAGAAACTCACGGGACGGTTCATCCTTCAAAAACCGGTTCCATCGAGACTCTGATACCTTACAGTAAAAGAATGAGACATTCCGAATGCTCCCGATTCGAGTTAATTCATCCGCCAAAGGTAAAAAATCAGTAAGCTTGTCTATTTCCTCTTTTCGCTGCTTGTGCTGTTTTTGAAAAGCCGAATATTTTTCGTATTGAACCTGACATTCTTTGTGGATGGATTCAATATCAATGCGGGAGAATGCCTGATCTAATTCCTCTTGAGTGACTTGCATTGGGATGGGAAAGATACCTTCGACAAAACTTTTCTTTTTTTGGCTAAATATTTTCAAGACAGAAAGGATGATATTTAACTTCTGGATATTTTTCTCTGTTTCTTCAACTACCGTTGGGAATCTCTGGAAGTATGAAATAGAAGAATTATCAATGTGTGAAAATGTATCAATGATATGGACGGCATTCAATTGGTAAAGTTGACTGAGAAACCACCGGGAATCTTTCGAGGGGAGCACAATAGTTACTTTATTAAGCCTGTCAATAGCCATACTAGCTCTCGTAAATATGTTTTACTACCCACGTAACGGCATCTTCCATGCTTTTATTATTGATATTGAGAAGTTTCTTTTTTAACAATTCAGATTCATTTCTCAAACCTTCTTCTCCAGATTTTTGCAGTTTGGCGATTCTTGCCTTTACTATTTCCAGTTTTTGACGATACTCATTCTCACAGGTTATTTTGATAGATTCGATCTCATGGTGAACGTTGACAATAATCTCTCTTGCCTTCTGCCTGGCTTCATTCACAATGCGGTCGGCCTCTTCCTCGACCTTCAGGACTTCTGTAATAAGATGGTCACTCATAATTGTAACAGTTCAGCTCACCGCAGAGACGCAATGAACACAAAGAAGGAAGCAGCGGTTGAGAAGATGAGAAATTGGGAAGCTGAGAAAATCTCAACTTCCTACTCGCTGGTTCAATCGTCCTCGATTGAACCTAAACATTTAGCTTTTCCATGGCGGATATTCATTAAAAGCCTATAGCCCGGTTCAAAATATCAGGTTCAATCTGCAAGATTGAACCACCTTTGAGGCTTGTCATTCCCGCATGTTTTTAGCGGGAATCCAGACTTGTCCTCTACGTGCTGGAGAATGGCTTATATTTAATAAATATTGTGATTGCCGATTATGTTACGTTGAAATGTGTACCGTTTCAAGAAAAAACTCGCTCTTGTTTGTTTAAAAATGTTTGCTATTCACAAAATTGATTTTTAAAATAGAAGCGATTATTTAAAATATTCCATTCAAGGAGGCTGCCGTAGATGGGTAATATATCTCCTCAAAAGTTAGTAACACTGATATCGAAATACCTGGATAAAGAAAAGCTCATGAAGGAAAATCCCTCTGTCACGAAGGAAATGATAGATGCGCTCCTTCAAGATATTTTTCTGGCCAAACACGGGAAAGAACCCACCGATACCCATCAGTCGCACCACGAAACTGCAAAGCACAAACAAAAAGACGTTACAGACCTCGTCATTCATACCGACGGGGCTTCCAGGGGGAATCCTGGCAAGGCTGGTATTGGTGTAGCTATCTTTGACAAGCATTATCATCTGCTTGAGGAATTATGCAAATTTATTGGAGAGTCTACCAACAACGTTGCCGAATATCAGGCCATGATACTGGCAGCACAAAAGGCCGTTGCCTATAATGCCCAAAGGGTGACTTTTAAAACCGATAGTGAACTCCTTGTAAGACAACTCAACGGCGCTTACCGTGTAAAAAGCCAAAACATCCTGCCCCTCTATCATGAACTTACGATACTTCTTGGGAAAATACCTGAGTGGAAAATTCTACATGTACGCAGAGAG
>Ga0209514_10006090_pt1 | contig 14955 bp, 9 predicted proteins | sample Subgrocontami58m_FD_187452 | JGI IMG/M metagenome (GOLD analysis project Ga0209514, IMG submission 187452) | Subsurface groundwater microbial communities from S. Glens Falls, New York, USA - GMW37 contaminated, 5.8 m (SPAdes) (version 3) | ecosystem: Environmental > Aquatic > Deep subsurface >...
TGCAGGGTGACGGTGTATCCCATTTGAGTGAGTCGATCCACAAGTTTTTGGGTGACCCGGGTCTTGGCACGTTCGTCGAAATACGCGGCACCCAGTTCCCGGTAATCGCTCCCCTCTTGGATCATGGCGACGCAGCGGACGAAGGCGCTGTGCCCGGCGGCCAGGGCGGCCTTCTTGACGCCGCGGCGACGACAGATACGACGGAAGTGCGCTTGCAGATACGTTCCATTGGCCCGCGACGCCGCCCAACCCACTTGGGTGAACACGGTCTTCAGCCAGCGGTTGCCGTGCCGGGTCCGCCCACTCTGACGTTTCCCGGCGCTCTCGTGATGGCCGGGACACAGACCCGCCCACGACGCCGCATGACCCGGCGTGGGAAAGGCCGACAGGTGGACCCCCATCTCGCTGATCAACACCGTGGCCGCCTCCAGACCTACTCCGGTCACCGCATCGAGCCGGTCACGAATCGCCGCGAAAGGGCGCATACGCTCTTCGATCTCCGTGGTCAGGGTTTCGAGGGCCGCGTTCACCCCATCGAGCACGCTCAGGTGCGTCTGCAACAGCAACCGATGATGGGGTTTCACTTTTCCTTCCAACGCTTCTCGAAGCTGGGCGCGTTTCGAGCGCATCCGGCCCCGAGCCAACTCCGCCAGCGCCTTCGCGTCCGTCTCGCCGGCGATCAACCGTTCGATCATCGCTCGTCCCGACACGCCCAGCACATCCGCCGCGACATTGCCCAGCTTGATGTTGGCGCCCTCCAGCACCTTCTGCACGCGGTTGACCTGGCGCGACCGGTCGGCGATCAGCGTGGTTCGCGCGCGGACCAGATCGCGCAGCTCTCGAATCTCCGGCGCCGGAACGAAGCTCGCACGCAGGAGACCGTGCAGATGCAATTCCGCAATCCATTCGCAGTCCTTGACGTCGGTCTTGCGGCCCGGAAGTCCCCGGCAATGTTGGGCGTTGATCAGCACCACGTTCAACGCACCCTCCAGGATGTTGAACACCGGCTTCCAGTAGACTCCGGTGCTCTCCATCGCCGCACGGACGCAGCCTTCCGACATCAGCCAGTCCAGAAGCTCCAGCAAGGCCCGCGTGGTCGTACCGAACGTACGCACCTCCGGAACCACCTCCGTGCCGCGCACCTTCATCAGGCACACGTACACCGACGCCTTGTGCACATCCATTCCCGCGCAGCACGTATACACCAGGTTCATCGCCAGCACTCCTTGTCGGTCATCGCCGGACGGCGCGGAGGCGTCCCTCGATTCCTGAGTCTGTTGATCGTGCTGATCCTTACTCACGCAAGGACCGCGACAAGATACGGTGCCTGCGGACGCCCGGGTCAAACTACTGCTCGAGTTCACGACATCAAGCGAAAACCGACCCTCGCCGCGCACCCCGGCTCAACCGTGCCACCCATTTTCATCCGATAGGGCGAGGGATACCATCGTGCCAACTAATGCGAGGGTGGGGGACGGATGCTGTCCATCGGAACGGGCGTCACCTCGCAGCCGAAGCAACCTGCAACCGACACCAAGCATAGAGTGCGTCATACACCTGGAATTGGTACTCCAGATTCTCGTGATCGTCGGGATAACGCACGCTGAACCCCGTGGCGATCGCTTCCAGTCCCGCGGCGATCACATCACTCGCCAACCGATTGGTGTCCGCCGCGTTCACGATCTTGGCCAGCCTCAGGAGCGCCGGATCCTTCAACTCGTACTTGCGAATGATCGCGTCGAACGAGCAGCCGTCCCCGTGATGCCCAAGCTCGACGTCGGCGACGTCATACGGAATCGCCGCTTGCTCGTCCACGACCTCAGCCACGCGATTCTTCGGCACGAAAATGAACTCCGCCTGCGAATCCACGAACCGACTAATCAGCCAAGGACACGCAACGCGATCGACATGCACGTGCGAACGAGTGACCCATTTCATGCCATCGGTCCTCCAAGTTCTTGCAACTTCCGCAAAGGGCGTACGCGGGGCACCTCTACTCTATATCACGTTGACTCCTGCGCAGAGCCATTGGTCCGCGGATCGCGTAGCCGCCACACGATGTTGTGAGTCAGCGACGGATGCGGGTTGTGGAGTTCCAGCATGAAGCACGCTGAGTCGTCCCGGCAAAGCACGTCCCGAATGCTCTCGCCTGTCGGATCGTCGAGGTCCGCAGGCTCCTTAGGCTCCTTAATGGCCTCCAACAGTCGATGTGGAAGCGCGCTGTCAAGCATCGCGCCGACACGCGAGACGACCTTGAGAGGAGAGTCCGGCCCCGCTTTCAACTCGTAAACCCGCCCGCGCGGCCAGAGCATGGCCTCGATCTTCTCCGCAGCCGTGTTGTCATACTCCATCAACAATTTCAACATGCTGCGGTTCGAGCTGCTTAGGGCGAAAGGCGACCCACGATAGCAAGTCTTCGGGATACAGACGATGAGCTGGAAGTTCCTGCACGCCAGCACGAGCGGAGCGCCCAAGAAATCGTTGGTCTGCACAGAATCGGGAGGGCGATGGCGTACGATCGCCTTTGTCGCGCGAAAGCGGTATCCAAATCCGTCGATGAACCCGATCGTGTCCTTGCGGAACGGCATTTCTTCGAGACCCAGCCGGACATGCAGGCTCGCGACCGACTTTCCGACTTCCTTGTCAACCTTGATCTCGATGTCCACAAGATCGCCCAATGCGCGAGCCTGATCAAACCCCGGCGCCCCATCGCTACTTCCGAAGGACACCGTCTGCGATTGATCTCCAATGTTGTAGACCGGGTGGGACATGTCTGCCCAGCACCCGTGAAAATATCGCGCGACGCAGCAATCCAGTTGGGCCGGATCGCTGGTCGACGGAAGCCACGTAATAATCACATGGTACGCCGATGCAAGCAGCCCGGTCTGCTCAACGTGTTCGCGAAGACCGGGCGTCAGGTCGGCGATGAGAGACTTCCAAGAATCAACCTGCGTCGGATGCAGCGAGGCAATTTCGCCTTGTGTGCGTTCAACGTGGGGCCGCAGCCGCTGGAGGATAGCGACAGGATCGCGGGGCGTTTCACCATCCAGCCAGCGCGTAATCCGCGACCCATCGACTCCGGCCCATTCACCGACCTTCTTGTTCGTGAGCCCCGGCAAATCGACGATCCGCCGAAGCTCTGCCTGAAAATCTAGAGGCGCGTCGTCAGGCATTTCTCATGACCTCCAGACCCAACTCGGACCGCTATGCATGCGCGAAACGAGTTCCGCCAGCAGATATGACGGCCAAGATGCCCGCACGGGTTGCGCACGGGCATCTTCAGGAACCATGGCCAAGACGAAAGTCCGTCAGCTACCGCAGTTTCCAAGAGTCGCAGAGCCCGCGACGAAAATGAACGCGCACAAACACAAACAGCATGCAACAAAAGAATGAACCCGGTACATAACTCTTCTCCTTCCAGAAAGTTCCAAGACAGACCTCCTTGTCAACGACATCTTTCCCGTCTCTGCTCCTAGTACGCCAATAGTACGAGATCGGAAAACGCAATGCAAGAGAAAAATGCGAACAATTTCATATTCATACAACTACGATTGCGGTAAAACAGCCTATTCACATCCTACCTATGAATACCATGCATATTGGATGTTACAGGGCATCAATTCCAGCGTATATGGCAACTATACAGTCACACGCATTTTCGCCATTGTTGCGTTGTCAGCATTTATTATTGCTGGCGAAGCTTGACGGCCGGTCATTCAATGGGTAAAATCAAAAAAATGAAAACGCCGGACCGTCCGGGCCGGAACGGTTATCGGCGGATGATTATAGGCCGGAAGACCCGACGGGTGCTGTCAGCGAAACCAGAACCCAGAAACAAGCAGGGCGATGACGCGTCAACGTCATCGCCCTAGGAGAAAAGCCTGCAGTCCGGTGCTCGCTGGTGAGCGAGCTGGTCAACCCCGTGTCAAAGGAATCGATCCATGTTGGTCCACAAGCGTTCTCGTCGCAAGATGTACGCGATGTGCGTGTTGTTCATTTTGCTTCCCCCATTCTTCGCCGGCAACGGATGCCGCGGCGCATACGATTTTATCCGCGAAATCTGGCAAATACAAGTCTTCGGGTACGAAGGGGCGGACACCCACCAGCCGTGGTACCAGACCGTTGACTCCGCCGAGAAGCTCCATCTGGATGCACCCGATGGCACCCGCGTGACATCGGCTCGAGCGCACGGACAACTGGTTGCTTTTCGGCCGTCGCGGGCTATCGACTGAAGCTCCTCCGGACCGCGTAGGCGAACATTAGCCGCCGTAGTAGCTGCGGATGATCTCACTGGCCTTGTTGTTGGAGAGATTCAGTGCGCCGAGGGAATGGCTCACCGCCGTTCGCAGAGTCATGTCTGGTTCGACGCGGGCGAGGTTTACCAGGGCAGCGACTTGATCGTCTTCCAACTGATTCCCGTGGTTTCTCGCCGATTCGGACAAGGATCCGAGGAACGCCAAGCGCAGCGGAGTCGGCGTCGCGGTATCGAGGGCGACGTGCGCGACGGCTCGTTGTGCGGTCGGGCTATTCAACAGGGCAAGGACCGACGCGGCCAGCGTCTGCAACTGTTCGTTCGATGATCCGAGCGACGCGATGAGCGCCGCTTCCGCGCCCGCGACGTGAAACACCGTGCGACCATCCACCGCGATGCGACGCAGCGTCTCGACCGACTGCAGCGCCAGCGCCGTCGCCAACTCGGCGCTGATCTTCTTCTTCCCGGCGCGGGCCGCAACCCGCTCCAGCGCGGATTCGAAATCACGCCCGTCGGCGTGAGACTCGACCGCCTCCACGAGGCGGTCCGCGTTCGCCAGATCCTCGGCGAGCACCGAATGTCGCTGCTTGGTCAGCAGTACCACCGGCGTCTTGGCGTACGCCGACTCATCGCGGAAACGACGCAGCGCCTCGTGTACGTCGGGATCGCTCACGTCCGTCGAAAGGAAGATCGCGGAAAGTGACGGCAATTCCGCCCGAGCGCGATCCAGCGCCCGGAAGAACTTCGTATCCCCTACAACTTCCCGATCCCCGGTTCGAAGCGCCCCGACCACGCGATTGAGGTTCCCCTCCTCCGCGTCGACCACCAGCACCTGTCCGCGTCCGGGTTCCCCGAGCACCGCCGCAAGCTGCGGCACCACCAACTCCGACCCCGAAAACGGCGTCTTCGGCAGCGCCGCCCCGAGGGCAAGCGCCGCCCGGATCCGCACCAGCGTGTCCGGGAATCGCAAGCTCTGAACCAACGGCTGCTTGAAGTCTTCCGCTCCCACCAGCGACGACTCCCCGGCTGTCACGCGAAGAGCTTCGATCGCCCCCAGCGCCACATCGGAGTCTTGATCCCGCGCGGCGCGATCCAGAATGAGATGCGCGTAGCGCGGCCCCGCCGCCTGAGTGAAATACAACGCCCGCGGAAACACGGAAGGTCGCGTCGCGTCCTTCTCGCCCGTCTCCCCCGGGTCGCCGCTTTCCGTGTTCATGGATAGACGACTCTCCCGGCGGATGTTCGACGCCAGCCAGAGCGCGATCGCATCGACCTGGTCGTTCTTCTGCACCATCGCCTCTTCGCAACAGCGAAGAGCCATAACCTGCCCGAAAATCTTCGTGGGCACAGGAATCCGTTTCAACCCCTGATTGGCGTCGTCCCAGTACCAGACGTTCGCCTCGGGGAGTCGCGGGTCGGCGCGGAGATCCGCTTCCTCGTCGTAGTAGCTTTCCGCAAGCTGAAAAAACAGATCGGCAGTCTCACCCTGAACCTCGCGACTGGACAGCGTTTCAATTCGCGCGATGGCCGCCGACGCCGACGATTTCAATTCCTCCGTCGCGCCGGGCGCACCCATGATCCTCCGCAGATACGGAACAGCCTGGGGATAACCGATCTCGCCGAGCGTGTGGATGACATGTTGCTTCACGTCGTCGTTGCGAACCGAGAGCGCAATCACCAGCGGGTTCACGCCGTCCTTGCCCACCGACGGAAGCCCGCGAACGACTCGCGGCCAAAGCTCCTTCTTCCCCGGATCGAGCAAGGTCTGCACAAGATGCGGAACCGCGTACTCGCCCGACTGCCCGAGATGCTTGATCGCGAAATACTCCTGCTGCGGGTTCCCGCCGAGGAGCTCATCGATGTTGTACTGAATCCTTGCGGGATCCTTGCGCTGCTCGGTCTCGCCCTTTTCGAGCAGGTCCAGAATCTTGGCGGCGCTGTCGCCGACCGCGACGTTCTTAATCAGGATCAGCAGCGTATCGAGACTCTTGCGATCCTTGTTGGCGGCCGCCAAAAGAGCGACGGGGTTCATGTCCGGGTGCGAAAGGAGCGCTTGACCGTACGCTTCCGCCGTGGTGAACCGACCCATGCGGGCGTAGTGCAAGTAGTCGGTGTACAGCGATTCAACGGTCGCCTCCGGCGGAATCCGGACCGTCGTCGCCTTGCCCGATTCGCCTGTTTGGGCCCGAACCGACGTGTCCCCAGCCGTGGCGCCAACCAACAAGCCAAGAGTCAGAATCCGCGCGATCCGCCGACCGCTGGCGGCACCTTCACTGCTATTCGACATTCATCGCTCCCATCCGGCACGTTGCGCGGCGTATCGGTCGACACTCGAACCGGTCGACCGTTCCCGATCACCCCGACGGACCCAAGGAAGATACGGGCACGGTCGGGAGGCCGTCAACGCGGAACCTGGGCGCCACCCCTGAATCCGACCGACTCATGCGGCCAGGCACCAAGGCGATCCGCCGAGCCCTACAGATTTCGCAAGATGACGTAGCTGCCCGCTGCGGTCACGCCGAGGAAGGCTGTCTGGAGAAGCTCATTGACCTGCTGGAAAGTGCAACCGGCCGCCTGAAACGCGATCGCGCCGGCGGCGATCAGCTGGAGTGTACGAACGAATCGGGTTCGCATGTTCAGTTCCTTGTAAACCACGGTTACGACCCCCTCGGCGCATGCCGCGAGGTCCGTCGAAACTCGACCCCCGCCTCGAACGAGCCGCTCCCACGTTCTTGCGACGCGTCCGAGCCCGGTTTCATCCGCCGGAGGTTCCGAATCGGGAGTGTAGGACGCGCCGTTCGCGCGTCAATGGAGGCTCGGATCACATCCGGAAACCGGGTCCAGCATCGAATCGGCGAGGCGTCGATTCCCGAGGCACCGAACCCCACCGCGCCAACCTGGACTTCTCACCAAACCACGAAGTACACGAAGAACACGAAGGGAATGGGCCGAAAGGAAACGCTTCCCGTCGAAAGGTGATTTACGCCTGGGACACAGGTTGTTGATCGGACCGAGGGCGACGATTCCCGAGATCACCTACGCCAGAGGGTCGCTTCGTGGTCTTCGTGCTCTTCGTGGTGAGCAATCCGGGCTGACCACCCGCTCGCCGCTGACAGCAGACCCGCGTCATTCTCCCTGACCTTGGAACCGGAGTTGAAACCGGGCGAAATCCCACAGATCGAGGTCGCCATCCCCGTCGAAATCGCCGGTGAAACAGCAAGGCATGGAGAAAATGTCGGTGCCGCACCCCGGCCGTGCGCACGGCGACGTAGCGCATTCACCAAAAACTCTTACGTCATCTTCGCGGATCACGCCGTCGCCGGTCAGGTCGCCTCGCGGAAACTCCTCGCAGACGTCGAGGACGCCGTTCTTGTTGCAATCCGTGCCCACGCCTGAATTCTGATCGCACTCGTCCGGAACGCCATTTTCATTGCAATCCGGACTCTGACCCAGCTCCAGGTCGACCGGATCCCACACGCGGTTCTCATTGCAGTCCCCGGTGCAAGCATCGTCAATCTCGTCGCCGTCGCCGTCGCCAAGACAGCGGGTACCGAGGGTCGGCGTTCGCCCCAGTGTCACGCAGCTCGTCGCGGCCGAGTTGGAACAAGTGCCGTCTGCTCGACAGCAAGCGTCCGGCGGCGCAAGGATGAGAAACGCCGGCACAACACGGTCGATCGTGATCGGTCGATTCAGCGAATCCACCATGAACGTCGCGTCGGGGTTGGCGATCGGAGCGATAATGAACGTGCCGCGTGCGTGGCGATGGGCGTCGAGAATCAGCGTCCCAACGTACGCGGACTCGCCAGTGTCGACCGCTCCGGATTGGTCCAACGCGACGCCGCCGAACGTGACGAAGGGAGGATCCAAGTTCACCGCGCTCGCCGACGGGCAACACGCGTGGACCCAGTCCGGGCGACTCGTGTCCTGAAACGCGGCGGCGCAGAATCCCGTTGGCAAAGGCGCCGGACCGCACTGACTTCCCTTGCCCAGCGCCGCCGCGCAATCGCCGCTGTCGTCGCACTTCTGATCCGTGAAACCGACAAACGCCAACGCACCCGTTTGGAAGTTGGTCTCGTCCAACGCGACACTCCAGACCTTCAACTCGATCAGCCCTGTTTGCGCTGGATCCCAATCGCGGAGACGGACCTCCAACCAGATGCGCGCGCCCGGCGTGGTCGTAAGAAGTTGATTCTGGACGATCGTTGGGGGCAGACCGCTGGCGCGAACCGGCAGAATGGCGATCTCCGCGCCGAAGGCTGAAACCGCCGAAAGCACCGCCCCCAACGCGGCCGCCGTTGACCATGGGTCCAACGTCCGCATTCAGATCCCCTCGAGAAACGAAACGCCCCCACCCCTGGCGGCGCAAACGCAGTGCTATCTTACCAGCCCCGCCCCCAAAACCGAAAAGGAAACCGGAGGCTTACGGCGTGTTGTTCCGTGGCATGCCGTCGTCCCAGGGTGCCGCTGGTGGCTTGCCTACCAGTGGTTTCCGCCTTTTCGGACCCGCCGAGAGTTCTCCCCACAAAACGAACATGGACCGTAACCGCATGTAGCGTCGCGGTTTATCCGCGGCGAGGGTGGCAGATTCCGATGGCCGGAAAGATATCTGGCGGTCGACAGAAGGCAACGCCACACCTGCCCACATCCACGGAACGAGCTTCCCGGGAAATGCGATCTACCGGCCGCAGTTCTCGCCAGCCAGGCTGATTCCCCCGCTCATGCAGTCTTGCAGGCGCGCGAATTCCATCAGGTCCACGTCCCCGTCGAAATCGGCGTCCAGGTGTTCGCACTCGGGGGAGACCTGCCCCGGGCGCGGGCGAGTCGCGCAAGCAACGAAAACCCGTTGGTCGCGAGTGTCGACGTGGAGGTCCAAGTCAAAATCCGCATAGGCGAACGGAACCGGGTCCGAAACCTGGAAGAACGAACTTCCCAGAAGCGCCGGTTCAAACGTGACGTTCCGATCCCAGAAAAAATTCATCCCCAGGATGCCGTCGAGGGTTCCGCCTTCCGGAGACCCTAGGTCGAGCACGATAAACGGCGCTCGCGACCACTCCAGCTTCCCACCGAAGGCGTTGATTCCAACGTAATCGATGTAGTACCCTGGAATCCCCGTTTGCAAACCGCCGACCCCGCAGGCTTCAATCTCGAAATCCGGGTCCAGCGAGAGACTCAAGTTCGCGGCGGCCCCCCCGCTGATGATCGAACTCTGCGCCCCGGTATCCACCATCATCCTCAAGGTCTGCACCGGATTGAGCGGACCGGGCACCCCTTGCAACACTTGCACGTCCACAAAAAACGCGCCGCCGGTCACGAAGCTTCCGGGAATCAACGAGAGCGACGTAGCCGAACCGGGGACGACGTTGAGCACATCTTCCAAGTCCTGCATGAACGCCGCGCCCAGCGCAGGCAACAACGATCCGAACTCCATGGCGAAGGCGTGCGGGTACTCCGGGACTTCGTCGAGCACGTCCTGAATCTTCACGTCCGGACCGGAGTATTCCACGCCGTTGACGGTAACCCGACGAGGCGTGTCCACGCGAATCACGCTGTTAAAGAAGGTAAGGAAAGGCATGCCGATCAGCGCCGCGACGGCCTCGCCGTTTCCGCATTCGATCGGCGGCGACGCCACCACCGAAACATTCGTGTGCCCGACGACTTCGTTCAGCTTCAAGAGGCCGCCAATGTCGAGCGAACCAAGACCCTGCGCGAAAACGCCAATCGGGTACGAGACCGGCGCCTGAAACGACCCGCCGACCCCGCCGAGTTCCATGGTATTCTCCGTCAGTCGCGATCCGGTCACGCCCAGCATGACCGCGGCGGAACCCGCGAAGAGATCAACCGCCGCCCCGCTGTCCAAGAACCCGATGACGATGTTCAGATTCGCCGGCGCATGCAGAGGACTACCAACGTACGAGTATTGCAGATCGTGCGAGTAGGGATCATCGTCGAGCGGGTTGCGTCGGGTATTCGACGTCGTCACGGCAAGCAGCGGCGAGAAGCCGGCCAGGTGCGGTCGCGGAAACGGATAGTCCACGCCGCCCGCGACGGTCGAAACCTGCTCCGCGTCCGTGGTGGTCCGTCGAACCGAAACGATGGTCCCGGCCCGGCCCGCCCGGATCGACACATCGCCCGCTAGGACGGAAGCGGTCGTCACGAAAACCACCACTACCGCGACCCGCATCGACGGACGCGCCGATTGCCGGGCGACGGCGGACCCGCTTGATGTTCCCATGAGTACCCCCACACCGTGCCCCGCGCAACCCCGTACCCCAACGCCCTCGCCAACCCGCGAACGCATTGTACCCGCATTCAATGATTGATGGGTCGGAAGTGGGAAATCAACCCCCAAGGCAAAGATTATTGGCCGATGGCCGCTGGCGATCGCCTGAACAGAGCCGCGCCCGTTAGGAAGCGGATCTTCGACGACTCGCGGGCGTGAAGCAAGGGTTTCCGTACGAGCCCAAAGCCCGCGCGCCTGCAGTTCTGGTTAGGCACCGGGGAACCGCTCCCTTACGGTCGCGGCTCTGATGAGAAAAAAGGTCCGCACAGCGGACCCTACGGGCCATGCCGGCAAGTCAAAGCGTGACGCAGTATCAGGCGTTTCGACGCTCCGCTCGGCGGCGGTCGAGCTCTTTCAGGTGTCGCTTGCGAATGCGAATCGCTTCCGGCGTGATCTCAACCATCTCGTCCTCAGCGATGAACTCCAAGGCGAGCTCCAACGACATCTTCCGAGCGGGCTTCAAGACCACCGTCTTGTCCGCGCCGGCGGACCGCATGTTGGTCATCTTCTTCGCTCTGCACACGTTCACGTCGAGATCGTTTTCTCGGCAGTGCTCGCCGACGACCTGTCCGAGGTACACTTGTTCTCCCGCTTCGACCATGTGATCGCCGCGATCCTTCAATCCGTCGAGCGCATAAGCCGTCACCTGCCCCGTCTCGTTGGAGACTAAGGCGCCGTTCGCTCGATCGGGGATTCCGCCGCGGAAGTACTCGTACTCATAGAAGTTGTGGTGCATGATCGCGGTGCCGTTCGTGGCAGTTAGCAGCCGATTGCGCAGTCCGATCAGCCCGCGGGCCGGAATCGTAAACTCGACCAAGGAGCTGTCCCCGCGCGTTTCCATCTTCTTGCAGATGCCTCGTCGCGATCCGAACAACTCCATCACAGCGCCGATATGTTGCGAGGGCACGTCGATGACCGCGTGTTCGATCGGTTCGGTCTTCCGGCCGTTGAGCTCGCGATAGATGACCTTGGGCTTGCCCACGCACATCTCGTACCCCTCGCGGCGCATGTTCTCCATGAGAACCGACAGATGGAGCATCCCTCGTCCCGAGACGTGAAACTCCTCCGGCGTGTGTCCCGGCTCAACGCGAAGCGCGACGTTGCTCTGCAATTCCTTGTCCAGCCGGTCCCGAAGATGTCGACTCGTGAGGAATTTCCCGGAGCGACCGCAAAAGGGCGAATCGTTCACGCGGAACGTCATGTGCAGCGTGGGCTCGTCGATGCGAATGAGCGGCAACGGCTTGGGATCGGCCAGATCGGCGATCGTGTTGCCGATGTCGATCGGGTCCAGCCCAACGACGGCGCAGATGTCTCCCGCCTCGACCGATTCGACCTTCTTACGCCCGAGGCCGTCAAAGGCGTATAGCTCGGCGACCTTCTGTTTGGTCTGCGAACCGTCAAAGTGGATGACCGCAACCTCGTCGCCGGAATGCAGAACGCCGGCGAAAACGCGCCCGATTCCGATTCGTCCGACGTAGTCGTTGTAATCGAGCGTCGTGACCAGCATCTGCAGCGGCGCATCAATCGGCGCATTCGGCGCCGGAACGTAGGCGACGATCGTCTCAAAGAGCGCCATGATGTTGTCCGTCTTCTTGTGGGGATCCATCGACGCGTACCCTTGGGTTGCCGACGTATAAACCGTGGGGAATTCAAGGGCTGCGTCGTCGGCATTCAGCTCGATGAACAAATCAAGCACCTCGTCGAGCACCGCGTCCGGACGAGCGTCCGAACGATCGATCTTGTTGATCACCACGATCGGTCGCAACCCCGACTCGAACGCTTTGCGGAGCACGAACCGCGTCTGCGGCATCGGACCCTCGAACGCGTCGACCAGCAGAAGGCATCCGTCCGCCATCTTCAGCACGCGCTCGACCTCGCCGCCGAAGTCCGCGTGTCCCGGCGTGTCGATGATGTTGATCTTCAGATCCTTATAACGAATCGAAATGTTCTTCGCGAGAATGGTGATCCCGCGTTCCTTCTCCAAATCGTTCGAGTCCAGGATCCGTTCGCCGTGCAATTGGGCCGCGCGGAATTGACCGCATTGGCGGAGCATCTGGTCGACCAGCGTGGTCTTCCCGTGGTCGACGTGGGCGATGATAGCGACGTTGCGAATGTTCGAGACAGACATCGTTGCAGCACTTTCCTTGAGAATCGGTTTCACGCTCCGACGAACGCCCCTTGGACGCCCAATCGCGTCACGCGGGGCCGCCGTACGGCGACAATTCCCCGCAGCCTCGCTATGTCCCCGGGGTCAGAGCGTATCTTGATCGATCAGCGGGACCGCCCTTGTAACCGAATTCGTGGCGTTCCGCAAACCGAGCGTTCCGTCCCCGGAGGATCCGTCAACGCTCACCGAAACTCGGTGCAATGACCTATCCGCCACCGGAATGACGCGTCCGCCACCCAAACGGCGGATATACCGCCCCGATTGCGGACGTCCCGGCCAACGGAGTCCTGGTGCATCCCCAATTGGGTGGCATGGGTCCACGCACCAGCGGGGATCCGTGCTTCCCGAAGCGAGATATGCGTCACGATCGCTCCCGAAACCGGTGGCGCGGACGCGTTGCTGAGTGCAGACGAAGACACGGGTCCGCCTAGGGCAGACCCACGCCACCCAAAACGGGATGCACCCACAGAGTCCCGGCGAGGAGGGATAGCCCGTCGGATTCCGGCGTCGTGACTTCGACGCGCACGCCCGTTCGGTTACAATGCTGCGACCCCGAGAACGACCACGGGGCCTAGGCGCCGATCCGAATAACCCCTCTCCCTCCTAGGGAGAGGGGCAGGGGTGACCGTTTTTGGATTCGGCTCCAAACGAACCACGCGGAGAGCGGACATGCTGAAACGTTGCGAAACGGTGTTGGAGGCGATCGGTGACACCCCGATCGTCCGCATTCATCGAACGGCCGAGGGATTGACCACGCCGATCTACGCAAAAATCGAATTCATGAACCCGGGTTCCAGCGTGAAAGACCGCATCGCCCAAGCCATGGTCGAAGCCGCGGAAGCGGAAGGACTCTTGAAGCCCGGCAGCACCATCGTCGAAGCCACGTCCGGGAACACCGGCGTCGGTCTGGCGATGGTCGCCGCCGTGAAGGGATACCGCTGCATCTTCGTCATGCCCGACAAGATGAGCTCGGAGAAGATCCGCTTGCTCCGCGCCTACGGCGCGGAAGTCGTCATCACACCCGCAGCGGCGGAGTCGAACAGCTCGGAGGGCTACAGCGGCGTCGCCGCTCGTTTGCTCAACGAAATCCCCAACGCCTGGCAGCCGGATCAATTCTCGAATCTAAACAACCCCAAGTTTCATCACCGCGTGACCGGCCCGGAAATTTGGAATCAGACGGAGGGCAAGATCACCGTCTTTGTCAGCGGCATCGGCACCGGCGGAACGATCTCCGGCGTCGGTCGATACCTGAAGGAACAGAACCCGAAGATTCGCGTGGTCGCCGCGGACCCGGAGGGCTCGATCCTCTCCGGCGACAAACCGAAACCCTGGGCGGTGGAAGGCATCGGCGAGGACTACGTTCCGAAGACCTTCAATTCGCAAGTCGTCGACGAGTGGATCCGCGTCGGCGACGCCGAGTCCTTCCACGTCGCCCGCAGCCTTGCACGACACGAAGGTCTGTTGGTCGGCGGTTCGTCGGGAACGGCCATGGCAGCCGGACTCCGCTTCGCTCAGCGTCTTACGAAGAACGATCTCGTCGTGGTGCTCTGTCCGGACACGGGGCGCAACTACCTCTCAAAGATGTACTCCGACGAGTGGATGATCGAAAAGGGGTTCATGAAACCGACGGGTCGTTCGTACACGGTCGGCGACCTGTTGGGTCGGCGCGAGCCGAGCCCGCTCATCGTGCTGTCACCGGAGGACAAGACGGACGACGCGATAGCGATGCTGCGGCGACATGAGATTTCGCAGATTCCCGTGGTCGAAGACGGCGAACCCGTGGGAACTGTGCTGGAACTCACCATCGCTCGACTTTTGCACTCCGGCGTCGATCCGCGACAGGTTCCCGTCCGCGAGGTGATGGCGAGGTCGATGCCCAGGGTCGAGGAGCACGTCGACCTCGACGAGGTCTACCGTTTGCTCTCTTCCGGAAACAGCGGCGTCATCGTGATGCGCGGAACGGAGATCGTCGGGATCGTCACGCGGATCGACCTGGTGAACTTCTGGGACGCTCCCTTCCGCGAACCGGAGGTGGGGCATTTGAAGAAGCTTGAGACGAGAGCCTAGCACTCCGTAACGCGTTAGCGTTCCGGTGCGCATCGTAGGGTCCGCTGTGCGGACCTTTCTGCGTCCCTCGACGTGTGCCACTGCTCTGTGAGCAGTGGATGGTGCGGATGCGTCAGGGCGGCGTTCACTCTTGGGAACCGTATAACCACCGGCAGCGAAATCAGCGATCGGGAGTCCGATGTATGTCAG
>Ga0209514_10006096_pt1 | contig 14935 bp, 12 predicted proteins | sample Subgrocontami58m_FD_187452 | JGI IMG/M metagenome (GOLD analysis project Ga0209514, IMG submission 187452) | Subsurface groundwater microbial communities from S. Glens Falls, New York, USA - GMW37 contaminated, 5.8 m (SPAdes) (version 3) | ecosystem: Environmental > Aquatic > Deep subsurface >...
ACAATAAGATTCGAGTGATCCAAAGAAGGGCTTACGGGTTACGTGACGAGGAGTATCTCCGACTGAAAATCCTTACCTGTATGCTCAAGGAGATATAAAATGACCCATACGACTACACGATGACCCAAAATCGTATTTATTCAAGATGATACAAGCATTACCAAATAAAGAAAGCAAGGAATATTATAGAACGTATTTTAGTTTCTTTGAGACAGAAGAAAAACTGAAATCATATTTTAATAGAATGCCCGGAATAGACCTCAATAGAGGTCTGTTTGATATAGGAATGAACATCATAACTTTAATGATTCAAATAATGTGTAAAGGATATTTGGATGCTGAAAATGATGAGTCTGTAAAAAGAAAAAGACTCGATAGATTAAACTTAATCAAAATAGGTCTATCGGAAGTATTTAACACCGTATCAAGCATAACACATAAAAAATCGCTAGATGAACTCTTGGAAGAAGCCGAAAAGGGAAATGACGAATCACTGTTTCAAGCGATACAAATTGATAAGACACTCTTTGATTTGGATTGGTTACGCAAGCGTATAAGAAAGGCATTTTATGCGGGGGATTCAAGTTTTTTTAAAAAGTTAGGAATGGCAATTGAGAAAATGCCTTTAGAAAATGATATTGAATACACAAAGTTAAACAGTGTTTTAATTTCATTTTGGGGACTAGGGCTTTGTAAATTAAACAATCAGGAACTATGGGAGTTGTTAAAATCCTGCGGGATCATAGTACAGGATGACCCGGAATCATTTAGAAAGCATGTAAACCGTTTAGTAGAAAATAAGACAATTGATGATTTTTACTAATCGGACATAAAAAATATATTCCATGTCCGAGACGTAAGAGATAAATTTTACTATAGTAGGCCACAGATAAGCACTGTGGCCTTTTTTATTTTCAGGATTGGTGTGAAAAATAAGGGAAACGGCAAGTTAGCACGATTAATTTAGGCAAAATGATCACTGCCTTATTTTTTGTCGTGTAGAAATTTAAAGGGTTAAAGAGTGATTAAGGAATCTCATGAGGTATTTATGGTAACCACCAGGGTACGTGTGTGCGAAGTGAAGCGGAGCGTAAGCGGGAGCGCAACGAAGCACACACACATACGTACCCACAAGGATGGTGGATTATGATACGAAATGTTCTCACACAAATTTAAAAACGATGTTAAACAATTTATCACATAGTTGGGTGCGAAGTCTAGTAACACAGCACCCTCGTATTACATTTTAGGTATGTTTCGGTATGGAATTTAAAGAGCTATTTCAAGGTATTGATAGTTTGTATGTGTCCTATAGGGGTACCCTTAAAAAGGGTTTAAAGGAACTCCTTGACGAGAAAAAGAAACTTGCTCAGTCTGAAAGTGAAAAGGAACAGGCATTGGCAACGGTGAACATTGAAGATCACTGTTTTGAAGTAAGTGATAAAGGGGCAAGGTACTATTCTTATATTTTGGTGGATAACTGGTATCAAATCAAGATAACGGCCAGTAAGAAAAATACAGTTCCTACGCTATATGTTCAGATATCGAGTGAACTCCTGAACTGTCTTGGGCCAGATTTCTCGATATATAAATTACGGGAAATAGTAAATAAACTTCTTGTCATAATTAAAGAAGAGACAATAAGCAGGGCTGATATCTTTGTTGATTTTATTACTGATAGAGATTTAGAAGAAGTTGGAAAACAATCGCTCGTAACCAAGGTTAGAAAAATTGACAAACACTGGGATGGTGGATTTACGGGTTGGTCTATAGGGCTTGGTGGGGTTATTTCGGCGCGGTTATACGACAAAACAGTTGAAATGAAAAAGAGTGATAAAGAATACCTCAAGGAAATATGGGCGTTTAAGGGTTGGGAGGCAGAACAAAGGGTATGGAGACTTGAATTTCAACTGGAACGCGCGTTTTTGGGGCAAATGTCTGTAAAAACTTATTCAGACCTTTTAAATAAGGTTAATGATGTTTGGAAATACTGTACCAGCGCTTGGCTAAGGCTTGCCATAGATGACACTACACAAAATCGAACACGGTGGAAAACAGACCCCTTATGGGAAATGATTCAGCAGGTACGTTTTTTAGATGGTTCTTACACAGGGGTAACAAGGGAGGTAAATAAGACACGAATACCGAACAATAAAATATTATACCAAAACGGCATTGCAGGCTATATGACTTCCTATGCAGCAAGAGAAGGACATGAAAGAATTACGGAAGAGGTAGTGGTTGAATGTTGGAATAATTGCGAAAACCATCTTGATAAAGAAACACGGGGTAAAGCCAAAGACTATATAAGCACAAGGATAAAGAAGAAGATGAAGGATTATAACATGGTATTAAATCCGACACTGTACGGTCATATAACTAATTTGAATGAAAAACCTCAACAATGAAAAAACGATACGTAAATATAAAAGAGGTGTCTGAATATACCTCCTTGCCGGTAAAAACGCTCTACGATTGGGCAAGTCAGGGGAAAATACCTTCTATCAAATACGGGAAGCGCGTCCTCTTTGATCTGGAAGATATTGACCAGCTAATGACAAACTTTAAACGTAATACAAAACAGCATGATCAAACGGTCAATAAAATTGTTGGAGATGTTTTCTGTGAAAATGTATAATTCCCCTTACAATCGTACAGACACAATTAGCCACGTGAAAGGAGGTGTGTATGTTTAGACGTGGTGGTGTCTATTGGACTTCTATCAGTTATAAAGGGAAAAGAATCCGGAAGAGCTTAGAGACTGCTGATAAAAAACTTGCTCAATCAATTGAAGCAAAGATTAAAACTGAGCTTGTAGAGGGAAAATACTTTGAAAGGCCTGTTGGTGATAACAAGACTTTCACAGATATGATGGAAAAGTTTATGAAAGAACATGCGCCAAAGGTTTCAGGAAATACACGGCTCAGTTATTCGGCATCGCTAAAACATCTTTCAACGTATTTTGGTGGTTTAAAGCTATTGGAAATAACACCAAAAAAGATTTCTGATTATAAGGTTCTCAGATACACTGAAGAGGCAAAACCGGCTACCATTAACAGGGAACTGGCCATGCTATCAAAGGCATTCAGTTTGGCCTTCAAGGAATGGGAATGGATTAAGGAAAATCCCGTTTCTAAAGTACCAAAAGAGAAGGAAAACAACGAGAGAGACCGTTGGCTAACTGATGAACAGGAAAGAAGGTTGCTCGAAGATGCCCCTCAGTGGCTAAGAGAAATAATTGTTTTTGATCTGCATACCGGATTGCGAAAAGGTGAATTGCTATCACTTCAATGGAATAGGTTCGATCTATTCCGTAAGACCATTATAATTCAAGAGTCAAAAAACGGAAAACCAAGAACAATTCCATTGAATCAAATAGCACTTGATATTTTGATGGAGAAGTCAAAGATTAGGAATATCAAGCATGACCTGGTGTTTGCCAGTAGCGTTGGTACCAAGATTGACGGCGATAATCTCGGAAGGGCGTTTGAGAGTGCCTTAGAAAAGGTTGATATTCAGGATTTCCATTTCCACGATTTGAGACATACCTTTGCTACGCGATTAGCGCAAAGGGGTATTGATATTTACAAAATATCAAAACTACTGGGTCACAAAGACATTCGGATGACGCAAAGATATTCTCATCATTGTCCGGAAAGTTTGCGTGACGGCGTTCAGGTCTTAGAGCTCGGTCACAATTTGGTCACAATTGGGGAAAACAGGAATGTATCGAATGCTTGCAACCCTTGAATTTATTGGTGGAGCTGAGGGGATTCGAACCCCTGACCTTTTGAATGCCATTCAAACGCGCTCCCAACTGCGCCACAGCCCCACCTAAGTTTTCTCACCACAGAGAGTACAAAATTTACTTCTCTGCTTTTTCTGCTGCTATTTGGGTTTCTTCAATTATTCAGTAGCTAGAAAATAACATGATACATAATCATTGTCAAGGTTTTTCAGCCTTATATTTAGATTGATTAAGAATGAAATTTTGATAAAATCCCTTATTTCCTTCGGACATTATTATTGAACGAAGGGAAAAACATCTTTTGGCTTTCTCTGTGCTTTTGTGTCTCTGTGGTTAAAGATTAATAGGAGTTTTCATGGCAAAACGGGAATATAATTTTAGTGAAATCGAGAATAAATGGCAGGGATTCTGGGAAGGATGCGGTCTATGCCGCACCAATGAAGCCAGTACAAAGAATAAATTCTACTGTCTGGTTATGTTCCCGTATCCCTCAGGCACCCTGCATGTGGGTCACGGCAGAAACTATATTATCGGCGACGTCGTTTCCCGTTACAAGATGATGAAGGGCTACAACGTGCTGTCGCCCATTGGCTGGGACGCCTTCGGGCTGCCCGCTGAAAATGCGGCCATCAAGGGCGGCTCTCACCCCGCCGCCTGGACAAAGAGTAATATCAAGGCCATGAAACGCCAGCTCCACCGGTGGGGCGTTGGCTACGATTGGGACAGGGAGCTTACTTCCTGTAATCCGGACTACTATAAATGGACACAGTGGATATTTCTGAAGCTGTACGAAAATAACCTCGCCTATAAAAAGAAGGCTGCGGTGAACTGGTGTCCGTCATGCGCTACAGTGCTTGCCAACGAGCAGGTGGTTGAGGGATGCTGCGAACGCTGCGATACCCCCGTGCGGCAGCGCGACCTTGAACAGTGGTTCTTTCGTATCAGTCAATATGCACAGAAACTGTTGGACGATGTCGTTCTCCTTGATGGATGGCCTGAACGCGTCAAAACCATGCAGGCAAACTGGATCGGCCGGAGCGAAGGTGTTTGTGTTAATTTTACGCTGGAGAGTTCCGGCAGCGCCTTGTCCTGCTTTACCACACGCCCCGATACGCTCTATGGCGTTACCTTTGTTTCTCTGGCGCCGGAACACCCCGTTATTAAGGAGTTGATCTCCGGTACACCGCAGGAAAAGGCCGTGATGGACTTTGTAGAAAGGGCGCGTAATCAGGGGATGGTGGAACGCACGGCTGAAGGGACGGAGAAGGAGGGGTTTTTTACCGGGAAATATGTTATCAATCCGGTTAACAACACAAGGGTTCCAATATGGGTTGCCAACTACGTCCTCATGGAATACGGAACAGGGGCCGTTATGGGGGTGCCTGCCCATGACCAGCGCGACTTCCTCTTTGCCGGGAAATATAAGCTGCCGGTGCAAATCGTTATTCAGCCGGAGGGCAAAGAACTAAAGGCAGACACGATGAAGGAGGCATACGCAGACGACGGCATACAGGTAAATTCCGGGATTTTCGATGGTATTCCCAATACGGAAGCGATACGGAAGATTTCGGAATATCTCGAATCCAAAGGCATGGGCACAAGGACGGTGACTTATCGTTTGAGGGACTGGCTCATCTCCCGGCAGCGCTACTGGGGAGCGCCTATACCCATTATTTACTGTGAAAAATGCGGCGCCGTGCCTGTTCCCGAATCACAACTCCCGGTGATTTTGCCTGAAAAGGTGGAATTTAAACCGCATGGCATGAGTCCTCTGGCGGACGTGGATTCATTTATTAACACACATTGTCCAAAGTGCTCAGGAATGGCGCGGCGGGAGATTGACACGATGGACACCTTTGTGGATTCGAGCTGGTATTTCCTCCGATACCTTTCGCCAAAGGACGACAAACAGCCCTTCGTTACGGAGAAGGTTAACAAATGGCTGCCGGTAGACCAGTATATTGGCGGCGTAGAGCATGCGATCCTGCATCTGCTGTATTCACGTTTCATTACCAGGGTGCTGTACGACCTCGGTTATATTAATTTTAAAGAACCCTTCCAGCATCTCTTTACCCAGGGCATGATTATCAAGGATGGGGCAAAGATGTCCAAATCCAGAGGCAATGTGGTGAGTCCTGACGTCCTCATAGATAAATACGGGGCGGATACGCAGCGTCTCTATATTCTCTTTATCGGCCCGCCCCAGAAGGATGCCGAATGGAACGACCGCGGGGTGATTGGCGCGCACCGGTTTCTGAATCGTTTGTGGCAAAAGATTACCGATTATGAAGAGGTATACGCCAGGGTGCAAAGAACGGAGATCACTATTCAGAAACTTTCGCCTGATGCAAAGGCCATTTACCGCCTGACAAATCAGACGATTAAAAAGATTACAGAGGATCTGGAAACCTCCTGGCACTTCAACACAGCCATTGCATCGGTGATGGAATTGCTGAATAAGGTAGATTCTTTCAGTGTGGTTGTTCCCCGTACGGCTGAGGAAGAGATGAATTTTGGCGTTTTCCGTCATGCGATGGAGACCATCGTTTTGCTGATGGCGCCCCTTACTCCCCATATCTGCGAGGAATTGTGGGAGATTATGGGACACAAGCCGAGCGTTTTCCATCAGTCCTGGCCTGCCTATGACAAAGACGCCATAGAGGAGGAGATGGTGGAAATTGTTATTCAGGTTAACAGCAAGGTGCGAAGCCACCTGCCAGCGCCAGTAAATATCGGCGATGGTGAATTAAAGGAACGGGTGTTGAACGATGAACGCATAAAGCCATTTTTGGACGGCAAAAAAGTTGTCAACGTTATCGTCATTCCGAAAAAGCTGGTGAATATCGTGGTGAAATAAAAACGCGACGTTTGTGTTTTCTGTAAGATAGCAGTTTGTTTTATTTCAATGTATTTCCTTTCATATTTTCAGGAGTCCAATCCATGAGCTGGAAAGTACCCATGTTGCTCAAGTATGGGTGAGTGCACAGACAGAAGTGGCGGCGCCATTTCCAGGTCTTGATGGCAAAGGATGGACTCTCTGCAATCCGCATGTGTCCCATTTTGTAAGGCAGCATTGCATTTCTACTGCGTAGTCCTTGTTTCTCCGGCAGATCAGTCCAACCATCTACCATCACAGTATCTTCCTGTACGGAAAAGATACATTCCTTTTTCCGTCGTCACCCAAAAGCAAGTTAACAGTCAATAACGGGATTTTGTAAATATTTGACTTTGATTAAGGAGGAATTATACAGGTGGAAAAAACGGTTATTCTTGGCAGTTTGGCAAGGGCGGTAGTTGATATGGATGTTGTCCGCGCCGGTGAAATGGCGCGTGAGGCGATACAGTGCGGCATTGACCCTTATGAAGCAATCATGGACGGGCTTGGAAAGGGAATGAATAGGGTCAATGAGTTGTTTGAAGAGGAGGAATATTTTGTCCCGGAAATACTCCTCTGCGCCGATGCGATGTATGCCGGTATCGAGGTGCTGAGGCCGTTTCTCCCGAAGGAAACGGAGTGGAACAAGAGAAAGGCGGTTATTGGCGTTGTGAAAGGCGATACCCACGACATCGGGAAAAACCTGGTGAAGATTATGATGGACAACGCGGGATTTGAAATACACGATCTGGGCAGAAACGTGCCTTACTCAAAATTTATTGACACAGCGGGGGAGCTGAAGGCAGAGCTGGTTTGCCTTTCCACCCTCATGACCACCACCATGGACGGGATGCAGGTTGTCATCGAAGGGCTCAGGAAGTCCGGCATCTCCTCAAGGGTCATGGTGGGCGGAGGCCCCATATCACCGGGATTTGCGCGTGATATCGGCGCTGATGGTTACGCTAAAAATGCAGTCGAGGCGGTCAGGGTTGCAAAGAGCTTACTGCTGGATACCGGCTTCAGCGCCTTGATACCCAAGAAGCCTGAACTTGTCAGTGTTAAGCGAGGGCGGGAGGGCGCACGATGAATTCCGCGGATGAAATGACGCCGAAAGAGAGATTTTTGGCCATTTCACAAGGAAAAGAGGTTGACCGGCTCCTCGTGAGTCCATTGATCCTTAACTTCGCATCCAGGGCGTTAGGAATGAAGGTCAGGGATTTCTGCACAGACGGCAAGAACATGGGAAATGCCAATATTGCATGCTTTAAGAAATACCGGCATGACGTCGTTTATATCTTCTCCACCACATCAACACTGGCAGAGGCAATGGGTACCCGGATGTATTTCCCGCCGGACGATGCCCCGCAGGTTGAAACCCCCTTTATCCAATCAAGAGAAGACCTGAAAAAACTTAAACCGGTGAATCCGGAGAAAGACGGCAGGATTCCCGTGTACCTGGAGGCCGTAAAGCGGTGCGTAGAATCCATCGGTAACGAGGTCTTTATCGTGCCGGTTATCGGGGCGCCTTTTACGACATCGGCGGCCTTGCGGGGCACCGAGGTGTTTATTAAAGAACTATATACCGACCCGGAACTGATACACACCCTGATGAGGGCGGTTACCCAGTCCGTTAAGATTCTTATAGACGCATACGTAAAGGCGGGCGGAGTGCCGGTTACCGTTGAGCCGGTTGCCACCGGTTCCATGATAAGCGAAAGGCATTTCCGGGAGTTCGCGTTGCCGTATTTGAAAGAAGTTTATACGCACATTCATTCTCACGGTCTTCCCGGCGTGCTTCATATCTGCGGCAAGACGAAAAGGGTAATTCGCTGTATGGCCGAAAGCGGGGCAGATATCCTGAGTATTGACAATATTGACCTCATAGAGGCAAAAGAACTGGTGGGGGAGAGGGTTTGTTTAATGGGAAACGTGAGCCCTGCAGACGGCATGCTCAAAGGGAATCCGGAGATTATAACTGATATGGTCAGGGACTGTATCTCGAAGGCTGCCGATAATTCTAAAGGATTTATCGTGGCGACAGGCTGTGAGGTTCCGATACAAACGCCTCATGAGAATATGATAGCGTTTCTTGAGGCAGGGAGAAAATTCGCACGGCTTCCGATTGGCTTAAATTAGGCCTACGGCGACTATTATCTGTTTAATACGTAGGGCAAGGCTTTAGCCTTGCAACTGTCCTTCGCGGGTTCAAGTTTGCAACTTGAACCTGGAGGTTTATGTATTTCTGGGCGTTGTGACTGTTCAACTGGGTATCGCTTGTTCAAACTACAGGGTTCAGGTTGTAAACCTGAACCCGCCCGAGGCAGGAGCCGTCTCCCGACGGCGAACGTTAATACACAACGGCGCACAAGCGCCCCGTTCGCCAACAGGAGTTGGCTCCTACCAAAAACATTGAAATTCATGTATATTGATTTATGACGGAAAAAGAAAGACTCCTTAAAATTTTGCGAGGCGAAAAAACGGACAGGGTGCCTGTTATCTCTCCGGGCGGTATGATGACCATGGCCTGTCGGGAGGTTATGGCTCGAACAGGCTGCCTCTGGCCTGAGGCGCACAGGGATGCGGAAAAGATGGCAAGGCTTTCTATTGCCATGCATGATGATACGGGAATAGAAAATCTTGGTATCCCCTTCTGTATGACCGTTGAGGCCGAAGCGCTTGGCGGAGAAGTGGAGGATGGCGATGAGGTTACAAACCCCTCTATTATTCATTATCCGCTCAGGGATATAAAACAGTGGAGGAACCTAAAACAACTGAATCCTCACAAAGACGGGCGTCTGCCGGTAATTCTTGATTGTACGGACATACTCAGCAGGGGAATGCCCGATACGGCAGTGATAGGCAATCTCGTAGGACCGTTAAGCCTTGCTACGTCTTTGATAGATGCAATGTCGCTGTTTAAGGCGCTCAGACAGCAACCGGAGGACGTTCATGGTCTGCTCGATTTGCTAACGGAAGGCAGCATCGCGTTTGGCAAGGCGCTTATCAACGGAGGCGCAGACCTTGTTGTGATATCCGACCCATCTGCAACCGGAGAAATTATCGGCCCTAAATTTTTCGGGGAGTTTGCATTGCCTTATTTGAACAGGATTACGGCGTCCATACACGCGCTGGGCAAACCCGTTATTACGCACATCTGCGGGGATATAAGTTCCATTTATGAGATGCTGGGAGGGCTTGTATCGGAATGTATCAGTGTGGACTCCAGGGTAGACATAAAAGAGGCGCGGTACATGTTTCGGGAGAAAAAGCTCATGGGAAATGTAAGCACTGTTCTGCTGGAAAAAGGACCGGTAGAGAAAATACAAACGGCTGCGAGAAATGCCTTGTCGTGCGGTGTTGACATACTTGCGCCGGCATGCGGCCTGAGCGCCAGGACGCCTGTGAGCCACATCAGGGCAATGACAGATACGGTAAAAACAGCATAGGAAATGGTCGTATGACTCATCAGGTAAAAATAACTTTTTATCCGGTAAATGTTAAAGGTTGTGTCCCGAAAGGCATTACCATACTCGAGGCTGCAAGGATGCTTGGCGTTGATATGGAAGGTCCTTGCGGCGGCGCGGGCAGATGCGGAAAAGACCTGGTGCAGGTAAGGATAAATAACAGACTCCATACGGCGCTTGCCTGCAAAACCCCGATAGAGGCGGATATGGTTGTATTTATTCCACACCATGAGAAAGGCACAGCAAAAATCCTGGATGGTTTTTACGGCGCAAACAAGAAGGGATACGATATAAATCCTTCTGTCAGAAAAGAAGTGACAGATAGTGACGAAGAAACATGCGCTACAAAGGTATATGTTAACGACGAGTATTTTTCAACGGAAAGGGGCGATACGCGGTCATTGACGTATGGAGTCGCTTTGGATATAGGAACAACCACGCTGGCGGCTGCATTGGTAGACCTTAACAATGGAAAGATCGTGGGAAGGGCTTCGGCGCTGAATCCCCTGGTATATTATGGCCATGACGTTATGTCGCGGATCAAGTATTCCACATCACATGCCGCAGGTCTTTCGCAGATGCACAGGGAGCTTATATCGGCTGTAAATTATTTGATAAGAGTTTTATCTACGGAAAGTGGTGTAAACAAGGAGGCCATGTATCAGGTCGTAGCCGCCGGCAATACCACGATGCAGCATATATTCCTGAATAAAGGGATTGAAGGCATAGGCGAGTATCCGTACAAGGCAGAAGTTCTTGATATTTACACAACACACGCGGAAGCGCTTGCCATAGACGCGGCCGGATCTGCCCCAATAACTACCTTCCCGTGCATTTCAGGCTATGTTGGAGGAGATATTGTTTCCGGGCTTCTGGCTATTGGTATGGAGGCGATTGAATTACCGGCGATTTTTCTGGATATAGGCACCAATGGTGAAATGGCTCTCTTGCTCAAGAACAAAATGCTGGCGACGTCCACTGCGGCGGGCCCGTGTTTCGAGGGGATGACCATAAGCTGTGGTATGCGGGCATGTGAAGGCGCAATTGAGCATGTCAGTTTTCATGAAGCAGTGTCTTTGGATGTTATCGGATGCGGCGCGCCAAGGGGTATCTGCGGAAGCGGGCTTTTAGACCTGACGTCTGAACTGATAAGAACGGGGCTGGTGAATTTCAGGGGGCGCTTGCAGGGTAGCGCCTGTGTATCTGCCGCAAAGTATGGAAAACATCTCGTTGAGAAAGAGGGGAAACGATATTTCCACTTAACCGGTGAATTATTCATATCGCAGGAAGATATCCGGCAGGTTCAACTGGCAAAGGCGGCCATCAGGTCGGGCGTGGAAGTTTTACTCGCCACGGAGAATATAAAAGCGCAGGAGGTTAAAACTGTTATTATTGCAGGCGCATTTGGCTATCACCTGAATAAAGACAGCCTTTTTGGCGTTGGTATATTGCCGGAAATTGCATATGCAGAAATTTTTTTTGTTGGTAATTCAAGTCTGGAAGGCGCTGTAAAAATGCTCCTGAATAAAGAACTGAAACAAAGAGCAATTCAAATTGCCAGAGCAGTTCAATCCGTGGAACTCTCACAAATTCAGGGTTTTGAGGATATCTTTGTCAGTGAGATGTCCTTTTGCCCGCCGAAGCCTTAAAGCCGCGTGAGGGTCAAGAGTGGTATCCAATGACTCCTCCTTTCCATGAGTTCTATTTTACCTTATACACAAACGCCCCTATTGACGAACCATTCTCCTGTGGTTCGAGATCGTAATGCGCTAGTTCTACAAATGGGGAGTCTTGATACATGTCGTATAACCTTGGCGACAAGAATGCGGATATGAAGATATGAGTGATCTTCATATCTTTGAACATTTTGCAGGATTCAGGGTTGGAAATAGAAAAAGCTGCTTTCTGTAACAGACTTACCTTTTCTTTAATGGGTTTATCAATATGGGTGAATTTGAATGACCCAGACAAATCGTAATTTCTAAAAAGGATTGATTTTCTTTCTGAAACTATGGGTACCCAAAATGATGTCTGGTAAATTGGGTCTGGCTTTTCTTTAGCATTGTCAAAGGGGGCGTATAGTAAGGTGTTGTTGTAAAAGGTATTATTCTTTATCCATGCCAATGCAGCATAGTCACATTCCAGTATAAATTCTGGATATCGTTTCGCCTTTGTAAATTCATATCCCACGAAGGAAAAGACAAGAACCATTAGTAAGAAAATAATAGATTTTTTAAGAACCTTGGCATTTACGTACTTCTGAGAAAGATGATACAAGAAATCAAGAACGGCAGCAATAGCTATCGGCCAGATAATGACTCCTCCGTACCAGGCGCAATGATAATGATCTGGATATCGTAAAAATGTTTTATAAGAATAAGACGTCTCATCAACAAAATAACCCAATGGTTTTAATTCAAACCATGAAAATGAGCATATCTGAAAGAATCTCCAAAACTCTATTAATCCTAAGACCACAAGAAAATATGTCCACAGATAAATATTAACGGTCTGCCTTTTTGCCGCAATTAGGATAATACCCCCTAGTGCAAAGACCGGGACAAGATAACCATTCCAATAGACCAGAGTTCCCGTTAGTGTTGCTGCCAACGTCTCATGCATTTTGTTTGTTTCGATTTTCTGCGGTGAGAACATGTTCCCTTGTATGCGCAAAAAATAGGGAAGCACCATAACGAAAACAATGCCCATGACAATCAATAAATTGCGATAATCTTTTATGAGGCTTTTATTCTTTGATATCAAGAGCGTGATGAAAAAAAGACAATAAGCCGGAAAATTGTTCATAAATATTTCCGGATGCGATAATGCACAAAAAGACAAATAGAACCCTGCAAACAAGGCAAAAGTGATTTTTTTATTTTTCAGACAATACATCAGAAATACAATAAACATTACGCCATAATAAAAAGCCAGGTTTTCCGGCAAATTGTCGTTGAAACATGATATATAAGCGCGTGTTAGCGTTAGAATACCGGCAAGAAAAAGGATTACCTCGTGTTTGATGATACATTTTGCGAGGAAATAGATCACCATACAAAAAAATGCCCCGGAAATAACCGTTATAGCCATAACTTCTTTTATGAGGAGGGTACCTTTTAGCTTTGTAATTACCGCTATCAAAGTATGAAAAAGCGGTCCAGAACATAGCATCAGTCGTGTTTTGTCTAAATAGGGAGAAACAAAAGGGTATGTGCCTTCTTTCAATACCATGAGTGAATTGAAACTGTCCGATTGGCAGTCAACGTCTGTGGGAACAAGGTTGTTGATCCACGGTAACGATAATACAATAAAACCAAATAACAAAACGGCAAGGGGAGACAAAAATTCTGCCATGTTTAAACAAAATAATTCCCGATTAACGCACCCTCTTAATTCATGTCGTTTTCTATATAAAAGGCAGCCGGCAATAATCATTATCGTACCGACATATAAGTAAGGGTTCAGCGGACACCCCACGATAATCATGAAAGCCCAGGCGCCGCCAACAAGGCCGAAACCTACACACAGGCCAAAGGAGCACAGGAATGACCATGGTTTATGCCTGAAAATATGTAAAGCCACTCCCAATCCTGGTGGGAATGAGATGGCTAAAACAATCAGAAATGTGGTAAGGAATGTTCCGCCGTTTCTCGTAGAAACAAAGGCAAATTTCCACAAAATGAATATGATTTCAATACTACAAAAAATTATGAAAAAATATTTTGTAGTAAAGAAAGTTGATTTCTCATTAACCGCGTCTGTTCTGTTTTGAATTGTCTTCTTGTTTTTCCGGCGCATGTAATTATTTTATGGACCCATTATAAGCATACCCATGAGTATCCATATCATAAAGGTGGCTACTCTGTTTAATTTTTCTACAAAAAAATACTGCGCCGTGCTCATGCAGCCCCATCCGGTGGATATCATCTCTTGAAGCAAGTTGTGTTGTGAAAACGACGTCTACTTTAAAGCCTTCAGCCTCCAAACGTTTTCCAAAATCTAAACCGTAGCACCGTACATGGTCATGTCTGCCGAATCGCCTCTCTCGCTCTGCCGGGTTTGTTTCTAATGGGTCTTCGACTGTTCTGTCCACGGTAATAGGCACCATAAGGAGTGCCCAGCCATTGGGTTTAAGCACACGTCCAAGTTCACGTATTGCCTTGCGATCGTCCGGAATATGCTCTAAGACATGACTGCAATAGATAACATCGAAACTAAGATCCGGGTACTGAATATCCGTGATGTCCATTTTTATCAAACAATGCTGGGATTGCAAGTCTGCGGCCAGATAATCTAAATTGGCGATGTCTTTAAATCTCGGCGCAAGTCCCGTTTCCGGCGCAATGTGTAACATTTTCTTCGGGGATTCGTTAAACAAGTCAGTCTTTTGCTGCAAGAATAACCAAGATAATCTATGCCAACTCATGGAGATGCAAACAGGACACCATACCTTTTGAATATATCCAAAGTTAAGAAACCCCCGTATAGAACTTTTGCAAATGGGACAGTAGTGTGTTTTTCCAGAATATAAAGTCTTCCTGATTGTTTCAGAAAATGTGTGAAGCAATTAAGGTGGACTGGTTTGTCAAGACCATTTACTCTTAATATTAAGATGCATCAATTTATCAATAAAAGTGTGCAGAAGGGTAACGGAAGGAGCCCGTAGGGCGACTGGAGTTACCCTTCTGCACACTCCGCAATTTTCCTTCGCCCACCGACTTCTTTTCCTCATTTGCTCACTGAAGAAACTCCAAAATGAACTTCATACGGTGTTTTATATTCCAGTGATTGGTGATACCTCCTCGTGTTATAAAATGTAAAATACTTCTCCAAACCCTCACGTGCTTC
>Ga0209514_10006097_pt1 | contig 14934 bp, 11 predicted proteins | sample Subgrocontami58m_FD_187452 | JGI IMG/M metagenome (GOLD analysis project Ga0209514, IMG submission 187452) | Subsurface groundwater microbial communities from S. Glens Falls, New York, USA - GMW37 contaminated, 5.8 m (SPAdes) (version 3) | ecosystem: Environmental > Aquatic > Deep subsurface >...
ACTCCTGAAGCAAATAAATGGTAATCTGGAACAGTTGTGGCGACTTGCAGAGCGCCCCCCGGTCGGTAACCGGAATTATGACGCATCCAAGAGGGCTTCGGTAACACTTTAATTTGACGCAACACGCACGCGCCGCTGTTTGAGGGAATCAGCCTAACACCCCTTACTAAGAGGGGGGAGCAGCCTGTCTATTCCCTGGCAAACGCCATCCAGACTTTCCATCACATCGAGGTAATGAATCTTACGACTCTCAAACCATAAGATTCGAGAATCTGTGTCCGACGTTCATCGTAGATTTTTCCCGCGTCTGTGTAGTGGGTATCCCCGTCTATTTCAATCACGAGTTTCAATTTGGGGCAATAAAAGTCCACTATGTAATTATCAATGGGCCTCTGTCTCAGAACACGATATTTAAAAGTGCATAGATAGCCATACCATAGCCTTTTCTCCGCTTCTGTTAAATTGTTTCTTAACTCTTTAGCTCTCTCAGTTAATTTGGGATTGTATGGGAGATGGTATCCGGTAGTAATGAGACCTCTATCTGTAGCGTTATTACTATCAAATTGGTTTTCTTCTTTAGCCATTAAATTTCTCTTCAAATTCCACCGCTTGGATAAACAGAGGTATCACCTTTATTAAACGGAGGTTACGAATCCCCCCAACCCCCCTTACTAAGGGGGGCGAAGGGGGGATCAGTCCCTTTAGCTACAAAAAAAAGCCGAGAAGAGCAAGTCTTTCCGCTCATGTTTACGTGAGTATTTGTTCAATTGCATGAGGTTTATTTTACGAAACGTATATTAGGATTATTTGCTATCCAAGGTAGTAAAGGACTGGGTTTCCCATCATGCTTGGATAAGGCTTTCCCTTCGTGGCTTGCTGCGGCGTCAACGTACCTTATACCGTTGAACAAAGCGACGCTTGCTCTTCTTTTAACTCCTGCTGCACTAATGTACTCTTCTGTTTTGACCGTTGCACCCATTTTGCGCCATAAATCAGCGACTGTAATTCTTACTCCATTCAATTCATAGTTACCATATTTAGAAAGAGGTGGTTTGGGCCCTGGAGGCGGCTCAATTAACTTCCCCCCAGGGCATTTCAAGTGTTCCTCGGCAGCGTCCAATACCTTCCTGACGGCATCTTCTGGACTATCTTCGAGGGGAACTGCCCATCGCTTCAAACGGTCCCATGTAGTATCCGTGATACGGATAACCGGCATTGCTGACCTCCTGTTACATCGTTATGTATGTTACAATGTAACATTAATATTGATTTCTGTCAATGGTTAGCCCTTAGATGCGAGGAAGCCAGGCTTGCCAACAACTACCAGTTGCTCTATCAGGTCCAGGATTTGGTCGGCGGTATACTCACTCAAAGGTTATGTCCCTGGGTCTATAGTCGGGTTGGGAAACCCAACCTACGTTCAACAAACCGTAGGGCAGGTTTCCTAACCTGCCAGTTCGTACCTCCGTACCATTACAAAAAGCGTTTAGTTTGGTTCATTAACCCGACCAACAAATATAAGAGTCGTAGGGCATCCCAACGGGTCGGGACTAACCTGCTAGTTCACACCATCAATATTCCAATAAATCTATCTCAATAGGTACTTGCTCACCCAAAACGCACGCCCTATAAGAAGACCACCGGTATTGCTCCGGACTGGAGATAAGATTAGCTCGTACAGGATTGTTATGAATATATTCCATTATGTTTTCTACATCCTGACTTGACCTCAGAGCATGTTCATAAAAACTGGATTGCCATATTCCACCTGTCATTTTTAGCAAATCCCCTATTTGCCGGGCTGTGTAAAGTTTAAAACTATGCATTAATTGTGAAATAGTTTTTCCTTCTTTTGGGGTAACGACCAAGTGTATATGGTCAGGCATTATTATATACGCGTGCAGCCTATGTCCCATGTTACTCCGAAGGTAACTCAAGCAAGTCAAGACGACCTCGCATAATCTGGCTTCTTCAAAAAGTGCGCGATTGCCTTTCAACCTTGTGGTTACGAAATACGGATATCCTTCGTTTGGGTAACGTTTAAAGTTAGGCATATTAATCATTTTGACTGTCGGGTTAGGAAACCCGACTGGCTTTCAACGGTGCATTTTCCTGAGCTTGATTTCAGCCAGATATCTATCGTGCTCTGTGGATACCTTGCCCACGCCGCTGTGTCCCATACCAACTATACCCCATATGGGGTCATTCTTGACCTTTGTTTTTTCCTGTAGAATTCTTTTTACACTTTCCCTTATTAATTCACCCTTAGATATCCCTAGACGTTCAGCCAAGTTGTTTAATTCTTTAATCATTTCTGGCTCCAGGTAAACCTGAACTCGTTTCTTCTTCTGTGTCATGGTACACATCCTATGTGAACAAACATTACTTTTACGTATGCATATTATGATTCACCCTGCCATCTTATTCAATATTCCCTCCACCATCCCCCTCCACCCATTCCCTAACCGCTTCAGATCTAACCTTATCTGTGTAGGGCTAATGTTAACTCCCGCTGGTAGTACTCCCAGCTTGAACCTGTTTATTTTTAACCCCTCCCTCATCCTCAACACAATTTCCCCTTCCTCGGAAGCGATAGAGCTAATGCCTGCCCGCATGGCTATCAATTTGATTTTCACTATGTAAAGAAGGTTCTCAACCTCCGGGGGTGGTGCGCCAAACCTGTCCTTTAGCTCCTGGACTATATCGTCTATTTCTTTGTTAGTGGTCACTTTGGTCAACCGCAGGTAGAAAGCCAGCCGGCTGCTTACATCATTAATGTAATCACCCGGGATATGAGCAGGTAAGGGCAAATCTATAGTGGGAGGCGGGAGGTGAGAGGTTGGACGTGGGACCTCCCCCCTTATTTTTGCTTTCATCCCCTCTACAGCTTCGGCCAGCATCTGACAGTAGAGGTCAAAGCCAACCGCCCCGATTTGTCCGCTCTGCTCTACGCCCAGGAGGTTTCCCGCCCCCCGGATTTCCAGGTCTTTCATGGCAATTCTGAACCCTGCCCCCAGTTCGGTAGCTTCATATATTGTCTCAAGACGTTTCTGGGCTGTTTCGGTCAGGGATTTGCCTTTGGTGTAAAGAAAATAAGCGTAGGCGCGATGGGCGCCCCGCCCCACCCGACCCCGCAACTGGTAAAGCTGTGTAAGGCCAAACTTATCGGCATCGTTGATAATCAATGTGTTCACATTGGGCATGTCCAATCCTGACTCGATGATTGTGCTGCACACCAGCACATCGTTCTTACCCTCAGCAAACTCACCCATTACCCTTTCCAACTCCTCTTCGGGCATCTGACCGTGACCGGTGGAAATCCTGGCTTCAGGCACTATCTCTTTCAGGCGCTGAACTATCCGGCCCATTGTCTGCACCCGGTTATGCACGAAAAACACCTGGCCGTTCCGCTCCAGTTCTCTGAGTATAGCTTCACGTATCAGCCGTTCATCATACTCGGCCACATAGGTCTTTATAGGCAATCGTTCTTCAGGTGGCGTCTCCATGGTGCTCATATCCCGAACACCTACCAGAGACATGTGAAGGGTCCGGGGGATGGGTGTTGCTGATAGAGTCAGGACATCCACCTCTTTCCGCATCTGCTTCAGGCGTTCCTTATGGGCTACGCCAAAGCGTTGCTCCTCGTCTATGACGACCAATCCCAGGTTTTTGAAAGAGATATCTTTTTGCAACAAACGGTGAGTGCCGATACAAATATCTATTGCTCCCTCTTTAAGCCTGGCTACAATCTCGTGCTGCTCTTTAGGTGAGCGGAAGCGGCTGAGCATCTCCACTTTTATAGGAAACGCGGTTAACCTTTGACTAAAGGTATTCAGGTGCTGCTGGGCAAGCACTGTCGTGGGAACCAGTACCGCTACCTGCCTGCCATCCATTACAGCCTTGAAAGCAGCTCTGAGTGCAACCTCAGTCTTGCCATAGCCGACATCGCCACAGACCAGCCGGTCCATAGGCTTGGGTTTTTCCATGTCTTCTTTAACCTCCAGGATAGCCTCCAACTGGTCGGGGGTCTCTACATAGGGAAATGCTGCTTCCATTTCCTGCTGCCAGATAGTATCCTGAGAAAACGCTGTACCCGATAATACCTCTCGCGATGCATAAAGCTCCAGTAAGTCTTTGGCGATGACCTCTGTCGCCTCCTTAACCCGCTGCCGGGTGCGTTGCCACTCCTGTGTAGCCAGGCGGCTGAGAGCCGGTATTGCTCCCCCGGGTCCTATATAACGGCTGATTCTATCCACCTGGTCGGTTGGAACATAGAGCTTATCCCCATTGGCATATTCCAAAATCAGATATTCCCTCTCCCCGGAGGTTCGAGGAGGGGTTTCCGTACTTTTATCTTCAGTACGGGCGATGCCCGTACCTATTTGAACCATCCCGGAGAACCGGGCAATACCGTGGTCAATATGGACTACATATTCACCGACCTTTAACTCTGAAAGGAATGGCTGGCGACGCACCGGATGCCGCTTGACCAAACGTCTCTGTTTCACGAAGCTAAAAATCTCATTGTCCGTCAGTAGAGACACGGTCCCGACCTGTCGGGATGTCTCTACATTGTTCATTACCCAGCCTTCACCTAAACTGCCAATTTGACCGCTTTTAACAGATACCAAACTTAAGGTGCCAGGAGGCGGGAACTGACTAAGGGCGGATAGAGGCGGCGCAATAATATCGTTCTCCTGAAGAATTTCGGAGATTCGTTGAGCCTGTTGAGAGACTATGACAATTACCTGTTTAGACTGCAAACTCTGCTTGATTCCCTTCAAGAATGATGTCCATTGCCCCCCGTAGCTGGGGGCAACTGTGAAATTGAAAGTGATTGTCTCCTTTTCTTGCTCTACGCCCTCCCAGCGGGAAAGCTCCAACTGATGGACTAATTTACCTGAACGCTCACATAGCTCAGTCCAGGTGAAATAAGGCAGAGGAAAACCAGGAGGTAGCTCTCCCGAGCTCTGCCGTTGCTGGCGCAATTCAGTAGCGCGGGTCTCCAGCTCTGATAGGGCAGCCTTTATGTCGGCTGGTTCATTCCAGACGATTAACCCGCCGGTACCCAGATAGTCCAGAATGGTATCAGTGCTGAACAAAGGGGCGTAGAACTCCTGTGCAGGGAACCACTGCTCCTGAAGCAAACTAGTAATTTCCTGGGTAAACCTCTCTTTGCCCTCGGCGGGCATCTCGTCTACGCGCAAACTCTCCAGGATTTCATTTCCGTTTCTATCGTCACTAATGTGGGGAATAAGCATTTCCCGGGCAGGGATTAATTCCACTGAGTCTACTTTCTGCTGGGAACGCTGGGTGGCAGGGTCGAAAAACCGGATACTTTCTATATATTCACCAAATAGCTCGATGCGGACCGGCTTATCCATTCCGATAGGGAAAATATCCAGAATACCGCCCCGCCGGCTGGCTGTGCCTGGAACTTCTACGGAATCTTCCATCTGATAGCCCATCCGCTGCCATTGCTGCAGGAGTTTAATAAGTTCGATTTTAAGTCCGGGAACAAGTGTCTGCCGTACCTGTTGGAAATTTTTGGCAGGTATAGTCTTCTGTGCTATGGCCCACGCCGGGGCAACAATCAGAGGCGGTTTGTTATTGTTTGCCGTCGCACCAAGGCTGCCCAGCGCCGTCAAACGTTCCTGTGTTGTGGTAAAATCCGGGGAAAGACGCTCATAAGGGAGGGCATCGGGTTCGGCAAAAAAGAAAAGGGGATTTGTCTCCCAGGCTAATATTTGCTCGTATAAACGCTTAGCCTCTTCAGGTTGTGCCGTAACCAGGATAATCGGTATTTTAAGCTTCCGGTGCAATGCTGCTATCAGATAAGGTTTAGCAGACTCGAGGATAGTTGCCTTAACTGCGTTCTTTCCTATACCTTCCAGGAGTTGGCTATAGGCAGGCGTCTCTTCTAGTAGAGAAAACAACACTCCCAGATTAAGTCCCTTGACATTTACCACTACAAACACCTCTAGGGCTAACCTCAGGACTGAGGCTAACCCTAATAGGAATTGTAGCATTCGTCCGAAAAAAGCGAAAGGATAACTTTGTCCAGTATCTACAAAACGGAATGCCCCCCGATGAATTGGGGGGCATTCCATTGACATCGCAGTCTATTTTAACTTGTAAAGAGTAGTTGTTTAAAAACTATTTTGGTTTGAGCAGCGGCACAAATTCTTTGTCCTTGAAAGTCTTGGCTACCAGGTCATTATATTCTGACCCAAGAAAAACCGGATTTTGAGGCTTGAGACGGACGGCCTGAGGCTGGTAATCGGGAACATCTTTCCTGACGGTTAGAACCCCTTTTGCTTTCGTATAAACATCCTGCCCTTCCTGACTTAGAATCCAGTTCAGGAAGAGCCGGGAGGCGTTGGGATGAGGACCATTCTTAACCAGTCCTACCGCTAATCCATTGGCAAAAACCCCTTCTCTCGAATCTATTATCTTTATGGGCGCACCTTCCAGGGCAAGAGGGGCGACTGCGTTTGTATCGGAATAACCGACCCATGCTTCTCCCCTGGCAATTTTAGAAGCTACACCCGGTGTGCTGGGGTCGAACATCACATCCTGCTTTCCCAGTTTCTCCAGGAAATCCCGTCCCATCCGTTTTTGTTCGATCATAACTGCAAAATAGGAGGAAGAGACACTGACCACAGGGTCGGCCCAGACAATCTTGCCTTTCCACTTTGGCTCAAGCAAGTCTGCCCATGCCTTTGGCTCCTCGCCTGGCTTAACCAGGTTAGTATTAACATATAAAGCCAGATAAAACTGGTTTTCTACCAGATAATAACCCTCCGGACTGAAGAGGAGCGGGTCGGCGCTAAAGTCACCCTTGTTTCGAAGCACCGGCAGGTCTCCGGCCTGGGTTAACAAACCCTCCAGCCTCATGTTCTCCGAATGGGCTGAGGCGCCTTCGAACATATCGGCAGTGACATTACCCATGCGGGTTTCGGTTTTGATACGTTCTATAAATTCAGCGCCGCGGCCTGTTATCATGTTGAGTTTTATACCATGCCTGTTCTCAAAAGCCTTGGTTATGGTCACTCCTGTGTCCCCTGTCCAGCCCCAGGTATAAACATTTGCAATACCCTCTTTTTTAGCGGTCTCAACAATCTTAGTCCAGGCGGCGTCCTGAGGGGTGGTAGATGGAACATTGGATAGGGGGACTGCTGCTTTGGCTGGCGCTGTTGGTGCCGGTGCTGAAGGGGCGGGTGTTGCCTGTGGAGTGCAGGCAGACAGCAAGGCCACAATAGCGATACTTAATAACAAAAACCATCTCTTCATTTTTATAACTCCTTATTATTTAAAAATCACCTGAAATAGGGAATGTTTTGATATTGTAACAAAAAATAAATAAAAGAGAAAGTAAAATTTTGTTATTAACCTATAAAACAAAATCCCCCTCCGATTAATCGGAGGGGGATGGGTTAACGAATAAATATATGGTGGGACACCCTGTTACGGCAATCATCTCGCAAAGGGAGTTATTTGGGCTTGAACAGTGGCACGTACTGTTTCTCGGCAAAGACTTTAGCTATCATATCATTGTATTGGGAATTGATAAATATAGGGTTTTGTGGTTTAAGCCGCACGGCCAGTGGTTGGTAATCGGGAACATCTTTCCTCACGGTTAGGACACCCTTGGACTTTGTATAAACGTCCTGTCCATCCTGGCTCAGAATCCAGTTTATTAGCACCTTTGCTGCATTTGGGTGAGGGCCGTTCTTGACCAGTCCCAGTGCCTGCCCTTTAACAAAGACACCTTCTCTTGTATCTATTATCTTTATGGGGCCGCCTTCTTGTGCAATAGCGGCGACTGAATCGTTATCAGTGAAACCAACCAATGCTTCACCTCTGGTTATCCTGCTGGCCACGCCCTGGGGGCTGGGGTCGAACATCAGGTCCTGCTTCCCTAGTTTCTCTAGATAATCCAACCCAAGACGTTTTTGCTCGATGATAGCAACAAAATAGGAGGGTGAATTACTGATTACCGGGTCGGCAAAGAGAATTTTCCCTTTCCACTTAGGCTCTAACAAGTCAACCCAGGCTTTTGGCTCCTCTCCAGGTTTGACCAGGTTGGTATTTACGTATAGAGCCAGAAAAGACTGGTTATCCACAAGGTAGTAGCCCTCTCCATTAAGAAGGAAGGGGTCGACAGTGAAAACGCTCTTGTCGCGAAGCACTGGCAAGTCCCCTGCGGGGGTCAGCAACCCTTCCAGCCTCATATTCTCCGAGTGGGCTCCTGCCCCTTCAAATATATCAGCCGTAATATTATTCATGCGGGTCTCAGTCTTGATACGGGCGATGAACTCAGCCCCGCGGCCAGTAATCAGGTTTAAGCTTATACCATATCTGCTTTTAAAAGCTTTTGCTATGGATACGCCCGTATCGCCTGTCCATCCCCACGTATAAACGTTTACTGTGCTTTCCTTCCGGGCTGATTCTATCACCTTGGCCCACGCGGTGTCTTGAGAAGTTGGAGAAGTAAGGTCAGAAGCGGGGACCGGTGCTTTTATTGGCTCTGTCAGCGTTGGTGCCGGAGGAGCGGGTGGCGTCTGTGGAGTACACGCAACCAGCAAAACAATAATAGCTATACTAAATACTAAAAACCATCTCTTCATTCCTATAATTCCTTTCACCTAAAAACGTGAAACCTTTGATATTCTAACAAAAAAAGGCTAAAAGGGAAAGTAAAAACTTGTTATTCACCTAAAACAACATCCCCCTCCGATTAATCGGAGGGGGATGTTTTACGAAGACATAATGGGACACCCTGTCGTCGGCAATCATCTGCATAAAGGGAGTTATTTGGGCTTAAGTAACGGTACATACCGTTTTTCCGCAAATACCTTAGCTACCAAATCATTGTATCTTGTATCAATAAATATTGAATTCGAAGGTTTAAGTGTAGCTGCTGGAAATACATAATCCTTGACGTCTTTCCTTATTGTGAGGACGCTTTTGGCCTTTGCATAAACGTCCTGCCCTTCCTGGCTCAAAATCCAGTTAATTAATACCTTTGAGGCATTGGGATGAGGCCCGCCTTTAACCTTCCCTAAAGCCAGACCGTTGGCAAAAATACCGTCGCTGGTATCTATTACCTTTATCGGTCCGCCCTCTTTGGCGACATTAGAGCTTTCATTTGTGCTAGTGTAACCTACGGCTCCTTCCCCCCTGGCTAATTTATTAACCACTCCTGGAGTGCTGGGATCAAATTGTAATTCCTGCTTACCAAGTTTTCCCAAAAATTCCTCCGTCATCAGCCCTTTATCAATAAGCGCAGCAAAATATGAGGAGGAAATGCTCACCACCGGGTCGGCAAAAAGAATCCGTCCTTTCCACTTCGGGTCCAGCAAGTCTTTCCATGCCTTAGGTTCTTCTCCGGGCTTGACCAAATTGGTATTTACATGTAAGCCAAGAAAGAACTGGTTCTCCGTGAAGTAATAACCTTCAGGGCTAAACGCGAAGGGGTCTGCCGTAAAATCCCCTTTATTCTTGGTTGCCGGCAGATCGGGAATGGCATCCAAAAGACCAGCCAACTTCATATTTTCCGAATGACCTGACGCACCTTCCCAAACATCAGCTACAATATTGCCCATTCGTGTCTCAGTCTTGATGCGCTCAATGAACTCGGCTCCACGACCGGTTATAATGTTCAGCTTTATCCCATAGCTTTTCTCAAAGGCGGCGGCTATGGAAAGACCGATATCCCCTGTCCAACCCCAGGTATAGACATTCACTTGCCCTTCTTTTTGGCCTGCTTCCACTATTTTGGCCCAAGCGGCATCCTGAGAGGTGGGAGGTGAGAGGTTAGACGTGGGAACGGACACCGGGGCAGGCGCGGCCGGCGCGGGTGCTGATGGGGCAGGCGCCGCTTGAGGTGTGCATGCCACTAACAATATTAAAATTATGATACTCAGCGATATAAACCATCTCTTCATGTATATTCCCCTTTCTTTAAAAGTTTATTCTTTCAATAATATATACCAGTTGTAAATTGTTTAGAAATAAAAGGCTACAGTTGAGCTTATCTTTTCCCAAATATACTTTCAGCTATACCCTCCTTGTGGTATCGGTTAGATGCCTCGGCTACCTCAAACGTCCGGGGCCAGTATTTTTGTGGTTCTGGCTGTGGCTTAACTCTGGTGTCATAATAATTATCCACGTCCTTACGTACGGAGTCAATTCCAAATGCTTTAGCGTAAATATTCTGGCCTTCTTTGGATAGCAACCAGTTTAAAAATAACTTTGAAGCATTAGGATGGACTGTCCCTTTTACCATGGAAATAGGGTCAGTTATTACACTGCTCCCTTCTGTCATACCTATTATCTTAAGAGGCGCTCCCTCAATAATCATCTGGCCAGCAGTGCCGCTGGTTGTATATGGATTTATCCAGGCTTCCCCTCTACCTACCATGTTGTCTTGTTCTTGATTGGAGCCGCCCCAGATTATAGGTTCCTGTCTGGCAAAACGGCGGAAATAGTCATCGTCCAGAACTTTGTAAAAACGCATTTCAGCAAACCAGGCGAACCCACCCCCGGCGCCGGCTCTGGGGTCTGAGATAATCATCTTACCTTTCCACTTCGGATCCAGCAGGTCAAAATAGGACTTGGGTACATCCGGACCGTTCACTTGCTTAGTATTTATCAAGACCCCTGAGAGTGAAAACGACATATTTAGTACATCTCCGTTTGGAGTGTATTTAGGGTCTATCTTAAAAATGTCCTTTTTCTGTAATTCGGGTAAATCCTGCCAAACACTGTCCAATAGTCCGGCCAGGGAAAGCTCGGTGGCGCTGGAGAGTCCGGGGCCTACCAGATCGGCTATAGGTTGCTTCATCTTGCTTTCAACTTTTATCCGCTCGGCTGCTTGACGGCCAGCAGCAACCAGCATGTCAACCCGAATGCCGTATTCCTTACTGAAAGCTTCTATCGTTCTGCGCCCCCCATCCCCGGCAAATTGACTCGCTCCATATATAGTGATTAACCCCTCTTTTTTAGCAGCCTCTACCACTTTGGCCCAGGCGGCGTCATGAGGGGTGGGAATCAGGAGGTTAGAGCTGGGAGTGGCAGCAGGAGTTACTCGCGGTGGTGGAGACACAGGCGCTGGAGTGGCGGAGCAGGCCGGTATAAGCAAAGCAGTTATCACCGTTGACAAAATTATCGGGATAACACGGAGACTAAATTTATTCATGTTTTACCCTCCCCGCGCTGTATTTAGTTTAATATTTTTACAGAAACCTAAAAAAATAGAAAAACATCGTAATAATAGGGAGCTTTATTTTTTACCAAAGATTTGCTCTATAATACCGGATTTTAAGTCTATATTAGACTGTTCTGCCGCTTCCCATGTCCTGTTCCATATCTTAGTAGGGGTCATCTTGACTTTCGCTGGGGTGAAATCTGGCATATCTTTCCTGAGAGGCATAGCGCCAACTGTCTTGTTGTAGGCTTCCTGGCCTTCCGGTGTTAACAACCAATTGATAAAAACCCTGGCTGCATTGGGGTGGGGGGCATTTTTGGCCATGAGCACCGGTTCTACCTGAGATGTGTTTCCTTCCAGTGGCGTTAGAACTCTCAGAGGGGCGCCCTCCAAGATTATGGGTGCCACGTCGTTTGAGCCTGCGGCAAACGATATTGAATATTCACCGCGACCTACCATAAGGTACATCTCTCGTTGGGCACCGCCCCAGAGATCAACCTGTTGGGCTGCCAGACGGCGGAAGTAATCGTAGTCCAGCACCTTATGATAGGTTAGTGTTGAGAACAGATTAAGACCATTCCCCGTGCTGCGCGGGTCGGACATTATTATCTTACCTTTAAACTTAGGCGCTAGAATATCATTCCAGGACTTGATTTCATCAGGTTTAACCAGGTTGGTGTTGGCCAGCATTCCTAAAAAGGTGATGCTAAAAGCGATAATCTGTTGTTGAGGCCCATAAACAGGATCAACATAATAGATACTTTTATCCCGTAATGCTGGCAGTTTGTCAGCAGTACTTTCGGCCAGGCCCGCCAGGACGATTTCTGTGGCGCTGGAAACCCCCGTTTGCACTATATCAGCAACTTGATGTTTTATAGATTGTTCTACTTTCAGCTTCTCTACCTGCTGGCGGCCTCCCAGAAGAAGAAGATCAATCGGGATTCCATATCGTGCGGTAAAAGCTGCAGTGATTTCTCTACCTGCATTGGCAAACGGTGTAGCGCCATAAATTACCAGCCGTCCTTCTTTCCTGGCGGCTTCAATTACCCCTGCCCATGCTGTGTCCTGAGAAGCCGGAGCCGGGATATTGGTTGTGGGAACTGAAACCGGAGCAGGTACGGGTGTTGGTACTGGGGTCGGAGCAGGTTTTGGGGAGCAAGCGGCTAGCACTGAAAAGACCGTCAGGATTGTTATCCATACATAAACTTGGCTTTTAAGCATTATTACCTCCTCAACGTTAATGCAATGAACGAGGCAAACCCGGCTGTATCGTGGCTCAAATCACGTATCGTTGTAGTTATTCGTTAATACGAAAATCAGTCTGTTTGCGGAAGTATATCCATTAGTAACGGTAATGTCAAGTAAAAAATAAACCAGTAAAAAATAACCACTGTCGGTGATAAGCTAATTGCCTGTAAACAAGTATTTTGTTCTCCGATGGAGAACCATCTAATGGAATTCACCCATACCCGATGACCTTGGGAAAGTAAATACGAAACAAGCATAATGGCTACTTTAAAAGGTTTTGTAGCTGAACCGTAAAAGTGTTGCTCATTTTGCCAGAAGCTTTATCTTAAACCCCCTTGAATTTTAAGTCTTTTTGTGTTATTTTATATTTAACTGAGTAACTTTTTAAAGAAGTGGGGAATACCCACTTTTTTGTTGTATGGGGGTTGAGGCCGGATGAAAAGTGAATTTTTAATGGCTATCACCCAGCTTGCTGCTGAAAAGAACCTTCCTAAAGAGGTGATTCTATCCGCAGTTGAGACTGCTTTAGTAACCGCCTATAAAAAAGATAGCTTTACTTCTAATCAGAATATATCCGTAAAAATCAACCCCAATAACGGGGAAGTCAAAGTCTATGTTCAGAAAATAGTTGTTGAAACGACCTCTGATCCCAGCCGGGAGATTATTGTCACTGAAGCTAAGAAGTTAAACATGCAGGCTCAAATCGGCGATAAAGTTGATGTAGAAGCGACTCCCCAGAACGCCGGACGAATTGCCGCTCAAACCGCCAAACAAGTCGTGTTGCAACGATTACGCGAGGCCGAACACGATGCCATCTTTGAAGAGTTCCATGGGAAAGAAGCTGATATTGTTAGCGGGATTGTTCAGCGTATAGAACCAAAACAAATCATTTTTGAACTGGGACGGACCCAGGGTGTGTTACCTGCCGCAGAACAGGTTCGCGGTGAACGATACCGGGCAGGCCAGCGGATTAAGCTTTACTTGATGGAGACTTTGCGTACGCAGAGGGGACCTCAGGTAGTGGTCTCTCGCGCTCACCGTAATCTGCTGAGGCGTCTTTTGGAGTTGGAAGTCCCTGAAATCTACAACGGATTAGTAGAAATAAAAGCGATTGCCAGGGAAGCTGGATACCGAAGTAAGGTCGCCGTAGCTGCCCGCCAGCCCGGTATTGACCCTGTGGGATGCTGTGTCGGACAGAGAGGCATTCGTATTCAGAATATTGTCAACGAGCTAAACGGAGAAAAAATAGACATAGTACTCTGGGACCCTGATATTAGCGTTTTTATCGCTAATGCCCTCAGTCCAGCCCAGACATTAGGTGTTAACGTAATAGAGTCCGAGAAAGCAGCTACTGTCATAGTGCCGGACAGACAGCTATCATTAGCTATAGGTAAGGACGGTCAGAACGCCCGCCTGGCAGCAAAGTTAACCGGGTGGCGTATCGATATTAAAAGCTCTGCTGCTGTGGAGGCGGAGCAGGCAGCCCAAAAAGCACCTGAGATTCCACAGCTTGTGGAAGCCCAACAACCGCCTGCGGAAACCCTTGTGGAAGAAACCCGGCAACCTGTTGAAGCGGTAGCAGCCAAACTAATAGCTGAGGTACCCGTAGTTGCCACACGCTCTGAGACTAAAGTGGAACAGCCTGAAGTAGCAGTACCGGTAAGTGTAGCTCAACAGGAGCCTGTCACAGTTGGGGTACCTGTTGATGAAGCGTTGTTTATACCTAAACCAACCGAAACAAAAACCCGGCTCCGTTTTGCCGAGGACCTGCAGTTACGAAGGGTAGTTACCCCGGAGCCTACCGGTAAAAAAACTAAAAAGCGCGGCTCCGGTAGAGAGGAACCGATGGGGAAGGGCGGGGAGATAAAAGCAAAGAAATCCCGGCGTCCGGAAGACTATCTTGACGATATGGACATGGACGAGGCTAACGGCTAAACCCTTTTCCTCTGGGGTGGTACTGTGGCAGTAGTTAATAAACCAAGACATATACCGGAGCGTACCTGTATTGCGTGCCGCGGTAAAACAGCAAAAGGAAAACTTATTCGATTGGTTCGCGCATCAACAGGGGATGTCCAGGTAGATAACACCGGTAAGCTCCACGGACGGGGAGCATATCTCTGTGCTTTCAGGGATTGCTGGGAGGCTGGTTTAAAAGGAACCCGACTGGAATATACACTCAAGGGAAAGATCGATGTAGAGAGCCGGAAGCGGCTCTGGGAATACAGGCAAACATTGCCAGAGAGGTCGTAGGTAGTGGTTAAGGAAGCCAAGCCACTAGAGCAAACCCAGAAGACGCTAGAGTTGCCCCCTACTATTAGTGTTAAGCAACTGAGCGAATTGGTTAAGGCGAACCCTGTTGATATTATCAAGCAGCTTATGCGCAACGGGGTCATGGCCAGTATTAACCAGGTAATAGACTTCGATACAGCGGCTGTCATCGCAGCCGACCTGGGGTTTGAGTCTCATCTGGTAAC
>Ga0209514_10006101_pt1 | contig 14929 bp, 11 predicted proteins | sample Subgrocontami58m_FD_187452 | JGI IMG/M metagenome (GOLD analysis project Ga0209514, IMG submission 187452) | Subsurface groundwater microbial communities from S. Glens Falls, New York, USA - GMW37 contaminated, 5.8 m (SPAdes) (version 3) | ecosystem: Environmental > Aquatic > Deep subsurface >...
TTATCAATTTCTTCTGCGCGGGCAGTGAGCATAATAATTGGAATCGCCACACCTTTCTTCCTCAGAGTACGGCAAACTTCAAATCCATCTGTACGCGGCAGCATCACGTCAAGAATTATAATATCCGGTTCATTATTTTCAGCAAGTTGCAATCCGCTTTCACCGTCCTTAGCCGCCAAAACACTAAAGCCATTGTGTTCAAAAGCGTCGCGTAATCCTTTGAGCATTGTTTCATCGTCTTCAACAATTAGAATTGTGGACATAATTTTTCTCCTCTTCGAAATAGAACTAAAGTCCCAATCAGTTGTTTTTTAATTCCCCTCTATCTAACGAGATTGTGTAAAAATTGTAAAGCGAAATTTATTTCGCTAATAAATGCTGATAAAACATTACTAATTCTTAATAAGCGAGATGAATCTCGCTCTACGATAAACTTCCAAAAAATTGCCACGACGCCTGCCTACCGCAGGCAGGTTTACGTCGTGGAATACTTTAAAAGAACAAAAAAGCTTTAGCCGACAGCTTTTAAACTTCACTTAGTTACTATCGTACTTTTAATTACTATCAATTGAAAGCGGGAAAGAAATTATAAATGTGCTTCCCTTTCCGATTTCACTTTCCACTTCTATCTTTCCGCCATGCGCCTCAACAATATCTTTCACTAGAGTAAGACCAATACCACTTCCGGGAATTTTTCTTCCATCAGGCATGGAACTGCGGAAAAACTTCTCAAAGATTTTTTCGATATCCTTTTTGCTTATTCCAATACCATTGTCAAATACTTCAATAATGATAAAATCATTTTGATGTCTAACAGAAACTTCAATCACTTTATCCTCTCTTGAATACTTGACTGCATTATCCATCAGGTTTAGCAGTACCTGTTCATACGCTTCCGAATCAAGCATTAACAGAGGTAAATCGTTTTCAATATTTTCTTTTATGATAACTCCCTGCCCATCAACGAGCAAACGGAAACGTTCAATTGCTTTTTTAGTTGCATCGCCGATAGATGCGGTTTCCATTCTGTAGATTTTTTTTGCTCTTTCGATTCGCGAGAAGTCGAGAATGTTTTCTACAAGATGAGTGAGGCGTTCAGCTTCACGTTCGATCAAATGAAAGTACTCTTTTTGTTTTTCCTCACCCGTAACCCAGCCCTCATTTAGATTTTCCGCAAGTGTTCTAATTGTAGCGATAGGAGTTTTGATCTCATGGGAAACGTTTGCGATGAATTCAGATTTCATCACCGAAATCCGCTCCTCTCGAGAGATGTCACGCAGAATGAAAACTATTCCAAACGCAATTAATACAATAACCGCTCCGAGAAGTAGATAATAGATGATCAAGCTTTGCGATGAAATTGATTCCAGTGGATTCTCTCCAATTGTAATCAACGCCAACGTGGTTCCTGATGCAAGTTCTTCAAATCGAGAGAATGCTTTTCTAAGTACGATTGTAGCTGATGATAATCCCTCGGGAAAGAATATACGTTCTGATGAATCAACCAACGCGACGTGAGCTTCTTCATTTGATTGAGACTCTTTGAGTATTGCTTTTGCCGCATTGGTAAGCGCATTCTTTCGTATCATTACACCGATAAATCTTATTGAAGACTTCGAGTCATTGTTCACGAGGATTCCAATTGCCCAAGCGTCGCTATCAACTTGTCCTGATAAATATAGAATATCTTTTCTTCCATCTGAATTATTGAATCGAGAATTGCTGTTCCACTTTAAATTTATTTCTTGCTTAATTTCCGGAAGAATATTTTTTTGAAGGAAGTCTCGAAAAACCTTTTCGCTCTCATTCTCTTTCTCGAAGTTCACAATGGAATCTAATGCAGCTTGTTGAGATTGGGATAAAAACTGCTGTTGGCGCTGCAGCCGTAATTGAATCTGATCAAGGCAGAAACTGTATTGTGCCTTTTCAAGTTTATTGGAATGCTCAACTATCATTTTGTAGAAGTCAAGCAGTTGTCTGTTCACATCCACAGATAAATTTTTTGTTTCCGCTATTTCAAGAAGTTGAAGATGTGCCACCAAAACGTACGGCATTCCCTCACCGTAGAATTGATTGTTATCCTCATTGATAATCCTCTGATAAGTCCTTCGGGCACTTTCATAGTCTCTCTTCTTAAATTGGCATCGAGCAATTCGTGAGAGTAACGCGGCTTTAACAGATTCAGACAATCCGGAAGAAAAACTTTTTTGATATTCATTCAGTGCATCATCTAGTTTCCCCAGTACTTCAAGAAGATCCCCGGCACGAAGATGCTCGTTTTCCTGGAAACGCAAAGTGCTAAGGTTTTTTATTTCTGCATTCTCTATGTTCCTAAAAGTCTTTGGAAATAATAATTTAAAATCTTTATCGAGTAAAAAAACTTCATGCACAAGAGAAGATTGCGTTTTCAATTTTCGGAGAGAAGAGATGTAGTCTGTAGCCAGTTTTGATGGAGGCGACAGTTGACGAAGCAAAGCGCGGATTTGATCATCGAAAGCAGATTCAATTTGATCAATAGTCAACGAAAGAGAGCGCTCAAGATTTTCACGAACAAGCTGCTGCTGCCACTGCTTTTCTTGCTTGATTGACTTAAGTCCCAGGTAACCGAGATACAAACAGGGAAACAGAACAGCAATGACGAAAATCGTTACAATGCGCTTCCGTAACCTTGGTTTTATTATTCCACCGATCATGTACGGAATCTCAATTTATTCATGTATAGATAACAAATTCAGAGAATTTCAATGTCAGAAAATTATCTGAATTTGTCAGTAATTGTTGAGATTGTACACAATAATAAATTAAGGTGTTTTATTTCCATGCTGGTTCCCTCCTTCTATGAAAAACATTTTTCTGTAATTGAAAAAAATCTATTCAAAAAGAATTAATCTTTCTCTACGTAGGAAACCAGATGAAATAGGATACAATTTTAGAAGTGAGTATTATTTCATATTTAATTTAACTGCTTCATTATAAATATACTATTAATTTATTTTTCAACTTCTGAGATAGGGAGATGGGATAGAGATTCTTAGAGATAAATTAATTTCTCTAAATAATCATGATTCTTATAAGCTTTAATTTCTTTTCGTAGATCATCACTTCACTTCTTGATGTAAATTCTTTTATGTACACTAATTTCCAAGGAATTCCTGTCTTAGTTGAAAATGAATAACCGGAATTGTGTTGTGATAATCTTTTTGATGGATTGTTGCTTTGACCAATATAAAATTTTCCGTTTCTTTTACTCTGTATTATGTAAACGGAAAAACTCATGCTATTTAATTTAAGTATTTGTGGAGTTAAGGGGGATCGAACCCCTGACCTCCCCGATTTCATCGGGGCGCTCTAAGGGTTTGAATAAATTATTTTCTCTAAATAATTATGGCTTTTATAAGATTTCAATTTCTTTTCAAAGATCATCGCTTCACTTCTTGATGTAAATTCTTTTATGTACACTAATTTCAAGGAATTCCTGCTTTAGTTGAAAATGAATAACCGGAATTGTGTTGTGATAATCTTTTTGATGGATTGTTGCTTTGGCCAATATAAAATTTTCCGTTTCTTTTACTCTGTATTATGTTAACGGAAAAACTCATGCTATATAATTTAAGTATTTGTGGAGTTAAGGGGGATCGAACCCCTGACCTTCTGAATGCCATTCAGACGCTCTCCCAACTGAGCTATAACCCCGATAAATCTTTATTCCACGCTTGACCTTCCCGATTTTCATCGGGACGCTCTCCCAACTGAGCTATAACCCCGTGATGAATTGAGAATGTAGAATGCAGAATTGAGAATTATAAATTTTCAAAAAACAAATTAACCTAAATCAAAACTAATAATCAGCATTCGTATTGTCAATCAAGTCCATTCAAAATTCATAACTCAACATTCATAATTCAAATTTTCATTTTTTCTTCAAATCATTTTCGTTTATAGAATAATTCCAGAGTTCTTTCCCTTGTACATTATAAACTGTGCATTTTAATGTTCTATTTTTTCTTGCACCGGAAAAATTAAAAATTGCAAAGTTGTGTTCATCGGAAAGTGTTCCGGTAACTCTAAGATTATTTGCTTCATCTTTTCCCGGAGAGACTCCGGCAGTTAAAGACGAAATTGTAAAATCGTACAACGGATAAGTCTCTTCCCTATCAAGTTTGGTTAATTCAGAATGGTGTCGATCCCCGGTTAAAAATATTACGCCTTCAATACCTTCATCCTGAATTAGTTTAAGAAGTTTGGTTTTCTCTTCGGGAAATCTATTATAGATTTCCAAATAATCTTTTTCAACCGGATTTAGAACTTGTCCACCAATAGCAATAAATTTAAATGGTGCTTTGCTTTTAACAAGGTTATCAATCAACCATTGAATTTGTTCTTCACCAAACATTACCTTTTCACCAGTTTTACGATCATTAGGAGTTCTGTAATAACGATCGTCCAGTAAAAAGAAATCAACATCACCCCATTGAAAGTAAGTTGTAATCCCGGGATTACCGTTAAATCCAAACGAAGGATTTGGTATAAATAATTTAAATGCAGTCAGAGTTTTATCTTTATTCCAATATCCCCTATCGCTGTCATTTGGACCAAAATCATGATCATCCCAAATTGAATAGTGATGCATAGATCCTAAGACCGGTTGAAGTTCAGGTAAAGATCTGGTATGAGTAATTCTTTTTATAACTCCGCTCCACGAATCCCAATCGGCTTCGCGGTAATACCAATTATCACCAAGCCATAACATAAAATCAGGATGCTTATCATAGATACTATTTAAGATTTCATAATCGCTCCCATAAGGTTTACCCGGTCTGTCATAAATAGGTTCGTTCACATACAAACAACTTCCGGTTACAAAATTAAATTCCGGCGGGTCTTTTCTCCATTGCCATAGTTCTTGAGTTTGAAATTTCAGTTCATACGGACGTACAACCTTTTTACCGTTAATATGAAGTTCATAATTATATTTTTGTCCGGGTTCTAATTGATCACATATTAATTTTGCTGTATAACCTTCTTCGTCTTTAGTTACAAACTCTTTGGTGGCATATTTTTTCTTAACTTCATTTACGTTCCAATAAACGAATTTAACTTTTGCGGATGATTTAGTTTGCACCCAGAGAATTGTTTCTCTCATTGTACTATATCCAACCATTGGACCGGCTCGCAAGAGATCTTGAGCAAATAATTCCGTTGATAGGAAAAAGATAAGACAGAGATAAAAGATTTTAACAGGAACTTTCATTTTATATTCCTTATATAATGATTCATATTAATAGAAAAATAAATAATATTTTATTATACCTCAAAAAAGAATTGAATTAGACTGAGAACAAAAATATCTTTGCATTAAACAACGACAAAAATAAATGAAATATAAATCAGTAATAAATATTTTTCTTACGCTCACCCTGTTTAGTCTAATGTTAATTGCAGCATGCGATGATACAATAAACATAACAGATATAGACAACAAAATAATACCAACATCTAATGTGAGTTACTCACAGTATATCCAACCGGTACTAACAGCAAAATGTGCACGTGCCGGTTGTCATGATGATCAGACGAGAGAAGCGGGATTAAGTTTGACTTCTTACTCAAATACAACACAAAGTTTTCTTGTGGTTGCACCTTCGTTACCGCAGAATAGTAAACTTGTTTGGTCAATTGAAGGAACAAGCGGAAAATTAATGCCGCCGCTTGGATATCCTCCTGTTACAAAAAATCAAATTGATGGAATAAAAACATGGATCAAAGAAGGAGCGAAGAATAATTGAGAATTGATAATTGCAAATTGAGAATTATTAAAGATAAAAGTATTTGATAATTTATCGTCATCAATTCGCAATTCTCAATTAGCAATTAACTAAAGCCATTTCATTTCTTTATACCAATCAATTGTTCGTTTCATTCCATCTTCCAAAGAAACATTTTGACGATATCCCAAATCATTAACTGCTTTTGAAATATCACATGTCCAAGCTCTTTGAACAAAATCACGTGCTTTTTCTAAATTAAATGTTGCTGCCTTAGAACTGAAAAGAGAAAAGAATTGTGCTACTGCCGCAACTGTGTAAACAATAATATGAGGAATTTTTATTGTGAAAGCTTTCTTACCGAATGATTTATGACAAACTTCACCGATCTCTTCCCAATTATAATATATCTCGCTTCCTATAAAATATATTTGACCAATTGCAGTTTGCGATGTAGCCGCCAAATAAATTCCGTTTACCAAATCATCAACATGAACAATACTCACTTGCTTCTTATCTAATCCGATCAATCCCATTAATCCTTGTTTATAAGTTTTGAAAAAAAGATAGATCTCGGTATCGCGCGAACCATAAACGGCAGGCGGACGAATAATAGTAATAGGAAGTTTATCCATATACTTTTTTGCCAACTGTTCTTGAGCATACTTACTTCTTCCGTATGTTGTGATAGGATGCTCAATAGTTTCTTCCGTAACAGGTTTACTTTCTAAAGAAGGACCGCATGCAGTTTGGCTGCTTATAATTACAACTCTTTTTAGTTTAGGATTTACTTCAGAAAGTATATCTAAAAGATTTTGTGTTGTTTCAACATTGCCTTTAAAGTAATCCTCTTCATTTTTAGCTTTTACTACTCCCGCTACATGGAAAAGATAATCGGCATCTTTTAGAATTTTCTTAAGAGAGTCTCTATCAAATAATCCGGCATCAATAATTTCTACCGGTTTATTTTCCAACCAGCGTTGAGAGCTGGTTTTTCTTAAGATACACTTAACGTGATGACCTTCGGTTAATAGTTTATCAACAAGGTGACTGCCTACAAAACCTGAAGCCCCGGTTACAACAGAGATATTTTTCATATACGTTCTATTAATAATAAAAATAATTTCATTATATTGACGCTCGGAAAATAATTTACTCGAATTCAACTAATCTAAAAATAGAAAATTTAATCCAAGAAAAATAATCCGGAGGAATTTTGGACTTATTTCAAAAATGTTACGATTTTACACGTGCAGACGATATCAAAGCATTGGGGCTCTATCCATATTTCCGCGCAATAGAAGAGAACGAAGGTCCGGTTGTTCAAATCGAAGGCAAAAAAATGGTAATGGCTGGGTCAAATAATTATTTGGGACTCACAGCACATCCCCTGGTAAAAGAAGCCGCGTTAAAAGCTGTGGAAAAATATGGAACCGGTTGTTCGGGTTCGCGTTACTTAACCGGTACTTTAGATCTACATATAGAACTTGAAAAAAAACTTGCAGAATTTTTTGGTACAGAAGCAGTCCTTCTATTTTCTACCGGATATCAAACTGCTCAGGGAATAATTCCAACTTTAGTTCAAGGGAGAGATGAATACGTTGTTTCCGACAAAGATAATCATGCTTGTATAGTTGCCGGACAAATGATGGCTAAAGGAATTGCTGCAAATCTTGAACGTTACAAACATAATGATATGGCAGATCTCGAAAGAGTTTTACAGAAATTACCTATGGACGCCGGTAAGTTAATTGTTAGCGACGGCGTTTTTAGTACAGGGGGAGAAATTGTTAATCTACAAAAGCTTGTAGCTTTGGCAAAGAAATACAATGCAAAGACATTAATAGACGATGCTCATTCTGTTGGTGTAATCGGTAAAGGCGGAAGAGGAACAGCAAGCGAATTCGATTTGGAAAATGAAGTTGATCTAACGATGGGAACATTCAGTAAAACATTTGCATCACTCGGCGGGTTTGTAGCCGGTAAAGAAAGAGTTATTAATTATCTCAAGCATCATTCAGCCGCATTAATATTCAGTGCATCTCCAACACCGGCTGCAGTAGCTGCTGCTCTTGCTGCCTTAGATATTTTGAAAAAAGAACCTTGGAGAGTACCAAAACTTATTGAAAATGCAAACAGAGTAAGAAAAGAATTAACCGAAGCAGGTTTTAAGATTATTGATGGAAGAACCGCAATTGTTCCGGTTATTGTTGGTAATGATGAATTAGCTTTTGCAATGTGGCGTAAACTTTATGATTACGGAGTTTTTGTAAATGTATTCATTTCTCCGGGTGTTCCTCAAGGACGACAGATGATGAGAACAAGTTATATGTCAACTCATAAAGATGAACATTTAGATTTCATAATCAGCACATTCAAAAAAGTTGGTAAAGAAATCGGTTTAATATAACAAATCTTTGAAAGGCTGCTTTGTGATTTTATTTCAAGTACAAAATTCTCTGCAGCCTTTTTTAATAGATATGGAATTTCGATGTCACAAATAAATATTAGAACCGTCCACACCAAAAAAGATGTTGATACATTCATAAAGTTTGCATGGAAAATCTATAAAGACTATCCGCACTGGGTCCCGCCTTTAATCTACGATAAGAAAAAAATATTAGATCGAAATAAGAATCCGTTCTTTAAACATGCCGAGATGGAAATGTACTTAGCTGAAAGAGACGGTGAACTTGTGGGAAGAATCGCTGCAATAAAAAATGATTTACACAATAAATATCACAATGATAAGGTTGGATTCTTCGGATTTTTTGAATGTATAGACGATCAAGAAGTAGCTAACAAACTTTTCGATACCGCAAGAGAATGGTTGAAATTGAAAGACTGTGATGCAATGCGCGGACCGGCTAATCCTTCTTCAAACGACGAGTACGCAATGTTACTTGACGGATTCGACGACGAGCCGCGTTTGTTGATGACTTACAATCCAAAATATTATTTAGCTCTTTGTGATAATTACGGATTCAAAAAAGCAAAAGATCTTTATGCTTACAAACTAGAAAATAAAAAAGTTATATCTTCGGATAAACTTAGACGTGTTGCTGAGATCGCACAAAAACGTTCCGGCATTAAAGTTTATCCTATTAACATGAAGCAATACAAGAAAGAAGTTGAAAAAATTAAATTTATCTATAATAAAGCTTGGGCACCTAACTGGGGTTTTGTTCCATTCACCGAAGAAGAAGTTGATGCTATGGCAAAGGATTTAAAACCGCTTGTTGAACCTTCACTTCTTTTATTTGGAGAGATAGATAATAAACTTGCCGGATTCGCTTTGGTTATGCTGGATTACAATCAAATCTTTAAATCTATGAACGGAAAACTTTTTCCATTTGGGTTCTTAAAACTATTTACGCAAAAGAAAAAAATGACATGGTCGCGAATTCTAACACTTGGAATAATTCCAGAATACCAAAAGCGCGGACTTGATGCTGTATTTTATTGGGAGATAGTAAACCGGGCGGCACAAAACGGAATATTCCTTGGTGAAGCAAGCTGGATATTGGAAGATAACGATATGATGAACCGCGGTGCTCAGGTAATGAATGGTGAGATTTATAAAAAGTACCGGGTTTATGAAATTGGTATTTAACCGTTAGCTTTTAGCCGTTAGCTGTTAGCCAATCAATTTTAAATCACTAATTATTACTTTGAAGTAAGTTTTCAATCAAATTATTTGTGAACCATCCATCATTTGTAATAAATATAAACGGCTTTGCATTTGTAGTATCTTTATGAATTTGTATTTTGTCTTGATAAGAAAAATCAGCTTCATTTACTAAGCTAATAGCTAAAAGCTAACTGCTCAAAGCTAAAAGCTAACAGCTATTTCATCGCTTCATCATACTTTGAAATATGTGGCGGATCAAGTTTCTTCAATGAATTAAAAATTGATTTATCAGAATAGATTTTTAAGTACTCAACAAACTCACCGGCTTTAGCATCAAAAAAGACTTTCATCAAAACGCTTCTCGTATCTATCTGGTCTCTCATCTTTTCTAAATTTTTTACCAGCTTAACTATATTATTATATGCACTTTGTTTTTGATCTTCGGTATGAAACAAATCTAATCCGTTATAATGATAATCAAAATAATCTTGTCGGAATTGCTGGTACTTTGCATTCAATAAATTATCAACCAATGCTCTTCTGTTATAAGCATTGCTTTCATATTGCCAGCCCTTAGGTGAACTGCTACCTCCTTTAGCTGCAATATCTAAAGCTTTTTGAAAATATTCAGTCCCGCCTAATTTATTATAAGAATCAAAATCTAATCCAATAATTATATATGCATAGAAATCAAGCAAACTAGTAAGCGGATCAAAATCTGTTTGATTAAAATACATTGCTTGATTTTTCTGATACTTGAATGACCAAGAATTATCGAGAATGCTCATCATTAATGAATTGAGTTTTGTTCCTTCAATTGGTCTTTGGCTGGATACAACTAATTGAGCCGAATAACTTATTTCATCGCTTGATCCGTTGAAAAAAATATTGAACGTACATTTGATCTTTTCCCCTTCCCATGCTTTGCGGGTATATTTTGTGTTATTAAGGTAGTCTTGAATTTGATTCTTAAAATTGTTCACACGTTCACGCGAAGAAATATCAAGTTGTTCATCCTTAACAATAACAGTTGCATCAAGTTCTTGAGCAACAAGATAAGCAGGAAGAAAAGTGATTAAGCAAAAGACAACTAATATTTTTCTCATTACCTGCACTCCAATATTTAATTCACATTTCAAAATAGAGATTTGGAAAAAATTAAACAATCTTTTAAGTTGCATATGTATGAAAAAGCTGGTAAAACTCTTTTGTGTTCTACTGCTTTTGGGGGTTGAAAGTTTCGCACAATATCAACCTGGGGCAGTACAAATTGCTTTAGCTCACTCTGATGTGTCTTCAGCCAATGATGTTTTTTCATTATTTAATAATCCCGCCGGTTTAGCTCTACTAAAGTCACGTGAAATAGGTTTTTATTATTCACCCGCTCCGTTTGGAGTTAAAGAACTTGCAAATGCTTTTGTAGCATATTGCGAACCAACCCAATATGGATCTTTCAGTGCCGGTTACAGTAATTATGGTTTCGAATTTTATAAAGAAAATAAATTTGCAATCGGTTACGGAAGAAAGCTTGCAAATAATTTCTTCATCGGGTTGAGTTCAATCTATCATAGTATCGCTATCAAAAATTATGGAAGCAAAGGAGCTATCGTATTCAACATAGGTGCAATTGTAAAATTAAGTGATCAGATAGGACTTGGATTTGCTGTTAATAATGTAACCCGATCAACAATAACAAATGAATCCAACGATATACCAACTGTAATTTGGCTTGGTACCGATCTAAAATTTGTAAAAGATCTTTCATTCAGCGCAGCCGTAAAAAAGGAAATTGGTTTTAATCCATCAATCAGATTAGGTACTGAATATTCAATGCTGGATTTTTTAAGACTTAGGATTGGAACATCGAATGAGCCGAATACTTACTCCGGTGGAATCGGAATTATTTATCAATTCGTTCAAATTGATTATGCTTTTTTCTCCCATCCTGATCTTGGTTTAACCCATCAGTTTGGTTTAATCATACGTTTTACTAAAAATTAACTTTTGATGAGATCCTATTTTTTACTCTCAATATTTTTTTCTTTTGTACTTACACTCCACTCACAAATAGATACCACTGCTTTGCAAAATAATCTCTATGATATCCTCGAGGATGCCACAACTGATAAAGATGGTGTGGAGTACTACGATCTGATTGAATATCTGATGCATAATAAAATTACCGTCAACACAGCTTCAATTGCAGAATTAATGAGGATACCAAATATTGACAGGAAATCGGCAATAGCAATTATCAGACACAGAAATTTGTTGGGTGGAATAAAAAGCGGAAATGATCTAAGATCAGCAGAAGGCGTTAGTGAGGAACTGATTGATAGGATTATTCCATTTTTAATTTTCGGAGATGTTAAGGATGTATCTTTTTTTGATTCGATTAAAAAAAGTTTTGAGGCAATTGATTTCACACTTCGTTCCCGGAGTATTTATGATCTTCAACAGGACAAAGCTTTTAGTGAGGGTAAATATTACGGTTCAAGCTGGAAAATTTATAACCGTTTTGTTGCCAGTAAAGACAAAAATATTCGCTTCGGAGTTTTAACAGAAAAAGATGCCGGAGAAAAATCACTAAATGATTTTACAACTCTTCATTTCAATGCAAGAGATATCGGCGTAATTAAAAATTTTGTTGCGGGGGATTTTCTTTTTGAATTCGGTCAAGGGTTAGCTTTGTGGAGCCGGTATTCGGTAGGCAAAGGAATTGAGACTGTTGAAATATTGCCAAGAAATGCTAAAGGGATTGTTCCATATTTAAGTTCGGATGAAAATCTTTTTTTACGCGGTGCCGCTGCACAGTTAAGTTTTAATAATTTTAATTTCTACACTTTTTATTCAGTAAGAAATTTAGACGGTTCGATAGACCAATTTACAAATCAAATCACTTCAATTAGGTTAGACGGGCTTCACCGCGACTCTTCAGAAGTTGCTCATCAAAGAATAATAAATGAAAAATTATTTGGAGTATCATTAGATTACTCATTTGGTGAAACAGCCGGAATCGGATTTCTGTATTCAACATCATCTTATGGAAATGAGTTTGAAAAACAAACTTTGCTTGACCCTGCCGGAAATAAATTCCACTACTTTGCCGGGAATTATAATATTTCTTTTGGAAATATTTCTTTCAGTGGTGAAACTGCATATAATAAAATTTCTCTTGCTACAATAAACAGTGCGGAAATTGCAGTTGATAAAGATTTCTCACTTCTCTTTTCTTACAGAAATTATCCTTATGATTATTGGAGTCTGCATTCAAACGGTTTTGGTGAAAAAGACGGTACTCAAAATGAATCCGGTTTTTATTCCGGACTGAAATGGAGAACGAGTTACGGTAATGTCTATTTCTATTACGATCAATTTCAATATCCAATCGGAAGTGATAAACTTCCGCTCACAATTAAAGGAAATGAATTTTTGATCTACTATTCTGTCAAACCATTTCGAGATACGGAATTTCGATTAAGATATACAAATCAATTAAAAGAAAGTGTTACAGCATTATATGGAGAGTACGGTGTAGTCAGTAGAAGGAACGATAATTTTAGAACGGAATTACTTTACAAGTTATCTAAATTTGTCCGGATGAGATCAAGAATTGAATTTGTGAAAATATTTCCAACTACAATTAGTGGAAGTGAAAATGGATTATTGATTTTTCAAGATGTAAAATATGAGCCAACCGCTTCACTAAGTCTTTCCGGTAGAATTGTTTTCTTCCAAACTGATTCATATAATTCACGAGTGTATGAGTTTGAAAATGATCTTATTGGTGTTATGACTAATCCCCCACTCTATGGTGATGGAATGAGATGGTATTTGGTTGTAAGATACAACACACCATTCGGTTTATCTCTTTCGATGAAATATTCAGAACTAATCAAACCAAATGAAAGAACTTTAGGAAGCGGTGATTCTGAAATTAAAGGTAATGTTGATAACAGATTAAGTTTTCAATTGGATTTTAAGTTTTGACCTCCCCGATCTTAGATTATCACAAAAGTTTTGAAATTGTCATTGCGATCCCGACAAGGTCGGGAGAAGCGCGATCTCAACAATAAAATAAAATATTGATAGCTTCGTCTCTCGCAAGCGAAATACTCGTAATAACAATAGTCCTTTAAAACAATCTGAAATAAAGAGAATGGTTATAGTTGCCAAATTAGACTCTTCTCTCTAAGTTGCAATAGTAAATTTTCTAATTATTGAGGACTTATCATGAGAACAATTGTTGCTCTACCCGGTGATGGAATTGGAAAAGTAGTATTACTTGAATCAATAAGATTATTAGAAGCCGCAGGATTTAGGGCTAATTATGTTTGGGGAGATATCGGATGGGATTTTTGGTGTAAAGAAGGAAACGCACTTCCTCAAAGAACTATTGATTTAATTTCACAACACAAAATAGCTTTGTTCGGAGCTATCACAAGTAAACCAAAAGATGCTGCAGAAAATGAACTTGATCTTTCCTTAAAAGGAAAAGGTTACGTTTATTTTTCGCCTATTGTAACTTTAAGGCAAAAATTTAATTTGGATATCTGCATTCGTCCTTGTATTTCTTTTAAGGGGAATCCATTAAACTTCATCCGCAGAAGTGCCGATGGCGGATTTGAAGAACCATTGGTAAACGCTGTAATCTTCAGACAAAATACCGAAGGATTATACGCCGGAGTTGAATGGACCAATCCGCCAAAAGTTGTTCGCGATGCACTTGAAACAAACTCTAAGATGAAAGCGTTTGCACATGTGCCGAGTGAAGAGATGGCAATCTCTACAAGGATCGTAACAAAAAAAGCGAGCGAAAGAATAATCCGTGCCGCTTTTGAGTATGCCAAAAAATTTGGATATACAAATGTTACACTTTGTGAAAAACCAAATGTTCTTCGCGAAACATCCGGTATGATGTTTAAAATCGCAAAAGAGATCGCAAAGGAATATCCTAACATTTCTTTATGGGATACCAATATTGATGCACAGATGATGTGGCTAACAAAAAATCCGGAAGAGTACGGTGTTATTGTTGCAGAAAATATGTTTGGAGATATTATAAGCGATGGTTTTGCCGGATTGATCGGAGGACTTGGTTTTGCATGCAGCGCTAATCTTGGTGATGATTATGCAGTGTTTGAACCGACACACGGTTCCGCTCCAAAGTATGAAAAATTAAATCCGTCAATTGTTAATCCAATTGCTATGTTTATGAGTGCTTGCATGATGTTAGATCACATCGGTGAAAAAGAATTAGCTGTAAAAATTAAAAATGCAATTGCAAAAGTTGTTGAAGAAGGGAATGTCCGTACATATGATATGTTAAAATTAAAAGGCGGAGCGGATGTTTTTGAAAAAGGTGCAGCAACAACTCAACAAATGACTGACGCGGTAATTGCTAACTTAAAATTCTGAGCGGAGCGAAGAATCTCCTAATTTTTTGCATCGAGATGCTTCACTGCGTTCAGCATTATAAAAAAGGAGTATTATGAGCGGAGTAGTTCTTATTCTTTTTGCGATGATAATGTTC
>Ga0209514_10006102_pt1 | contig 14925 bp, 15 predicted proteins | sample Subgrocontami58m_FD_187452 | JGI IMG/M metagenome (GOLD analysis project Ga0209514, IMG submission 187452) | Subsurface groundwater microbial communities from S. Glens Falls, New York, USA - GMW37 contaminated, 5.8 m (SPAdes) (version 3) | ecosystem: Environmental > Aquatic > Deep subsurface >...
AGGCGCGATCAGGAGGTCGACACTGATCAGCAGCATCGCCAGCCCGGCACAATGAGTGTAGCGGCTGTCCGCCGGGATGTTCGGAAACACCTCTTGAAACACCGCCGCGAACTGGAAATCGAACAGCACCTACGCGCCCAGGATCATCAGCCCGGATTCGTCGAGCGCGATCTTCAGTCGGCTTTCGATTTCCATGCGAAATGAACCTTTGGCCTGATGCCGAGTTCCAACCTGTGTCCCGTGCATAACAGAACTGCGCAATCAAACGACGAGAACGACATGGCCAAGACGGCGAAGAAGCGAAAATACTCAAAAGGCGCTGCCAAGAAGGTCAAGCGCGCGATGAAGAAGCGAGAGGCCGGCACGCTCGAGAGCGGCCGCTCCGGCAAGAAGGTGAAGAGCCGGAAGCAGGCAATCGCGATCGGGCTTTCCGAGGCGCGCAAGCGAGGCGCCAAGGTACCCAAAAAAAAGAAGAGATCCTAACTGGCGGATTGTGGCGCGTCCGCCGCAGGGTAAGCCACCATCCATTCGTCCAGTTCGTCAAAGCCAGAGTCCGCGCGCGCGGGCCGGCTTCGCGCCGTCGCCCGCGTGCGTTGCACCCTGCGATCCGAAGGATGTCGCTGGGCTATTATCCGTCATGGTTCTTCGTCGGTGTTCAGCCAATTCTAGCTGCGGGAAAACGAGGCGGAAGGCCGGCCGTTCCAACCGCCCGGTGGAGGCCTTTTTGAAGGGGCGGGCCGGAACATCCGCGGCTGTCGTGCGTCCTATCCTGACATTGAGAGGGAGACAAACCATGGGTTTCGGAAGAGGCGCATTGCTTTGGCTGCTCGGCGTTCCACTGCCGATCATTCTGCTCCTGGCTCTGTTCTGGCATCACTGACAGGCGCAGGAGGACGAAGCAAAAAAACCCCGCTTGATGCGGGGCTTAACTTCCACTTCCCCAGTGGGTATCTTTGCAACCGGGTTGCAAGAACGTAGCGGGTGCAAATGCAGGATGCAAAACTTGAAAGACCCGTGCGAAGCTTTTCGCCAGAATTTCAGGCCTGAAGTTCGTGACAAGAAAAATCTACTCTGTCTGGCGCTTGCGCCAACAGATAGGTGCCGCTGAATTTTGAGCCAGCCAGCGATCTATTCGGCTGCTTTGTCCGCGAGAACAGAGAAGTCCTTGGACTTCTGGCCGTCCTGGACTTCCTGAAATCCTTCGGCAGCAAGCCCGCGCTTGAGCAACTCCCGTATTGCAGAAGCTCTGCTCGGCATCCGTTTTGTAAAGCGCCATGTATCAACGGCCCGGAGTTCGTCGGGCGTGAGCATGATTTGAAGGCGTTCACCTCTATTGACTTCACCCATCCCACCCTCCTCGCGAACATAGGCCTAAACTGTAAAAAGCTCAAAATGGGGTCTTTACTATTTATACTCATTAGGCTATTTGGCTGGATTAGGCAACTACAACCACAAGGTAGTTCAGGGAGCTAGTAACACATTGAACTTACTATTGTTTTGTTGATTCTGAATGTTTTGGAGCGCACGCTTTCCCTTCAAGAGAAGCGTAAAATGTTAATCTCAATCGAACATGGCGTTGTCAGTCTGGCTGAGGCCCGATCATCGGATAGCGAACAACTTGGCCAGCCTAAACGGCGTTATTCGCCTTCAGCGCGGTGCCATTGGCAAAAGCGGCAAAACCTTTACCTCGGATCAGGTTTGCGTGTTGCTCGACGATATCACGCGCGCCTTGAGGTGACGGCGAGACTCCACAAGTCCCTGGCGCTGTCTGAGAACGGCAACCGAGTAAATCTCGGCGATTTCTTGCGAGAAATTTCCGAGATGATAGGTACGCTCGCCCAGCAAGGAAAGATGGACCTAACATTCGACAATTCCGGCGCCGGCAACATCGACCCGCGCCATGCACTACACGCCGCGCTCATTGCCGCTGAGCTTCTTACAAACGCCTGCACGTACGCGCATCCGTCGGGCTGACAGCAAAGGTCCATATCCGCTCCGAGACAAAAGATGATGGTTCATTCGTGGTGGAAGTGACTGACGACGGCGTCGGCTTCCCGGAGAATTTCGATCCGTCCACAGATGGAGGGCTGAGCTTCCAGCTCATGCGGGCGTTGGCAAATGGGCTCAATGCCAAACTTCAGTTTGAACATGACAGCCTTGGCGTTTGCGCCCGCCTTGTTAAACCCAGACATTTGGCGCCGTACAGGACAAAGCTCGGCGGCAATTTGAGATGAAGAACCACGCTCGGAACAGGGACGCTCCCGCGATGACCCTTATCGATCAAACAGAGACCTCCGCGCCTTTGCAGGCCTTACTGGGCGGACGTCTCCTGGATTTCCCAGACCACCTGTTAGATATCCTGCCGGTCGGTGTCTATGTCTGTGATGGGGCGGGCCTCCTGGTTCGCTACAATCGCGCTGCGGCTGAGCTATGGGGTTGCTCCCCAAAGGTGGGCGACCCGACAGTTCGTTACTGTGGCTCTTATCGCCTTTACCATCTGGACGGGCGACATATGCCCCATGCGAAATGTCCCATGGCCGACGTCCTCGCAACCGGCGAGGGACTACGCGACCAGGAGATCGTAATCGAGCGGGCGGATGGCACGCGCATTGTGGCGCTCATGAATATCGAAGCTATCAAAGCCGATTCCGGCCGCGTCGCCGGGGCGGTAAACGTCTTCCGCGAAAAACCCGTGCCCCATTCCGCTCAGCTTCCCCTGAGCGGAGGCGGACGCAACTCAGCCGAACTTCTGCAGGCCTTGCCGGCGGCGCTGTACACGACCGACGCGGCTGGGCGGATTACATTCTACAATGAGGCTGCCGCGGAGCTGTGGGGATTCCGGCCGCAACTCGGCACAAGTGAATTCTGCGGCTCCTGGAAGCTCTATTGGCCCGATGGGACTCCGTTGCCACACCGCGAGTGCCCGATGGCCTTGACGCTGAAAGAGCGGCGCCCAATCCGAGGGATGGAAGCCGTTGCCGAACGGCCGGACGGCACGCGTGTACCCTTCATTCCCTATCCAACGCCGCTGTTCGATGCGTCGGGAACTCTGATCGGCGCGGTGAACATGCTGGTGGACATCACCGATCGCCAAAGAGCCGAGCAGCGAATTCGCGAAAGCGAAGCCCGCTGTCGGGATCTCGCCGCCATCGTCGAATCCTCCGACGACGCGGTCCTGTCGAAGGACCTCAACAGTATCATCAAAAGCTGGAATCAGGGCGCGGAGCGGCTGTTCGGCTATACGGCTGACGAAGCAATCGGCAAGCCGGTCACCATCCTCATTCCAATGGATCGCCACGACGAGGAGCCTTCCATTTTGGCCCGCATTCGTCGCGGCGAGCGCGTCGAACACTACGAGACCATTCGGCAACGCAAGGATGGCAGCACTATCGACATCTCGCTGACGATCTCACCGGTCAGGGATCAAGAAGGCAAGATCATCGGTGCGTCGAAGATCGCTCGAGACATCACCGAGCGTAGGCGGGCAGAGCAACAGCAGCACCTGCTCATCAGAGAGATGGATCACCGCATCAAAAACCTGTTTGCGGTCGCCAGCGGCATGATCGCCATGAGTGCACGCTCCGCCAAGACGCCGCAAGAGTTGGCGTCGGCATTACGAGACCGACTGATGGCGTTAGCCCAGGCACACGCCCTCACGCTGGCAGTGCCGTCCAATGGTGGTCGTCGAAGCGAACAGTCTACGACGCTTCACACTTTGATCGAGACAATTCTCTCGCCCTACGATGGTCAAACAGACGCCGGCAACGCGCGCGTGACGATCAGTGGACCCAGTATTCCGATCGCTGGCAGCGCTGTCACAAGCTTCGCCCTGCTTCTGCATGAGTTTGCGACTAACGCCGCCAAGTATGGCGCGCTCTCAAATTCTACCGGCTATATCGATATTGCCTGCTCCGACAACGACGGCCAAGTCGCTTTGAAATGGACGGAGCGCGGCGGGCCGCGTATCGATCATCAGTCCGATGGCGAGGGCTTCGGCTCCCTGCTCGCGCATGCAACGGTGAAGAGTCAATTTGCGGGCGAGATTTCGCGCAGCTGGAACCCGGAAGGCCTGACGATACGACTCACCTTTCCCAGAGATCGTGTCATCGCTGAATGAACGAGTCTGCCCGCTGGTTGCACGCTAAAACGACGTACCGATACGACCCTCTGTGTGTCCTAATTTGAATCTGAGAGTGTCCTAATTCGCTGCACTTGCGCTGCCCGTGGCTTAACTAGTCGATGACGATAGGCGCTCGCAACTACCCTCTTGATTTGGGAGTCAGCACGCGCAAACAAAACGACCGCGGCATCACTGCCGACGGCCGCTATTGGTGCAGAGCAGAGATTACTTCGGATACTTGAATTCCGGCGCTGCCTTCAACGCTTCCTTGGTGGTGCTCATCGATGCCAGCCATTTGTCGTTCTTGCTGTCGTAGCGAATGTTGACCGATGACGGCGATACCGCGACATAATGTTCGCCCATTCCGAGGAAGCCGCCGACTGACAGGATCAGCGCGTCGACCTGATGGTTCTTGATCGCGAGGTCGGTGATTTCGCCGATCGATTCATCCTTCTGATTGTAGACATTCAGGCCCTTGACTTTAGAACTGAACATCTCGTCCTTCGAGACCGTCGAGAACTTGGCATCGGCTGGCGCGGTACCGGTGGTCTTGGCGTCCTCGGCCAACACCGGGGTTGCCAGAACAGCGAGAGCAGCAGTGATCAGTACAATTTTCTTCATAGCGTTCTCCTCCATTGCAGAATTGCCGATCTACAATGCGAGGATAGAAAAATCGTTCCGCAATTGCGTGCCACGAATCCAGCGCTACCGCCGCGAACTCCAGCCGGTGTCTCCAACTTGCGAATCGAGGGGTGGATTCCAAGGCTGCGCTGCACAGCGCGCATCATTCACATCGGAATCACGACGGGTCTGATTAACCGTAGTAGCGCCAGCGCTGCGGCGGCCTGCGCGGCGGACGGGCCATCAATAGCGCTAGGGCAAATCCGATGCCCCCGGCGATCAGCAGCGCTCCGAGCGAATTGTCCTGCATAGTTTCGGCCACAGCTTGCGATCCGTCGCGCAAAGTCTCGCCGCTGTTCTGATAAGCATCATTGGCGTAGCTGATGGCTGCATCGCCAGCGTCGCGCGCGGTGTTGGCTTGGCCGTACAGATTCTGCGGCCTCGCGGGCGCGACCCGCGGCCTGGGTCGGAGCATTGCCCGCCATATCGCCACACGAAGTTTGATCGCACGGCCGGTTTCGTCCCCGGATCATGTCCGAGGGGCAAGCTTTGCGAATGCGTGCCTTGAGACGGTTCTCGGTCAGCTAACGTATGTTGCTCATTCCGGTTCCGGAATCACAATGCCAACTGCAAGAGGCGCGTTTGCCGCTAGGGAACTTCCCATTTGGACGCCAGCATCTTCGTAGCGCCCCGTCCTGGAAACCCTTCGCTGGGACAGAGCCACTCTGAGGCGCCGCCTCCTGACGATGGGAGAATGGTCCCGCGCTGACAATACAATACTAAGGCGAATCCATTTGCCTTCCCACACAAGCTCGCGAAGCAATGATTTTCTGTTCGAAGGCCGGAACCATTTTTTTCGCTGCACATTATTGCAACATCTGAAACAGATTTTTGCCAGGCTGGGAGAGCGCCATGATCGATACAGTCGTAATACAACCAGGTGCCGAAACTGGTGAGCCCGCGGTCGCAGGCGTATCTTGGGCGGCCGTTACCGCTGGCGCAATCGCCTCATGCGCGCTGACGCTTGTTGTTTTGGCCTTTGGCGTCGGTCTGGGCCTGTCCGTCGTATCGCCTTGGGGCGGAGCCGGTGTGTCGGCGACGACCTTCAAAATTGGGACCGGTCTTTATCTGGTTGTCGTCGCGATGCTGTCCTCGTCGATCGGCGGCTACCTGGCCGGCCGCCTGCGCACGCGCTGGATCGGCGTCCACGGTGACGAAGTGTATTTCCGGGATACAGCGCATGGGTTTATAGCTTGGGCCTTGGCTACGGTGATCGGAGCCGCTCTGCTGGCATCGCCTGCCAGCAGCCTGATTGGCGGCACGGCAAACGGCGTCGCGCGGGGAGCTACTACTACCGCAAGCCAGGCCGGACCAATGGACGGCTACGTCGATACGCTTCTACGATCGAATGCACCGGCGGCTCCAAACGCTGGTAACGCACCCGACTCGCGCGGTGAACTCGGGCGGCTGTTTACGAGTAGCTTCCGTAACGGAAGCGATCTCAAACCCGCAGACCGCGAGTACGTTTCCAAGGTTGTCGCCGCGCGAACCGGTCTCAGCCAGGCCGATGCCGACAAGCGCGTGAACGATGTCGTTACCCAAGCAAAATCGGACATAGATGCTGCCCGCAAGGCGGCAGCGCAACTCGCCTTCTGGCTTACGGCCTCGCTCCTGATCGGCGCATTCTGCGCAAGTCTCGCTGCGACCGAAGGCGGCGGACTCCGCGATGGGACATGGAGCTCAAAAGTTCGTCGCTAACTCGTTGCTGCTTCTAACCCGAAAGGAACGTCATATGCCTATTCTTCTTTGGCTGGTTGGAATCCCGATTCCTCTTATCATCCTGATCATGCTGTTACGCTGAGCACTGGTCGAACAAAATTCCTTGCTTACAGCGGGGATCGTTTGACCGAAACCCGGTGCATCATTTCTCGCTCCTGAGGAACGCATCGCGCGTTCGGTGCTTGGTATCCGTTCGTCTCAATCATTCAGAATTCATGGAGTTAAGTATGGCCAAGAAACCAAAGCTACTGAGCGACATGTTTCACGACACGCTCAAGGATGTCTACTTCGCTGAAAACAGAATCCTCAAGACACTGCCAAAAATGACTAAGGCCGCTCAGTCGAAAGAGTTGAAAGCCGCCTTCGTTAAGCACGAGCGGGAGACCCGCGGTCACGTCAAGCGGCTCGAAGGCGTTTTCAAAATCTTCGGTAAACCAGCCCGCGCGAAAACCTGCGATGCCATCATGGGAATCACCAAGGAGGGCGCTGAGATCATGACCGAATACAAGGGAATGCCCGCGCTCGATGCCGGTCTCCTCGCTGCGGCGCAGGCGGTCGAGCACTACGAGATTTCGCGCTACGGTACGCTGCGCACATGGGCCGAAGAACTCGGACTGTCGGACGCCGTTGCACTGCTGGAGGCGACGCTGAAGGAGGAGAAGGCGACCGACGCCGCGCTGACGACGCTGGCCAAATCCGTGGTCAATGTCGGGGCGGAAAGCGAGATGTTAAGTGCAGCAGCCTAAGTTGCCGTCTAGCTTAAATCGTCCCGGCGTCAGCTTAGAACAGCTCAGGAATAAGGGCACGATTGTCAGATGGCATTGGTTAGGGTTGAACCGACAAACGTTGACGTCGCAATCGCCGATGCCATCTCAGCGCATACTGAGCCCGGGCCAGAACGGGCGGCAAACCGCCAAACCCGTGTGCGAAAAATCGCACCGATAGGCCGACACGAACCTCACAGAGGCGCTCCGGGCAGCGATTGTTCGGGCACATTCCGACCCTATGACAGGTTGACTACTTCATCGGCCCTTACAGGCTGGAGCCGATTATCGCGCGAGTTTCAGCACCCAAGCGGAGAATTTTTGCAGGCTGACCGGAGCCGCCCTCATCCGACCTGGTTCCACGTTAGCGAAACTATTCTTGATCTCTTGCGGTCGATCTTTCAACGTTTTAGGGGAGTGTGAATTCGTCGCGCCACCCCGGCTTGCGCACAAGAGATGCGCTGGAATCTCAGTTGAGGAGGAAGCACGCTTTGTCCGTCATCAAACGCAACAATGTCACCGTACGCGGCCGCGGCGAGCGCGCGATGATTTTCGCCCATGGGTTCGGATGCGACCAGAATATGTGGCGCCTCGTTACGCCCGCTTTCGAGGATAAATTCAAGATCGTGCTTTTTGACCATGTCGGGGCCGGCGGATCGGATCTCAAGGCCTATTCGCGCGAAAAATATTCACGTCTCGACGGCTATGCCGAAGACCTGATCGAAATCTGTAACGAACTGGCCCTTTCCGATACAATCTTCGTGGGCCATTCGGTGAGCAGCATGATCGGAGTCCTGGCCGCGGCAAAGGCTCCTCAGCTGTTCGGCGCTCTGGTTCTGGTGGGTCCGTCGCCCCGCTATATCAACGACGACGACTACATCGGCGGATTCAGCGCGTCGCAGATCGAAGAACTGCTCGATTTTCTTGACAGCAACCACATGGGTTGGTCAACGGCAATGGCGCCCACCATCATGGGCAATGCGGACCGACCGGATTTGGGAGAGGAGCTATCCAACAGTTTTTGCCGAACCGATCCAGAAATTGCAAAGCATTTTGCGCGCACCACCTTCATGTCTGACAATCGCGCCGATTTGCCGAGAGTATCGACGCCCTCGCTGATTTTACAATGCAGCGAAGATGTGATCGCGCCCAGTAGCGTAGGCGAATATGTCCACACGCACTTGCCGAACAGCGAATTGGTGATGATGCGGGCGACCGGCCATTGTCCGAACCTCAGTGCCCCGGAAGAAACCATCGCCGCGATACGATCCTTTGTCGACCGACGATAGTCACAGAGCTGTGTCTCACGAGCCCGAACCGACCGACGACTTGGAGGATCTTTTCGAAAACGCGCCGTGTGGATATTTGTCTATCGCGCCCTCCGGATTGATCGCTAAGGTAAACGCGACGTTCTCAACCTGGACCGGATTTACCCAATCCGACCTGGTCGGAAGGCGCTTTCAGGATTTCCTGAATGTTGCCGGCCGCATATTTTACGAGACGCATTTTGCACCGCTTTTGCGTATGCAAGGTTTCTTCAACGAGGTCGCGCTCGATATTGTGGGGCGAGACGGACAGCGGCTGCCGGTTCTGGTGAATGCGGTCGAAAGAAGGAATGTCGCCGGCAACCTTCAATTCATTCGCATCACGGTGTTCAACGCTACCGATCGGCGCCGATATGAGCGTGAATTGCTTGATGCCCGGGCTGCCGTGGAAAGTGCGAACGTCGCGTTGCGTGAACTCAATGTGACGCTGGAAGCGAGGGTGGCCAGGGAAGTCGACGAGCGGATGAAGGCCGAGGCGGCCTTGCGGCAGAGCCAGAAGATGGAAGCGATCGGTCAATTGACAGGTGGCGTCGCCCATGACTTCAACAATTTGCTCACGATCATCATCGGAGGACTCGACTCCATCGGCCGCCATATCGAAAAACTCCCGACGAGCCACGAGCTAGAGCGCATGCAACGTTTTCGCGACATGGCACTTCACGGCGCTCGCCGGGCGGCTACGTTGACGGCGCGATTGCTGGCGTTCTCTCGCAGGCAGGCGCTCGATCCCAAGCCTCTTGATGCCAATAAGCTGATCGCGGGCCTGACCGACCTGCTGCAGAGAACGCTCGGTGAGACGGTGGCGTTGGATGTCGTTGCAGCGGCAGGTCTTTGGCTAACACTGGCCGACCCTGGTGAGCTTGAGAATGCGCTGGTGAATCTCGCTGTGAATGCGCGGGATGCAATGACCGATGGCGGCAAGCTGACGATCGAAACGGCAAATGCATCGTTGGACGATGCCTACGTGTCGGCGCTCACAGAGCCCGTGGCTCCTGGGCAATATGTTCTGATCGCGGTTTCCGACACGGGCTGCGGTATGGACCAGGAGACCCTCGCCAAGGTTTTTGAACCGTTTTTCACGACCAAGGAAGTCGGCAAAGGCACTGGACTGGGTCTTAGCCAGGTTTACGGATTCACATGCCAAACCGGTGGCCACGTTCACCTTTATAGCAAGGTGGGAGAGGGAACCACGGTCAGGCTGTATTTGCCGCGGGCAATTGGCGGCGAGGCGATTGTGCGCGAAAGGAACCTAACCCTAGTGCCGATCCCACATGGTGGGGGCGAGACCATCCTTTTGGTGGAGGACGACGCGGACTTAAGGGACTTTAGTGCCGGAGCTTTACGAGAACTGGGCTATCAAGTTCTCGCCGTCAGCTCCGGTCCTCCTGCCCTGGAAGTCATCCGGTCTGCAACGCAGATCGATCTTCTGTTTACGGACGTCGTGCTTCCCGATGGGATGAACGGCCGGAACCTAGCCGCAGAAGCCCTGAACCACCGAACGAATCTAAAAGTGCTTTTTACAACCGGTTACACGCGCAACGCGATCGTGCATCACGGGCGGCTGGAGGGTGGCGTGCACCTGATTGGCAAGCCTTTCACTTTTGAGGAACTGGCTACGAAAGTGCGCGCGGTGCTCGATGCCCCTGGGTAGCGACATCAGCGATCAACGTCAGAAAGTTGGACAAGTACGTCCGCTGCAGTCCGACCAGAGATGGGGGCAGAACGTCCCTACGGGACGGTGGTATGTTGCGAGGTAGTCGTCCGTGAAGGATTCGGAAGCGATTGATTGATTGCCGTGATTTGATGTGAGCAAGTAATCGATTTTGCAGGAAAGCCGGGTGTGGGTGTCGGATTGCTTGCGTTTTGGGATTCCCGACTGGTGGGGTTCATGCTTCCTTTGACGGCGAGATTCGCTGTCGGGAGAGAGCCATGAGCCAGCCGCGCGACGATCGTCAGGACGATCTGTTTGGCCCCTCTCTGGAGAAGATCATCAACCTCCGCCATCCGCTGGTGCGGCTGGCGGCGGAGATAGATTGGGACTTCTTGGCGGGGCGCGCTTCGGTTCGGTCTGTCGCGTCGGGCCGGGGCAGCCACCGTTGCCGACGCGGCTGATGGCCGGGCTATTCATCCTCGAACATATGCACAACCTCTCCGATGAGGCACTGTGTGCCCGCTGGGTAGAGAACCCGTATTTCCAGTATTTCTGTGGCGAGGTGGTGTTCCAGCACGAGGCGCCGTTCGATCGCTCGTCGCTGACGCGCTGGCGACAGCGACTGGGTGAGGAGCAGTTATAACAAACGCGCTTGCATGTCCCCGATTTGAACTTACTCCGTAAGTTTCGAAGTATAGCTCGATCATGCACAAAAGGCTGCGTTTGACGGACTATCAGCGCGCCGCGGGGCCGGTTACGCTGCTCTCCGATAAGAAAACGGGGCTTCCGGAATAGTGGGCTTGCCTCGGCGTCCCCCAGAGATTCGAATAGGGTCGGCGTATCCGCCAGACGAGGGCGTCGCAGGACCAATTTAATTTCGCTGTCTCAATATTCATTAAATTCATCTCTGGCTGTTGAGCCTCGGGGATTGAATGTTCCTCTTCACCCCGAGCAACGATGAAATATTCGCCGCGTCAGGCGCAATACGACTGCTTGATGCAACTCATTTAGTTAGCCCACGCGCGACAACGGAATGATTTTATCGCCTTCGAGAGTCAACGCTGTAATATGGTCTGCCCACCACTGCATCATTCTTCGACGGTCAGGCATCCACTCCGCAGCGTTGTAAGCGCGTCGCACTTCGTTTCGTTCTACGTGTGAAAGCTGACGTTCGATCCAATCTCGGTTGAACAAGTTGGTTTCGTTCAAGATCGTGGAAGCGACGGCGCGGAAACCGTGCGTCGTGGCGCGGCCGTGATACCCCATCCGGTAGATGGCATAGAGCATGGTATTGCTGGACATGCAGTCGCCTTTTCCGGGCGAAGGAAAAATGTTGGGACTGCCGCCAGAAAGCGCGCGCAGCTCGCGCAATACCGCGACGGCTTGGCGTGACAGAGGCACCAGATGCTCCAGGCGCATTTTCATGCGTTCAGCCGGAATGCGCCACACAGCCGAATTTTCATCCAGGTTCTCCAGTTCGCTCCACTTGCCGGCGCGCAGCTCAGTCGTTCGAAGAAACGTGAGGGTTACCAGCTTCAATGCAAGTTTGGTCTGCTGCTCGCCGCTGTAACATTCCAACTTCTGCAAGAACGTTGGCAGCTCTGAAAGCGGCATCGCTCTGTGACGCTGCGGTTCTCCGGTGGCTCGTAAAGCGTCCTTGAGATCAACGGAGGGATCCCGCTTCGCTCGGCCGGTCACGATAGCGAAACGGAATATTTGTCCGACGAGTTGCTTTAGCCGTCGCGCCGTTTCGTTCACCCCGCGCTTCTCGACCTTGCGCAGCATGTCCAGCAGTTCCGGCGGTTCGAGCGCCGCAATCGGACGGCGGCCGATCGCCGGGAAGGCATCCGCCTCCAGACGTCGGAGGATCTGGGCAGCGTAGTAGGGGCTACGTGCACCTTTCCAGTTTTCGTGCCACTCGCGCGCGACGGCTTCGAAGGTATTGTCAGTCGCAATCTTTGCGGCCCGCTTACGCTCCTGTTTCACTACGGAAGGATCGATGTCAGCAGCAAGGTTTCGTTTGGCTTCATCCCGCGCAGCGCGCGCCTCCATCAACCCAATGGCCGGATAGACGCCGATTGCAAGGGTGCGTTGCTTACCATGCCACCGATAGGCCAAGCGCCAGTATTTGGCTCCGTCAGGATTGATTAAGAGGTGCAAGCCACCGCCGTCGGAGAGCTTGCGTGGCTTGATTTGCCCCTTGGTATTCTGGCACTTCGTATCCGTGAGCGGCATGTTGGTATCTCGCTTCGGCTTCGATAAGATACCAACAAATATGCCAACAAAACGGCGGGATGTTAGCAAACAGCATACGAACGTCGGCGAACGTTTGAACGCCGCAGACCATTGGAAAATTGGGAAAAGTATCGTTTCAGCCGATGAGGACGCATCGTTGCGAACACTGACGGACTAACAATGTGGTGGGCCCGGCAGGACTCGAACCTGCAACCAGACCGTTATGAGCGGCCGGCTCTAACCATTGAGCTACAGGCCCCGCCGCAAGCTGCCGCTCTCAGCGACACGCAACGGTGCTAGAGACCCCTTACAATGTAGCTGGCGATCCGGCAATGCTGCGTTCCCGGACACTCTGGCGGGCCAGAAGGCGTTAAGGGCCGGATTGAGCAAGCGGGGAGGCAAGGGATGTTTCGCTGGGCGGTGATTTGCCTGATAATTTCGCTGATCGCCGGCGGCCTCGGGCTGACCAACGTCTCGGGGGTCGCCAAGCGGCTGTCGCTGATTTTCTTCGCGCTGTTTTTCTTAGGGTTCCTGGCGCTGGTCGGCTTCGCCTATCTGGTCAGCTCGGCAGTCTATCACAGTGAATTTGTGCCGGCGCTGGTGGCGGTGAGCGTGTAGCGTCATCTTGGCGTCATGCCCCGCCACCGGGGCTCGCCTTCGGCGAGCCCGATGACAGGCTCCAGCGGGGCATCAGTAGGCCGCGGCCCCTCCGGATTTCTCTAATCCACCGACACCCCTGCGAACTCGACCACCTTTCGCCATTTCTCGGTCTCGTCGGCGACCAGCTTGCCGAACTCGGCCGGCGTCATCGGTTTGGGGATGCCGCCGACTTCTGCGAGCCGCGCCACCAGCTTGGGATCCTTCAGCGCCTCGCCGACCGCCTTGTTGAGGATTTCGACCACTTCCGGCGGCGTGCCCCTGGGTGCGGAGATGCCGTAGAAACCGACCGACTCGAAGCCCGGCAAGGTTTCGGCAATCGCGGGGACGTCGGGCACGCTGGGCCAGCGCTTCGGCGAGGTGACGCCGAGCGCGCGCACGGTGCCGCCTTTGGCCTGTTCGAGCGCCGACGGCAGGTTGTCGAAGATCAGCTGCACCTTGTTGGAGATGATATCGGGAAACGCCAGCGCCGAGCCGCGATAGGGCACGTGCAGCATGTCGCACCTGGTCATCGCCTTGAACAGCTCCGCCGACATATGCACCGAGGTGCCGTTGCCCGACGAGGCATAGGAAATCTTGCCCGGATTGGCCTTGCAGTAGTCGATGAACTCCTGGACGGTTTTGACCGGCATGTCGTTCGACACGACCAGCATGTTGGTCAGCTGCATGATGCTGGCGACCGGCACGGTGTCACGGAGGAAGTCGTAGGGCAGCTTCCTGTAGAGCGAGGTCGAGATCGCGTTGTTGGGCGCGACGAACAACAGCGTGTAGCCGTCCGGCGGCGAGCTGATCGCCGCGGCAGCGGCGATGTTGCCGCCGGAGCCGGTGCGGTTCTCCACCACGAACTGCTGGCCGAGATGCTCCGACAGCCACTGGCTCATGATGCGCGCCACGATATCGACCGGGCCGCCGGCGGCGAAACCGATCAGCCAGCGCACCGGCCGGTTCGGATAGTCGGCGGCCGCGGCCGGCGCGATGCCGGCAGCAAAGCTCAAAAGGCATATGAGGCTGAAAATTGTTGCGCGTAAAAATCGGATCATCGTCGCTCCCGTCATTTTCTTGTCGTTGCCGTCGAAAAGCATGCTTCCATAAAACCGTGCGCTTGCCTACAACCTCGGCTGCGCGATGATTAATCACTTCGACGCGTACAACGAGTCAGAGGCCTAACATGAAACTCGCTCGGATTGTCTGCGCCGGAGTTTTGCTGCTGACGGGCGGCGCTGCAGCGCAAGATGGAGGCAAGGCCATTTCGAAAACCACGATCAGTTTGGGGACGGCAACGCCGGGCGGCGGCTTTCCGCTTTACGGCAACGCCTTTGCCGAGATCATGAACGACGCCGATCCGACGCTTTCAATCGAGCCCCGCAACACCAAGGGCAGCAATGAGAATATTCCGCTGCTCGAAGCAGGAAGCCTCGATATCGCCCTGGTTGCTGGCGAACCAGCTTACGAAGCATTCATGGGAATCGGGCGGCCTGCTACCCGTCTGAAAATCCTCACCGCAATGTATTCGTCTCCCGGCATGTTTGTGGTGCGCGCGGACAGCCCGTACAAGACCATTCGCGATCTCGTCGGCCAACGGATCGCGTTCGGCGCGAAGGGCTCCGGGCTTCCGATCCTGTCGCGCTATATACTGGACGGCCTCGGCCTAAAGCAGGACGAGGATTTCCAATCCGTCTATCTCGACCGCGCCGGCGACGGCCCGGCGATGGTGCTCGACGGACGGGTCGCCGCACTCTGGGGCGCCGGCATCGGCTGGCCCGGATTCGCGGC
>Ga0209514_10006108_pt1 | contig 14917 bp, 13 predicted proteins | sample Subgrocontami58m_FD_187452 | JGI IMG/M metagenome (GOLD analysis project Ga0209514, IMG submission 187452) | Subsurface groundwater microbial communities from S. Glens Falls, New York, USA - GMW37 contaminated, 5.8 m (SPAdes) (version 3) | ecosystem: Environmental > Aquatic > Deep subsurface >...
ACCTCGCTGAGCTACGGTCTTTCGACCCAGGGTAAAACGGCCTGCCCCACCATAGCTACCAAGATACAAGGGTAAACTCCGGGGAGTACTTCTGGCTCCCTCTGTTCCGGGAGCATGCCATTTTGTGCAGGGCGGTGTGTACTCTGGAAGAGATGTCGTGCGCCTAACGCAGCTCCACCTGAGGAACTTCCGCAACTACCGCTCCCTGGACTGGAGGCCCGGGCCAGGGCTGACGATCCTGGCGGGCGGCAACGCCCAGGGGAAGAGCAACCTCCTGGAAGCCATTGCCGTCCTCGTCCTCGCCCGCTCGCCCAGGGCCAGCGCCGACCGGGAGACAATCGCCTGGTCAGCCCTGGCCGAGCCGGACCCCGTGGCGCGTCTGGTGGCGCTGGTAGAGAGGCGCCGCGGGCCGGTGGAGCTGGAGGTCGCCCTGCGGGCCTTACCGGAGGTCGCGGGCCGGTTTGACCAGATAGCGACCGCCCAGAAGCGGGTGAGGGTGAATGGGGTCCCCTGCCGCGCCTCGGAGCTGGTGGGGCAGCTGAACGCCGCCTTCTTCTCACCTGATGATGTGCAGCTAGTTACAGGGCCGCCGGCCCTGCGCCGGCGTTACCTGGACATGGCCATATCTCAGGTGGACCGCCGGTACCTGCGAGAGCTCCAGCGCTACCAGCGGGTGCTCCTGCAGCGCAACCACCTCCTGCGTCGAGTGGGCGAGGGCGCCGCGCCGGCTGCGGAGCTGGAGTACTGGGACCAAGAGCTGGCCCAGAGCGGGGCGGCCATCGTCCTCCGGCGCCGTTGGGCGGTGGGCCTCCTGGGGCCCCAGGCCAGCCTGCTCCACCGGCGCCTGACCGGCGACGTCGAGACCCTGCATCTTTCCTACCACGAGGCGTGGGAGCAGCCCCAGGGGGCCCTGGGCGCTGACGCTGAGGAGAAGGCTGTAGCCAGCGCCCTGCGCGCCGCCCTCGCCGCCCTGCTCCCCAGGGAGATCAGGGCAGGCGCCTCACTCCTGGGCCCGCACCGGGACGATATGGTCTTCCTCCTGGACGGACGGCCACTGGCGGCCTTCGGGTCTAGGGGCCAGCAGCGCACCGCCGTCCTGGCCCTTAAACTGGCCGAGGCCACGTTCCTGGAGAAGGCAACGGAGGAGCGCCCCCTCGTGCTCCTGGACGATGTGCTTTCAGAGTTGGACGCGGCCCGGCGCGAGCAGGTGCTGGAGTTGGCGGCTTCCCTTGAGCAGGCATTCATCACCGTCAGCGAGCCCGACAGCGTGCCCCATCGCTTCCTCGCCCAGGCGACGGTGGTGGAAGTACAAAGCGGGGCGCTGAAGCCCCTGGCCCGTTGAGGGCTGGAGCGATGCTGTGCGCAGGGATGAGGTCGGTCCGTCTTTGTAGACGCTGCCTCTATTTCTGGACAAGCCCAGCGCTTGCCGCGACAATAAGGACAGGATAGGGCTGCTGGCATGGACTCAGGACGGTATTCGTCTCCACGTCAGCCGCCGGTCTCGTAGCTTGTAGCGCCCGGAAGGAGCCGCAGCAAGGGATGCAGGACATTGCTCAGGCTAGTCCCATACCCAGGCGCCGGGTCGTGGTGACCGGCCTGGGCGCCGTCACACCCCTGGGCCTCTCGGTGGAGGAGTTCTGGCAGGGGCTGGTCAACGGGCGCTCCGGGATCGGGCCCATGACCCTGTGCGACCCCTCCGACTTTCCCTGCCGCATCGCCGGGGAGGTGAAGGGCTTCGACCCCCACCTCTACCTGGACAAGAAGGAGGCCCGGCGCTCGGCCCGCTTCACCCAGCTGGCCGTGGCGGCCACGGCGGAAGCCCTGCGCCATGCCCGCCTCACCATCAACAGCCATAACGCCGAAAGGACGGGGGTGCTCCTGGGCAATGGGAACGGCGGCTTTCCCACGATAGAAGAGGAGACGCGCGTCCTGTACTTGGAGGGGCCGCGGCGTGTCAATCCGCTGCTGATGCCCCTAGAGCTGCCCAATATGGCGGCCTGTCAGGTGAGCCTGACCTTCGGTTTAAAGGGCTACAACTCCACCGTTATCACCGCCTGCGCCGCGGCGACCCAGGCCATCGGCGACGCGGCGGAGGTTATCCGCCGGGGCAAGGCGGACGCCATGGTGGCTGGCGGCACCGAAGCCGGCATCAGCCGCCTGGGGCTGGCTGGCTTCTGCGGCCTCAAGGCCCTCAGTACCCGCAATGCGGAGCCCCAGCGTGCCAGCCGCCCCTTCGACGCCGAAAGGGACGGCTTTATCCCGGCGGAGGGGGCGGCGGTGCTGGTCTTGGAGAGCCTGGAGCACGCCTCCGCCCGCAGCGCTCCGATCCTGGCCGAGGTGGCGGGTTACGGCGCCTCCGCCGATGCCTATCATCTGGTGGCCCCGGACCCCACCGGCGACGGCGCCGCGCGGGCCATCCGGGAAGCCCTGGCGGACGCCGGGCTACCGCTGGAGGCTATCGGCTACGTCAACGCCCACGGCACCTCGACGCCCCTGAACGACGCGGCGGAGACACTAGCGCTCAAGAAGGCCTTCGGCGAGCACGCCTACCGGCTGGCCATCAGCTCCACCAAGTCAATGGTGGGGCACTCCCTGGGTGCCTCCGGCGCCCTGGAGGCGGTGGCGTGCGTGCGGACCATCACCGACGGCATCATCCACCCCACGGTTAACTACGAGCATCCTGACCCCACCTGCGACCTGGACTACGTCCCTAACCAGGCGCGGCGCGCCCAGGTGGCCGCAGTCCTGAGCAATAGCTTCGGCTTCGGGGGACAGAACGCCTGCCTGGTCTTTCGTCGCTGGGAGGGGGTGCAGGTCTAGCCACGTTCTCGCCGACAGCAGAAGGCCCCGGCGCAAGCCGGGGCCTTCTTTCTTGGCCTGGACTCGACTGTGTGCCCTTGTCGATGGTCGAGCTACCCAGTCTTTGCCCGGGAGCTACTTCACAATGGCCGGCACCTGCCAGCTGCCCAAGACCTGGTTGAAGCGGTTCTGCAGCCCGCTGAAGTCCGCCGTGGCGGCGGAGAGGACGATGAAGAAGCCCCGCGGTTTCGGATAGTCCGCGAACAGATAGGCCCGCTTGGCGACCGCGGCCTGGGTATAGGTTGCGTCAACCTTGACGGTCCCGGCCCTGTTGTCCGGAGTGTCAGAGACGGTGGTGTAACCACTCACGGTGGCCTGGAACGCCGTTACCTTGGCGCTCTTGTAGTCAGCGACGCTAGCCTTGGTGCTGTCGAGGTCGTAGTCCACCACGATGGAGGAACTGCCGGGCCCCGTAAAGGTAACAAGGGCTGTGTTGGACTGGTCGATGGTCCAGCCAGTCGGGTAGAGCAGGCTGTACTTGTAAGTAGGGTTCTCATAAGAGGACATGCCGGCGGGCAGCGGCGTGGCCGTCGGCGTAGGCGTGCGAGTCGGCGTGGCGGTAGGCCCCGGAGTCGACGTCGCCGTGGGCACGGGCGTCGGCGTCGCCGTGGGCGCAGGTGTTGGGGTGGGCGTCGCTGTGGGCTGGGCCCGGAGCGTTGCCTGAATGGATGCGCTCACGGTTGCCTGGACGTCTGGTGTGGATGTGGGGATGGGAGTAGGTGCCAGCGTGGCAGTAGGCTGGGGCGTGGGCACCCGCGTGGCTGTCGGAGTAGGTGTGGGCAAAGGAGTCGCTGTCGGTGTCGCCGTGGGCCTGGGCGTCGGCGTCGGAGAGGAGCAAGCCATAGCACCCATTAGGAGCATAGACAGTAACGGCACGGTCACGCGGAGCTTCATCAAGGAACGTCCTCCCTCAAGCATAATAATGTCGAACCTTATAACGCCCCCGCCATCGAACTGTTAGCTCTCGGCACTCGGGCAGGCGCGCTACCCCCCGTCCAAAGCAGTTCAGGAGACACGATATGGCGCACGCAACGTTGCAGCATACGGCACGCTATTGTATCGGCAAGCGCCCGGCCGCGTCAAGAACTATGGAGCCCACCAAGCGGCGTAAGGCCACGGATATGCTGCGCCGCAGCCTGGACGCTCTAGTGTCAAACTGCTGCCAGACGGCCACAGTCGGCTTTGGTGAGCCGCGACAAAGGCTATCTGAAACTGTTAAACTTGGAGCCAGCGAGCGGACTTGAACCGCTGACCGGCGGTTTACGAAACCGCTGCTCTACCACTGAGCTACGCTGGCCGGGAGACAGTATAACATCGGGCCCGGCCTGGTAATTGCGGAGGAGCCAGCTATGCCGGAGAGGCCGCCCCCGGGACCAGTGCAAGGCGAGATCTGGCAGATGATAGAGGAGTCACAACAGCGCCGCCTGGAACGCCAGGGCCGCGCCCGGCCGTTCGCATTCCTGACGGACCCCCAGGACATCCTCTCCCTCAACATGGACGGCCCTGTCCTCAATGCCCTGGAAGACCTCAGCAGGGCCGCGGCGACCCGGGCCTACGCCGATGCCGCCCTTTCGGGCCTCACCATCGCCGTACGGCCCTTCATCCCCCAGGAGGATCTGCGGGGTCTGGCACTCTTCACCTACTCGACTCTGTCAGGCCGCACGCGCGTCACCATGCGCGTGGACTCCTACGGCCTCGTCGAGCCTGCTGCGCCCAGCGAGGACGCCATGGCGGCGGCCGAGCTCAGCTTTCCCGCCCCGCCGTGGGAGCCTGACCCCGGCTGGCGCGCGGTGCTGCGACAGGCATACGGTACAATCGAGCCCTTGTCCCGCCATGAGTTCAGCGCCTACTACGTCTCCGCCCGTGCCCGCTTCGCGGGCCGCTGGGAGGCGATATTCCAGGACGGCAAAACCGGGCGCGAAGCGGTCTTCGAGTGGACGTCTGCCGCCGACCTGAACCGGCGCAAGTAGCCCCCTCGACCGTTATCCGCGGGGAGCGGGCGGCCACGAAGCCCTCCAGCGACTGGGGCATCTCCAGGTGCGCCGTCCCTGTATAATTGCTGATATCATTCTAGGAATTGCATGATGGCCGCAGGCACCGCCAAGTCCCGCTCACGCGTCGCCGCTCACTATCGCCGCCTGGTAGTCAAGCTGGGCACCAACCTGCTCACGGGGGGCAGCGACCGGCTGGACCAGGCGGTCATGGGCGCCCTGGTAGACCAGGTGGCCGCGCTGCTGCGGGATGGCCAGCAAGTGGTGGTGGTTTCCTCCGGGGCCATCGCCGCTGGGCGGGAGGAGCTCAAGGAGCGGCTGTCGGGCAGGGGGGCGCGGGGCCAGGGCGCCGTCCCCATCCGTCAGATGCTGGCAGCGGTGGGCCAGAGCCGGCTGATGCAAAGCTACCAGGCGCTCTTCGCGCCCCACGGCGTTACCGTCGCCCAGACGCTCCTCACCAAGGCGGACCTGGACGACCGCGCCGGCTACCTGAACGCTCGCAATACATTGCTGGGGCTCCTGGAGCTGGGCGTGGTGCCCATCGTCAACGAGAACGACGTGGTGGCCACCGACGAGATCAAGGAGGCCAAGTTCGGCGACAACGACAACCTCTCCGCCACCGTCGCCAACCTGGTAGATGCCGATCTCCTGGCGATCCTCACCGATACCGATGGGCTCTATAGCGCCGACCCCCGCCATGACGCCACCGCCCAGCTAATCCCCAGGGTGGAGGTCATCGACGAGGCCATCGAGGCCCTGGCCGGCGAGGCCGGCTCCCAGCATGGGATCGGGGGCATGGCCACCAAGATCGAGGCAGCCCGCCTGGCCACCAGCTCCGGCGTTGCCGTGGCCATCGCCAACGGTCGGGCGCCCCAGGTGCTGCTCCGCCTCAGCTGCGGAGAGGCCGTGGGAACCCTCTTTCCGCCCTCGACCTCGAAGCTGGAGAGCCGCCAGCGCTGGCTTCTGGCCGGTCTCTCGAGCCGGGGCACCCTGGCGCTGGACGAAGGGGCCGTGCGGGCACTCCGCCAGCAGGGGCGCAGCCTGCTGCCAGCGGGCGTCAGGGGCGTCGAGGGGCAGTTCCAGCGTGGCGATGTCGTAACCATGGTGGACCAGCAAGGGCGCCGGGTCGCCTGCGGCATCGTGAACTACAGCTCCGCCGACGTGGCGCGCATCATGGGCCTGCGCTCGGACCAGATCGCGCCCAAGCTGGGCTATGAGTACGGCGCCGAGGTCGTGCACCGGAATAATCTGGTGCTGCTGTGATTGCTCCTGTCATTCTGAGTCCGCCAAGAAGCGGACGAAGAATCCGAGACCCTTCGCTGCGCTCAGGGTGACAGGAGTGGCTTCGCTCGGATGACAAGATTGCGGTTGAGCTACGAGCATGGCCAATGTCGGATGCTATACTGGCGTCGCATGGTATCTTACCTGAAGGCACACCAGTGACCAGCGTCAAGACCCACGAGCTGCTGGAGAAGGGCCGCGCGGCGAAGGCCACGGCCCACCGTCTCGCCTTCCTCTCTACGGAGATCAAGAACCGCGCCCTGGAGGGCATCGCCCGCGGGCTCCTGGAGCGCAAGGACGCGGTGCTCGCGGCCAACGCCCGCGACATGGAGGCGGGCCGGGCCGAGGGGCTTAGCGACGCCCTGCTGGACCGGCTGCTGCTCAACGAGGGACGCCTGGCGGCCATGGCCGCCGACGTGAGGGCGGTGGCGGACCTCCCCGACCCGGTGGGGGAGGTCTTCGACATGCGGACGCTGCCCAATGGCCTGATCGTGGGCAAGCGCCGCGTCCCCCTGGGTGTCATCGGCACAATCTACGAAAGCCGGCCCAACGTCACGGTGGACATCGCCGTCCTCTGCCTTAAGTCGGGCAACGCCGTGCTCCTGCGCGGCGGCAAAGAGGCACACCACTCCAACCATGCCCTGGCCACCCTGGTCAAGGAGCGGGCAGAGGCTGCGGGGATGCCCGCCGACGCCGTCCAGTTCATCGAGTCCACCGACCGCGCCGCGGTGGACCAAATGCTCAAGCTGCGGGACTGCATAGACCTGCTAGTGCCCAGGGGCGGCAGCCAGCTCATCGAGTATGTGCGCGACCATGCCACCATGCCCGTGGTGGCCGGGGGCATCGGCGTCTGCCATACCTATGTGGACCGCGCGGCGAAGCTGGACGACGCGGTGCGCATCGTCTACAACGCCAAGGTGCAACGCCCCACTGTCTGCAACGCCCTCGACACCATCCTGGTGCATCGCGAGGTCGCCGCCGTCTTCCTGCCAGCGGTGAGCACGGAGCTGGCGCGGGCGGGCGTGGAGCTCCACTGCGACGAGCCCTCCCTAACGATCCTAAAGCGGTCCGCCGGCGGCGGAGCGGGCGCGCGCTTGCGGCCCGCCGCTCCCGAGGATTGGGGCAAAGAGTTCCTGGCCCTGATCGCCGCGGTCAAGGTGGTGGACAGCTTGGACCAGGCCCTGGAGCACATCGAGCGCTACGGCTCGGGCCATTCGGAGGCCATCGTGACCGAGGACTACAGCGCGGCGATGCGTTTCCTGGCGGAGGTGGATGCGGCAGCCGTCTTCGTCAACGCCAGCACGCGCTTCACCGATGGCAGCCAGTTCGGCCTGGGCGCAGAGGTGGGCATCAGCACTCAGAAGATGCACGCCCGCGGCCCCCTGGGGCTGCGGGAGATGACCTCCTACAAGTGGATCATCATGGGCAACGGCCAGGTCCGGCCATGACTCCACCCGACGAGTCCATCCTCCGGCGCCTGCGTTTTCAGCGGGAGGGCAGGACTGACTCCTCCGAGATCTGGGAGATAACGGACGGGGAGAAGCCCTTCGGCCGCGTCGACCTCCATTTCGGCGCCACCCAGGTCGAAGGCACCATCGCCGTGGTCGAGAACCTGACGGAGGAGGAGGTCCAGCAGCTCATTGACGCGGTGGATGAGGAACTGGTGCTGCCGGCAGGGGTGCCCCGCGACGACTTTGTCGTCACTGTCTTTCAGGGCCGGGTGCTGGGCGTCTTCAGCGACGAGTACCCGGAGGGCGAATACGAGGGCAACGGCCACTAGTAGTCTTTCACCACTCACTCTCCGCCCGTCAAGGGGGAGAGCCCTTATCCTTCGCCCTCGCTGGGAGGAGGTTAGGAGGCAGCATGTGTCGCAGCATCAAGACCCTGCGCATTCCAGGCCAGTCGCCCATGGATGGGGAAGCCCTTGCCGCCGCGCTCCAATACGTGCGCAAGATTAGCGGCTATCGCCAGCCCTCCCAATCCAACACGCGTGCTTTCAACGCCGCCGTGGAAGAGATAGCGGCTGTCTCCCTCAAGCTGCTGCACTCTCTGAAGGCTCGTGGGGCTTAGGGAGCCTTCGACCATCCCCTGACCCCCTTCCCTTCGGCAGGCTCAAGGGCAGGCTCTGGCCAGGAAGGGGGTAATACTCTGCACTCCCTTTATTCCGCTTATTCCGACGGGATGCCATTTTGTGCTCTCTTTCCCTTGATGATAGAGGGCTAGGTAAGGGGTCATCCTCGTTGCCTTCCTGGTAATTGCCTAGCTACTTCTGAGCGTAATCCTCGCGCCGGGATCGGTGGCCGGCGCCTCCAACTGGGCTCGCAATAAGTTTGTAATTCGTTGGCGCTTCTCGTCGGTTGTCTACTAGCCGCGACGAGAGTGACTGTCATGCAGCCCGCGGTGCCTTGACAGCTTTGTACCCCGCTGCTACCATCGCGCAATCCCACCACGAGGGGATTCCCCTGTGGAAGTCCCTCGTAGCAAACAGCACGGAGGTATGCGATGTTCCGGTCTCGTCCCTTCTCTGTCGCGCTTGTGGCCTTAGCCGTAGTAGCTGTGGCCTGCGGCGGTGCCGCGGTCCCCACGGCAACCGGGGCGCCCGCCGCTGCCGCCACAGCCACCGTAGCGCGGGCGGCTACCGTCGTCCCGACGCCCACACGAGCGACCGCAGCGGCCGTCCCCACAACCGTTCCCGTGGCTATGGCGAAGCCTTCGGGGAAGGTAGTGTTCTCCGAGGCGGCCTTCGGTCAGGGGGTAGGCAAGGATTTTGACCCCGGCGCCTGGCAGGGCGGCTTTCGCGGCTTTTACCGGATAATCTACGAGCCCCTAGCCTACACCGACGAGAGTGGCAACCTCGAGTCGCCCATCCTAGCCACGAGCTGGAAGATGGCACCGGATGGCCTGGCTTGGACGTTCCAGCTCCGGAAGGGTGTGAAGTTCCAGAACGGCGAGGACTTCAACGCGGAGGTCATGGTCAAGAGCATCAAGCGGGCCAAGGGGCTGAATGCCCCCTTCTATCACCAGAACGTAGAGGGGTACGAAACTCCCGACTCTCACACCATGGTAATCAAGCTCAAGGGCCCTGACCTGGGCTTGATCGCGCGCCTGGTTTATAGCAGCCGGATAGGCTATCCGGCGCCCGCTGGGTACATCGACGCCGTGGGCGAAGCGGGGATCCGCAACCACCCCATCGGCACCGGCCCCTATAAGTTTGTCGAGGCCGACTTCACCGTAGGAAGCATGGTCCTGGAAGCGTGGGACGGCTGGGGCGGCTACTGGGGCTCCAAGCCGACCGTCCAGCGCTTCGTCTATCTCACAGTGCCAGAGCAGACGACTCGCCAGGCCATGCTGGCAACCGGCGAGGCCGACATTGTAGCTTTGGCCGCCGGGCCCCAACTGAAGGAGCTCCGCGGCGGGCGGGTAGAAGTGCAAACTAGCGTAGCCGTGAATTGGCTGGAGTTCTTTAACCAGGCGGACCCGAATTCGCCCTACGGCAACCTGAAGGTCCGCCAGGCGATGAACTATGCGGTGAACAAGGATGAGATGATCGACAAGCTCTTCGGTGGGGCCGCCCTTGTCAGCGCCTCCTCCATAAGCCCCATGCAGTTCGGCTACGATCCCAAACTCCAGCCTTACCCCTACGATCCCGCGCGGGCCAAACAGCTGCTGCGCGAGGCCGGCTACCCCGATGGCTTCGACGGCGGTGTGATTTTCGCCAGCAGCGCCGTACAGCAGACTCACGCTGAGGCCGTCGTCTCCTACCTGGCAGCCGTAGGTATCCGCACCAAGGTTACCCGCATCGACGAGGCTTCCCTCACCACACGGTGGCGGCCGCCCGTCCACAACCTCAACCTTGAGAAGGGGATGGGCTTTAGAGGCTCCTCCCTGGCGGGCGACGGCGCCTACCGCATCGAGAGCTTCTTCACCAAGTACGGCGAGTGGGGTTACACCGTCGACCCGGAAATCGACGCCCTCTACGAGAAGACCGTCAAGGTGCTTGACCGCAAAGAATACGAGCGCCTGCTCGGGCAGTTGGCCAAAATGACCAATGAGCGCGCCTACAAGCTTTTCCTGTGGCACTCCAAGGGCGTCCACGGCCTGGGGCCTCGCATCGCGGAGTGGAAGCTGACCCCAGGCGAGGCAATCTTCGACAACCTGCAATCAATCCGGCTGAAATAGGGCCGGCTGAAATAGGGCCGGCTGAAGTAAGGCGTCTGGCGCCAAGAAGGAGTGAGCCATGGGGTCGATGCGCGATAAGGTGGCCATCATCGGCATGGGCTGCACCAAGTACGACGACCACTTCGGCAAGAGTGGCGAGGACCTGCTGGTGGAGGCCTGCTACGACGCCTTCGCGGACGCCGGGGTGGGCACGAACGACATCCAGGCGGGCTGGCTGGGCGGCGGCATCACAGGCCAGACCCTGGCCCACGCCCTGAAGCTGAACTTCGTGCCAGTAACCCGGGTGGAGAACTGGTGCGCCACCGGAGGCGACGTCTTCCGCAACGCCGCCGCCTTCGTGGCGGGGGGCCTTTACGACATGGTGCTGATTGCTGGATTCTCTGCCGGTGGCGACGCCGCCCCGGCGGAGACCGGGATCTATAACGGCGGCCCGGGCGGTCAGTGGTACGTGGGCGAGGAGACGGTCTTCGGCGGGCCCTCGGGGGCGCCCACCTTCGCCACCTTTGTGCCTCGCTATATGCACCACTACGGCCTTAGCTACGAGCAGGTCAAGGCTGGCATGGGTGCCATCGCCATCAAGAACTACCACCACGCCATGCTCAATCCCAAGGCCTACTTCCACAAAGAGATCGACATGAATACCTACATGAACGCCCCCATGATCTCCTGGCCCTTCGGCCTCCACGATTGCAGTTGCATGCCCCACGGGGCGGCCGCCGCCGTCATCACCACACCGGAGATAGCCAAGAAGTTCCGCGACGACTATGTCGTCCTTAAGGGCAACGGCATGAGCGTGGGCACGAAGAAGGGCCGCATCGACTCCAGCTACGACTGGGTCCACTTCGACGAAAATCTGTACGCGGCGAAGCTGGCCTATGCCGATGCTGGTATCCACACCCCCCTGAAGGAACTGGATGTCATCGCCATGCACGACGCCTTCACGGTGGTGGAGCTGGCCTTCTACGAGGACATGGGACTGGCGCCGCGGGGCAAGGGTGGGGAGTACGTCCAAGCGGGTGTCTTCAGCCTGGAGGGGGAGCTGCCCGTGAACACAAATGGGGGTCTCAAAGCCTTCGGGCACGGGGGCGCCAGCTCGGGCATACAAAAGATGTACGAGGTGTACAAGCAGCTCCAGGGTAAGTGCGACGCTCGCCAGGTGAAGGGCGCGACCCTGGGGATGACCCACGACCAGGGTGGCTACCCTGGTACCTATACCGTGGTCCTTAACGTCCTTGGCACCAGGGACTAGCGGCCGCTCACCTCGTTTCGAACTGTGGCGTCACGCTCAAATCCCCATGGCCTGGTTGCGGAAGATGCGCTCATCCATCAGCCTGAGGTCGGGTGCAATGAGGGGCCGGAAGCCCATGCGCCCAATGATATCGCGCTCGATATCCACGCCCGGTGCCACCTCTGTCAGCACCGGCCCTTGCGCCGAAAGCTTGAAGACCGCCCGCTCGGTGACGTAGAGCACCTCCTTACCTTCGCGGAACATCTTGGGGCCGTTGAAACACACCCACGGCACCTTGTCCACCAGGCGCGAGGCGCTTCCTTCCTGGACAATGGCCATGCGCCCGGTCCCCGTCTCGATCTTGAGGCCGCCCGCGCTGAAGGTGCCTAGGAAGACGATCTTCTTGGCCGCATGGGCGATGTCCATGGAGCCTCCGGGCCCCACCCAGGTGTCGCCATACTTCATATTGTTGACGTTGCCCTGGCGGTCGAAGTCAAGCATACCCAAGTAGGTGGTGGTGATGAGCCCGGCGTTGTAGAAGCTGAAAATCCCCGGGGTATCGAAGTAGTAGCGGGTGTTGGAACGAAATCCCGTGCCGCCGTTGAAGATTCCACCCACCACGCCCGCCTGGCCGGTGAGCTCCACCTCACCCTCCATCTCCTCCTCCAAGGCGACAGGGCAGATGTCGCGCAAGGGCTGGCCCGCGCCTAAGTTCACAACCTCGCCGCGCTTGAGCTCCAGGGCTGCCCTGCGGGCGCTCAGCTTGTCGGCCGTGAGCGGGTAATAGTCCCCGTGGGGAGGAGCGTTGACCGCGCCATCCTCCAGCCAGGCCCGCCACACCTGCGGGCCCGTGGAAAGGAGCACTGCCTCGGGTGGGCGCGGCCTCCACTTGTCCTGGTCGAGCCAGTCCCTGTCCGGGGCGCTCTCGTTCCGATGCTGTCCAGGGTCGACAACGACGCAGTCCACCAGGAGTCCGGGGACCACCACCATGCGGGGATTGATCTGGCCGTTCTTGACCACGCGCTTCACTTGCGCGATCACCACCCCGCCGAAACGTTTGGCCGCCATCGCCTGGTAGAAGACGCTCATGGTCAGCGTCTCTTCCTCCAGGCTCAGGTTGCCGTCCTCATCGGCCGTGGTAGCGCGGATCAGAGCGGCCGTGATAGGCACGGTCTTGTACCAGAGGTACTCCTCGCCGTCGAGGGAGACCAGGCTGACCAAATCCTCGGTGGCAGCGGAGTTTAGCTTGCCGCCGCCGTGCCGAGGGTCTAGATAGGTCTCCAGTCCAACCTGCGTGAGGAGGCCCTTGCGGCCGGCCGCCATCTGCTGGCACCAGAAGCCCAGCGTTCCCAGGGGGAACATGTAGGCCTCGACCTTATTCTCATTGATCAGGCTCCCCAGGCTAGGGTGAGGCTTGTAATAGCCTCCGATCATGCGCTTCACGAGCCCTTCGTGGGAAACTGGCTCGATGCCGGCTATCCCAGTGGGGAAGGGGTCGAACCAGGTAAGGTCCCGGGGGTGGCCGTCGGTCAGGAAACGGACCTCCAGGGCGTTCAGCACCTTCGTAGGCAGCATCTGGCCCCCGGTGCCGCTAACGGTGATGCAGTCGCCGTCCTTGATGCGGGCGACGGCCTCTTCGGCCGTCATCTGTTTGTTTACACCCATAGCCTCACCTTCACTGGGGTTGCTACCGCCAGCCTAACACTCGTGAATCAGACTCAACTCCCCCCGGGGGCTAGGGCATTGTCATCTGCATGCCGTCGGGTACTAGTAGCCGGGCATCCAGCCGAGCCGCCGGAGGGGATCGATGAAGGCGGTGCCCGGCGTGGGCTTGTAGTCGATCTTCTTATTCGCCGCGTACAGGGTGTGGGTGTGCACCACGGGCACTGATGGCAATTCTTGATACATATAGGCTTCCGTTTCGCGCAGCAGGCGGATGCGGGTGTCCATGTCCATCTCCACGTGGACCCGCTCGTACATCTGCACTGCCTTGTCGTCCTGCCAGGCCCCCCAGGTGCCGATCTTGAGGTAGTAGAGCCATAAAACCTGTTCTGCGTCGGGGAAGGGACCTGCCCCCGAGCCGCCACCGCTGGTCAGCCCGCGGTACTTCTTTTGGGCAAGGTAAACAGTGGATTGCGACTCTTCGAGGATTGTGATCTTGACGTTTATCCCAACCTCCTTGAGGAGGCCCTGGAACCCCTGTACCAAAGTCTGATCCCCCGTCCCGGTCCAGTACTCGATGTCGAAGCCGTTCCCGAAACCGGCTTCCGTCAGGAGCCGTCTCGCCTTGGCTGGGTCATAAGGATAGGGCTTGAGGTCGGGGTTATGGCCGACCATCGCGGGGTTGTAGACACCACCGGCGGGCGTCGCGTACCCGAAGTATATCTTATCCGCGATCGCCTGGCGGTCTATGGCGTAGGCGAAGGCCTGGCGCACCTTCAGGTTCATTATGGGCTTGGTGGGGTCATTGTCCAGGAAGTCCCAGAACTTGATCCCTACAGTGCCGCCGAAGGGCGAGACGAGGACGCGGTAGTTGGGGTCGTCCTTCAAGCTGAGGCTCTGGGGGCCGGTAATGTCGATCATGTCGGCCTCACCGGTCTTCAGCATGGCCAGCCTGGTGGAAGGCTCTTTGACGGGTAAGAGCACCAGGTCCCGGACCTGGGGTGCCCCCAGATGGTAGTCATCGAAGGCGGTCAGGACGGTGCGCACATCGCGGTCCAGGCTGACGAACTTGAAAGCGCCCACGCCGATGGGCTTCTTGGCGTACTCGGCCTGACCAACGCGGGTGTAGTAGGCCTCGGGCAACGCCGCCGAGCCCACCTCCGCCCGGTAGAACCACGCCGGGTAGGGCTGTTTGGTGTGGATAATGAGGGTGCTATCATCTGGGGTCTCCACCCGGGAGATGCTGGCGGTGAGCTCGCCGCGGTAGACGTAGAAAGGCTCCACCATCTGGCGGTCGAGGGTGAACTTGATGTCCGAAGCCTTCATGGTGGTGCCGTCGTGGAACTTGACGCCTTGCTTGATCTTGTATACCCACTTGTCGGGCGCGGCGGTCCAGGACTCCGCCAGGACACCGTGCCACTTGGCCTCCTCGTTGCGCGCGACCAGGGTGTCGTTGATACTGAGGATCAGGGCCCTCTTGTTCCCCGAGCGGAACCTGGTGATGTCGGAGTCGAAGTCGGCGTAGCGGCCATCGGCGATTACGACGCGGCCATGGGTCCTGGAGGCGATCCTGGTAGGCGTGGGAACAGCCGTTGGTACAGCGCCTGCCCCAGCCCCAGGTGTGGGGCTCGGCCCTCGCGCGACGATGGGTGTTGACGTGGCGGTCGCCGCTGTTGCCGGGGCTGGCGTCCTGGTGGGCGTGGGCGCGGCGGCGCCG
>Ga0209514_10006112_pt1 | contig 14914 bp, 16 predicted proteins | sample Subgrocontami58m_FD_187452 | JGI IMG/M metagenome (GOLD analysis project Ga0209514, IMG submission 187452) | Subsurface groundwater microbial communities from S. Glens Falls, New York, USA - GMW37 contaminated, 5.8 m (SPAdes) (version 3) | ecosystem: Environmental > Aquatic > Deep subsurface >...
GCATCAACATCCAATCCCGGAAACACCCGGTTCCACAAAATCCACTTCCCGCTAATCATCACCGAGTCCACCATCGAAGAACGCATCCCGAACAAAAAATGTCCCGCAACATTATCGCTCGTCATCGGTGTCGGCGGTTGATAATCAATCACCACCAAATCAGCAACGCTCCCCTTGTGTAACGTCCCAAACGGCACGTTAAACTTTTCTGAAACCAATCTCTGTCCCCCTTGCAACAACCCCGTAAAACTCACATCCTGTATCTTCTTCGATGAGCTTCGCTTCGTATGATTCACATCCCACATCCCATAACGCATATCTTGGTTTTTAAAAAATCCCGTTCTCGCCTCCTCAAACATATCAGCCGGAAAACCATCCGTTCCCAATGCAACACGATCACCAAGCAAATGCACCGGCGCGTGCCCCACAAAATTATTCATATTCGATCTCGGATTATGCGCAAACCATGCGCCCACCTTCTGTACACGTTTAATCTCCGGCATCCCCAAATGAATACAGTGCGCAAGAATCGTGTCATCCCGCACGATGCGCGCCTGTTCCAACCGTTCCAGCACACTGCACCGGTAATTCTCCACAGCATCAACAACATCGCATCTATCCTCAGCCACATGAATATGCACACCCGTACTATTCCGTTCCGCCATCTCCCCCAACAACCTCAACGATTCATTTCCCAGCGTGAACGAGGCATGTCCGCCAACCATTCCGCGATACATTCCGTTATTCTTGTTTTCAAGAATAAACCGTTCATTCTCCTCAAGTCCTGCATTCCGTTCCTTCTTGCCTCCGCGGTCGGTCACCTCATAACACAACACACCGCGCAACCCAACCTCCTCCATCGCCAGCTTAATCAAATCCAACGAGCCCGGTATCGCCTTCGGAGATGCGTGGTGATCAACAAGTGTTGTCGTTCCGCACTGCACAGCTTCAATCGCGCCTACCAACGCACTATAATAGATAGACTCATCATCCAGCGCACGGTCAAGTTTCCACCACACATATTGCAAAATCTCCAAAAAATTCTTGGCTGATTTTTTCGGCGCTCCCATCCCGCGCGCCAAACTTGAATACAGATGCGTATGTGCATTCACAAATCCCGGCAAAACAAACTTCCCCTCAAACGAGACAACTTCCTCTCCCCGTTTCGGCAGAATTCGCTTCTTCCGTTCAGTAATAAAACCGTTTTCAATCCGTAAATCCGCCTTCTCAACCAATCCCGGCGCTAGCGATAATAATGTACAATTCTTCAATACCATAATTCACTTTTCAAATAAATTAAATCAATCTGGGGCTATCTTAAAAGTTAAATCCTCGTCACCCTGAGCGGAGACGAGGGGTGAATTTGATTTGTATTCGCGTTATTTTCCTTCACACCTTGTAGGTAAAACAACTTTTGAGACAGCCTCTTGGGGGGATGAGTTCGGTAGCCATAACAATTAACAATTACCTAAAACCTAATACCCAAAACCCATCACCTAATCAGCATTCAGCAATCCAAAATCCAAAATCTAAATTCCAAATTCTACTCCCTTTACCCAATAACATTCAATAACGCACTCGCCAAAGCATCCAACTCAGCCGGAATAGAAATCGCTTCTCCCGCCGCCATCTTCGCCGATTGAATATCCTTCAATCCGTTACCTGTAATCATCACAAGAGCTGTCTCATGCGATTTAACAATATTCTGCGCCAACGCTTTCTTCAATCCGGCCGCACTTGCAATACCTGCCGGCTCGCCAAACACGCCGCCCAATCGCGCAGTAGTGCGCATTGCTTCCAAAATTTCTTCATCCGAAACAGCAATCATCTCACCATGCGATTCCCGAATCTGATGAATCGCCCTTCGCCAGTTGCGCGGTGTTCCCACGGCGATACTATCGGCAATGGTGTTCGTATCGGAAGGCACTAACTCTTTCCCCGAATAAAACGCGTCCATCATCGGTTTTGCGCCCTCAGCTTGCACGCCCAATAATTTTGGTACGCGGTCAATAATCCCGAGTTTCTTCATTTCTTGGAGCCCCTTCCCTATTCCGCCGATTGTACAACCATCACCAACCGAAACAACAACCCAGTCCGGAACTTCATGCTGTAACTGCTCAGCGATTTCCAGTCCTGCTGTTTTCTTTCCTTCAACCAAAAACGGATTCGTCCCGCTATTCCTGTTATACCAGCCAAACTTCTCGCACGCCTCGCGGCACAAATCGAATGCCTGCTCGTATGTACCCTGCACCTTAATAACCGTTGCGCCGAAGATTAACAACTGAGTCACCTTCGGCTCAGGCGCACGTGCAGGAACAAAAATAAAACTTTTCAATCCCACCGCCGCCGACATACACGCAAGCGATGAAGCCGCATTCCCAGTTGATGCGCAAGCAATCGTATTGAAACCAAACTCCAACGCCTTCAACACACCCACAGAGCTTGCACGATCCTTAAAAGAATTACTGGGGTTGCGCCCGTCATCCTTCAAAAACACTTTTCGGATGCCGAGATGCTTTGCCAATCGTTTCGCATCATAAACGGGAGTCCAACCGACCTGCAAATGCGGCGGATGAAGATCAGGCGAAACGGGAAGCAGTTCGCGATACCGCCAATGGTCATGTGCACGATTGGGGAGTTGTGATTTCAGAGTTGAAAGTTGTGCGTAATCATATTGAACGTCAAGGATACCCTCGATGCCGCACTTGGGGCAAGTCTGTACATTGCCATGTGCATAGTGAGATCCGCAGAGAAGACAGGTTAACCCGGTGATATACGGAGAAGAAGAAAATTGCATTACATTCCTTTAAATAATAGTTCAAGAATGTAAGAAGATTAGCCACAAGTATCAAAAATAAGCAGTTTAAACGTTATTGGTGTGATGTTTCGGAAACGTAGGGGCGGGGTCTCCCCGCCCTTTTAGCCAACCGAAAATCCCATACACATAAAAACCACCAAACCCCCACCTATTATTTTGTTATTTTCAAATTAATTCCCACATTAGCCAAAGTATATCACACAGGTAATGTTCATTCTGAACGGTTATTTGGCATTATGTGATTTACCATTAACCGGTATTGAGAGAGAATGTTTCGATCTATCGGTGTCTTTACTTCCCCCCTAACTCCCCTCTCTTGTACCGGAAATAGAAATAATCCGTACGCGAATATCCGAACTCCAAGCTAACAATAAATAAATTCTAATAAATATTTTTTTACAATTTTTTAGGAGAAAACCATGTCAACAGAAAGAGAGTCAAATGGCTGGTTACTTGTTGAACGTATTCCAACAAATCGTAAATATAAAATATTACTGCTACCGGGATTACAAGGATCGGATCTCGTTTTTCAAAAGATTTTCGATTCTGAACTTCTGTTAGATCACGGGATACATATCATTGCAGGAAATCCGCCGGGCTTTAAAGGATTGCCTGTTCCGAATGAATTTAATTTTTCAATAGAAAGTTTTGCCTCCCTTGTAGAACATTTAGCACAAACCGAAAGTATCGATCTCATCCTTGGACACAGTTTTTCGGCTAACGTTCTTATCGAAGTCGCCGCACGCAAAATATACAAAGGACAAATTATACTTATTTCCCCTTCATTAACAAGAGATGCTGAAACAAAAGAATTATTAATGTTAGATTCATTCAGCAGGAAACCGCTTCTGCGTGGTATCATGTGGTGGGTAACATACCTCATGATGGACTCTATTTTTAAACCGTATTTCGATGATAAAGCATCGCTCGCCGCTGTGGTCAGAGATGGGAAGAAAATTCCCCGTGATATCGGCAGAAATACTCTGCTCGGTTATTTTAATCATATCGATACATACATTAACCTCACAAATAGATTACTGCAAACAGAAAATCGCGTATATTATGTTCGGGGAAATAAAGATGACATAAAGTTTTCAGATGAAAATAAAAGCCTCTTGCGCACCTCTCCGAAAATCACTGTTACTGAAATTGAAGACGCGAGGCACTTTGCCATGCTCGATAAACCGATTGAAATTTCTAATCTTATTGTGAGTGCTTTGAACATTCATTAACAGAATATAAACACTCAGCCAAAATGAAATGCAAATATCATTTCATTTTTTGACCCTGTGTGATTGCGTTATAGAGTGTCGTTCCCTAAGAATTCTAACGGAACGACACTCTATACATCCCCCCGGTTGAATGGAAAGTTCTGAACCAATGACACAACTAAGGGCGTAATACTATGTGGATAAACTTCTAAATGAAACTGCAAAACTGAAAATGAGTTGTTTTGCAGTTTTGTACATAATAGCATCCCTTCTTGGGCAATTTCCCGAATACGGAAATTTTGGATACTTTTCATTACATCGATATCAATAATTTTGTATTTTGCCAACAACCTTAAACTTTTTTGCCACATACTTGAGATTTCCTGCCACAACCTATCAGCCCTATGTTGTAAACTGTTATAACCGCTGTGTTCCTGTCGTTTTCAATTGCTGTAAGGATTTTCTTCTCAGGCTTCATCTGATACTCCAAAAGCCCAATCATTCGCTCAAGGCAATGCTCACAAACCGCCCCCACATTCTTCCACCCCTCCGCCCCGCCAAAGGCGGGGAACTTCATAACTCCCGACCACCCGCCCCTATTTCGCCCGCTTAAAAGCGGAGCCAGAAGCTAAAACACACGCTTACAAATAACTGCTACCTTATACTGTGCTGAACTAATTGTTCCGGTAACAGTCGTCTGCCATTGCACACTACCCGTACTTAAGCCTGTCATAAACGTGCCGCTTGTCATATTCGATGTAGATGCCATAGATACGCTTGCGCTTGTCTGGGTGCGTGCAACGCCATCCGTTGCCACAACATCGACTGTAACCGTAGCCGTACCGCTTGCAGTGGTGCAAATAAGATAATACGTAACCTCATACATTCCACCCGCTGTACTTGCACTCGTAAAGTTAGTAGCCGCTATACTTGCCGTTTGGTTGGTTTTCATTACCGTATCAACAACTAAGGGGACTCCGTATTTACCCTCCGTCGTATCAGACATCAATTTTCCAATCTTGCCCGCCATACTTAAAGAGCTTGTCGCATTGTTCATTCTTCCAATCTCTGCCCAAGCTGAACCATTGTAACGTGAGAAAACGATATCATCCGTAATTGCGCTCCCTTGCGTTCCCATCCCAATCTGAATAGCCTTTGTAGGCGTAGCATCTTTCCAACATTCAAAGCCGTTTTCCGCACTTCCCGCTCTCATACGTACCTTACTTGTGTTCGTAGCCATAAACTGAGGTATAGTGGATGATACTACATCAATTGCCACACTTGGATTCGTTAAACCTATACCAAGTCGTGTATTATTTTCATCGTAGGCGGCATTTGCGCCAAAAAATATCTTTCCCTTGGTGGCATGTGATGTTGAGTTTAACGTAAGCGTAGCTGATGCAGTAGAATTACCATACACCAACGGCGTTGTAATGCTTTGTGGTTGTGTTAAACTACCATCCTGCTCCATCGTCATGCTTTTTATACCCCCTGCACTATTGGCGTAGGTCTGAAATACTAACTTCGTCCCCATGTTTGTGTTACTGAAATTCTCCGTAGCAATCCCCGAAATACCTGCATATGCCCCTGTAACATTCATCCACTGAGAGGTTCCATATCCCCCAAAGGCAAGCGTACCAAGATAATGCCCACTTGTTACAAGCGTTGGCGATACTGTTGTATTGGTTGCTTTCCGCAACATAATCAAGGGGCTATTCGTTGTGGTATTATTATACCAAGTGTTCTTAATTACAGGCTTCGCTCCTTCCGATGATACCCCAAGGCTATCGTATGTACTTCCTCCCGAATATACTGCTGGTCCCCAAGTTCCATTACCAAGTAAAACAGTAGAAGCGTCAGCAACACCAGTTCCCAATCTTGCAGTGCCAACCGTACCGCTCGTTAAATTGCTTGCGTTTGATGCAAACGTTTTTGAAGCATCCCATGAAAGCGAATCAGAATTACGTTGCCGTACCCCATCGCTATCATTTACATACTTCTTTGTTGCATCATACGTAGCCGTATCGCTTCTATCCTGTTTACCTACAATGGTTGTAGGTGTAATACCAGAAGATTGAATATTAACATCGTCCTCGCTGTATAACAACAATTCTTGATCTGTAAATGTCGAGTTGTTCGTTCCCCCATAAGCCGCACGTAAAGTTCCGGTACTGATGTTTGAAGCATTCGAGGCAAACGTCTTCGAAGCGTCCCACGTAGCCGTATCACTATTCCTTTGCCGTACCCCATCGCTGTCATTCACATACTTTTTTGTGGCATCATAAGTCGCCGTATCGCTGTTATTCTGTTTAGCCGCAAGCAATGCGGCAAGCCCTGCAGTATCGCTTGGCGTTACGCTGAGGACACCGCCCGCCGATGAGCGGACTGTGCCGGCTGTTAGTGGTGTTGTAATCGTGCCGGTTGCTTTGAAGTTGCCGATGACATTAAAAGCAAGGGTTGGTTTAACGCTATCAGTTTTAACGTACCTTGGCGCCGTAACTATGCCCGCTGTCGAGCCTGTCGGTTGGCCCATGGTAACATTTACGATGAATAGAATAGTTGCAAGTAAATAAATAATGTATTTCATATATGTGCCTATATTATTTGTGTGGTGTGATATTCCAGTAAAGTGTGCCCGCTTCAGCGCAATCAACATCAAACGATGTTTTTGTACGTGAGTCGGTAAAAGGGGGTATACGAGGGATAGCAGATGTTTCGCTTTTCATGCCGTCGCCGTTCATAAGGTAGCATGAAATGTTATAGGTAACAGCGTCTACCCGTCTGAATGGGATGGTATTTATTCCCTGTATGACGGCGGTGGATCCCGATCTGACATTGCTGTCAGGATCGGAGTTGTGTATCTCTAAAGCCGTAATCGCTTCAAAATTTGCTCCTGTTAACAGCAATACTTTCCCTTCGATAGCTTCGCCGAGGAATTGGATAATATGCGTACCGGCTTGCAATGTGGTTGAAAGAAGGGTAGTAGTTCCATCGATCTCAATCTTGAGCGGATGGAATGGCTTTATGGTTTCATCTTTTGAATTATACATCGATACAATGACGATTGTATCGATGCACGTTAGGCGAATGAACCTTGCGCTTTGCTCGATATCCGATGTCAGCTTATAGTAGCTTGAGGTGCGTTCTACGTTCATTAGATTGCAAATTCAAGTGTGATGTAAAATTCGTTCGCTCCATCATAAACCTCTTGAACTAACTGGGTGAATATTTCTGTTGATGTTTGACTGCCAACAGGAAAATCAACAGCATAGAGTTTAAGTGTTGCTGTTGTGAGTGATTCACCTGCGACAAATACCATTTTCGGTTCTATCACACGCGCAAAATCTACATCAAAATTAAAGAAGTGATCGGCGGCGTAATGCCCCGTCATACCACGTTCATTTGCTGAATCCCATTGGCCATACGTTACACCAATAAGTCGGCATGTTCTCGGAACTACGAAGCGTTTTTTGCCGCTTCCATGATCGATAAAATTAACGGTTCCTGACCCGGCAACAGTGTATTTCATGGAGCATTCCATCACAAAGATTCCGGACCTGACAAGCGTTTGAACATACTCCTCAGTAGCAAGTTTTTTAAGCTTGGCATACACATCGGATGGGAAATGTACCCGGTCTGTGTTTACCTGAAAAGACAGTACGGCTATGTAGTTGGGAGCCTCGAACGTTCCTTTGTTGATGTACATCGTAACGTTACGTGTATCAACTCCATCAGCATTTTCACCACCGCTCTGGATGATAACCCTGTTCTCTTTTGTTGCATCTTCAAGAATTAATTGGGGATATACTTTGCTGATTTTCAGGTTCGAGGTAAATGTTTTCTCCCCTGCCACTTCCTGCGCTCCCGCCGTCTTCACTACTTCGCCGTCAAGCGTATCAACATCACTTTCAGTCGCGGTAATCCTGTCACGTTCAACCTGCAAGGCATCATTTATCTCAAGTTTGGTATAATACTGCCCGTCATGATCACCGCTCTCCTTATGCGTCTCTAAAGCCGCTTCAAGCTCCGTATCATTTGTATTCCACTTATCACGCCCCTCATTCGGGGTGTCTGTCGATAAAACTGTCTGTACTGCCATAATCTTTTCCTTTATATTTTCTCCCCTTCTGTATCGAGGGGGAGATTAAGAGGGGGTATAGTTAATTCAACGTGTTATATAACATTGTGAGGTCTTCAAACGTCAACTGGCAATTCCCCCAAGTCAAAAATAATTCTTCCATCAAAGGGATATGTTCCTGCAAATACTTACTTTCAAACCTGATGCTGATATCCTTATGCGCAATCGCCGCCAAAAATCCCGTCGTGATATCCGCATCATCCAAAAATAAATCAAAAGACCAGCCCGGCATATCCACGTAACTCGGATAAAACTGTATCCTGTCATAATAATTCGTCCCGGCGTTAAGAGCTTGAAACAACTTCACCAACTCATTCAACAGCGTCCCCGATGCAACCCCAAAGCTCAACTCACCATAAAACCGATATCCTTTTAACCGCTTCCGTATTTCATCCGTCTGCAACACGTGACGAACTGTCACGGGTGAGAATGTCGGCAACCATTCGCTGTATTCATCTTGGTCAAACGTAAACGAGCCAAGTTCCGTCTCCTCATGCCACACAACAAACTTCAAATCCGGCTGCCCAAATAATAAATCACTCATAACCAATACCCCATAGCCTTCACGTTTACCGTCTCACCCTGTGGGTTAAGCGATATCGTTCGCATGTAATACGTGCTGAAATCCTGGGGATACAACTGTGTAGGCGCAAGTCGCATATAAGGGATAAATAATAACTCACTCAATGAATCATCATCAATAAGCGAATACGTAATATCAGCCTCATGTGTCCCCTTCAATTCAAATGCGTAATACCGGTTTAATATCTCATTGGGGTATATTCCGCTGATCGTGTACACGCCACTTGTATAGGTCGCTCTCACAACAAAATACGGTTCATCAAATTCTTGCCCTATCGATGGAGCTACCGTAGCCGAATAAACGGGGAACATGAACTTCAATTGTAAGTTTTTCGTCCTGCCGTTTAAGGCTTCTCTCGATAGTATTCTTCCGTCCGATGTTCGTGTATCACCCGGTTCACGGCTGTGTTCATCACTATTATTCAGCGTGATGCTGTCATATCCGTTCTGATTCAATCCCAACGTAGTTTCATTTTTGAGTATCTCCCCTGTGTACCCGCCCGATGGGTAAGCATTATTAACGCTCGTTATCTGGGCAATCTTAGTCCAGAACGTTGCAGTATCGGTTGAACTCATACACCACGTTGCATTAAACAACTTGCATAACTCAGCTAAAAACTCCCTTGCCGTATCTTTGGGGGCTATATCATAATAATGGAGCGCAATACTCCCGTCTCCAGTCCCCATAATCTTCCCGCCGATGTAGATATCTTCGTCAATGCCGGTAATCGTAACGGTAACGCCTGCCTTCTCAAATATCTTCGTGATAATGTGTTTTGCGCTCCAAAACTTTCTGTAGGCATAATCAGTTTTCGGATCCGCAACAGATCTGTAGTTAACCTGTATCGTCGCTCCGCCGTATTGCGATACGGTCCCGTTATCGTTCACCGTTCCAAGAACCTTATCAACAGTAATCAACTCAAGATCGCTCAATAGCTTCGCTTCGTAGCCTATCGCCTTAACCGTTACGATATCGTTTTCGTCGTCATATTGGAAATTCGGGCAATCCAAATGTCCCTCAAATATCTTCATGCCACGCGCCATCAATCGTAATTTTCCCATACTCTCAACATTCAGCAATTCTATTGCTTCATCTTCCAGATCGCATAAATTCAACTTCACAGCCGAAATTCCGCCGCGTCCCTCTTCATCCTCTGTGGTTATCTCAAGCTCTTCCACGCCGTCAGGATGGTTCTCGCCTGTCCCTAAAAGCGCATTGCTATAATCCTTATCGTTGATTAATACTTGTACCTTCACGATTTTGTCCTCCGTGCCCGGTTACGTTCCGCCGTCGTCATATTCCGCCGTGTAAATCGTTCACCATCCACTTGCGATTCAATAATCGTAGCCGGTTGCTTCGCAAGCAACCGATTCGTCATTTTCACTGCCGCCAACAATTCCCCCGTCATGCTGAGCGTAGACGAAGCAGCCCCTGATCCTATTGAAGTCCCCGAATACATCCCCACATTGGGCGCAGTCATTGCAAGGTTTGTTCCAAACCCGCTTACGCCCGAATCAATCGTTTTACCGGTCAATGCACCAACGGGGTTCAACAAATTAAACAAGAACATCGTAAGCTGTCCCTGTATCCATCGTTCAACAATCGCGCCTATCGCGCTCCATGCAGTTTGTTTCATCCCCTCCATAATATTCGCCCACTTCTCAGCCCCCGTCTGCGAGCTGTCAATAATCGATGCCCACGCCGACGAAACGTTCGATGATAACATATTGGCTATGGGGTCAATCTTCGCCGCCAACTTCTGTTCTTTCTTCGTCAGCTCACGTCCAAGCTTATCTTCCAGTTCAGTGTATTCATCAACGCTTTTCTTATGCGCCCGTTCTACCTCTGCCGATTTCCGTTGCTCGATAAGCTGTATCTTCTCTGCATTCCCTTCAGCAAGCCGTACTTCCTCATTATACTTCTCGTCAATCATCGCAAGCTCACGCCCTAAATCCGTTTCAATATCTTCTATCTGAAACTCTCTCAGCGTTTTTTTCATCTCACGTATTTCAGCCGCATCCTTCGTTTCCTCAGTCTTTTCCATTCGGCGCAATTCAATCAAGGCACGGGTAAGTTGTTCTTGCTCGTCAAGTGTCAGCTCACACTGTGCCTTAAAATCTTCAACACGTTGCAGTAACTGCTGTTTGTGTAATAGCCGTTCATCCTCATTCGTTGCCGTCATTGCCAACGCTAACTGCTCATTCAGATCCTTCATAGCTATATCGTGCTTTTCAAAATCAGTAAGCTCATTAGCCATTTGCTGTTTCTCAAATTCCCACATTTCCGTTAAACGCGCCTCTTTTTTATCAAGCCGATCTTTGTCCAAGAGCTTCCATTGCGCATTTGTTATTTCGCCAGCCTTCAATCGTTTCTGTAAAGTAACGCCCTCAGCTTTGGCATCGTCCTCAATCATCTTAGCCCGCTTTTCAGCCCCATCTTTCATAGCGTCCGTTTTCGATTTTTCTAACTCAACAGCACGTTCAGCCGCAATATTAGATCGCTCTATTTCCCCTTTCGTTAATTCGCCAAGCTTGGCTTGAAGTTGCAACTTTTTATCTGCTAACGATATGCCATGCTCATCAGTCGTATCCCCCTGTTTTTCTAACTGACCTATTTTTTCAAGTTCCGCGTGAATGCTCTGGATGGTATTGTAGTTGTCCGATAACACAGCCTGTCCCAATGCTCGAATATCTTTCATCTTGCGTTCGGTGTCAAGTTGCTTTTCGGTTTTTTCCTGTATTTCCGTCAAGCCGGTTTCTTGCTCCTGAAGCTCTCGCAAACGTGTGGCTCTCTGTTGTTCAAAAGCCGCCGTTGCTTTATCAATCGTTTCTTTTGATACCATTCCATCAGGCGGTAAATCAGCCTTACTGTTTTGAAGCTTCAAACGCTCTTCTCGGATGAGTTCGAAACGCTTTTTAATCCCTGCGCTTACTTTTTCCAGATCGCTCAGGCTCATGCCGGTAATTTGTTCATTAAATTTTGCTAACCCCTCCTGTGCCGCTTTCCCCGCCTCCTCATTCGATTTTGAAAAAAATGAAATAAGCCCCGCTCCGACTCCAATAACCATCGAGATTGGTCCCGCTAATCCGCCCACTCTGCCGGCGATCATACCCAAAGTTCCGCCCAAACCACTGCCAGCCTTCGCCATGCTGAACAAAGCAAACTCTCCTGCATTCGCCGTCATAATAAATTGCGTAAGGCTCGTTTCAAACGCCGATGTCTGTCCTGCCCCATTCCCCATGCTTTGGGAAAGCATTACATACGCAGATGACATCCCAAGCAAGCTTTGCTTGCCCTCATTCATTATCTTATCTTGAAGCCGCTGCTCCTGAAAAAACCCCTTAAACGATTGCGAAGCCTCATCAACCATTCCCGACGCGCCCTTGCCGGTCTGCTTTTCCTGCGTCTCAAGTTGCGCCAACGCAGTCGCAACCTGTTGCACGTCAACTACTGCATTCCCTTTATCGATACTTATTTTTAATACTAACGGCTCTGCCATATTTTTCTTTTGTAGAGACGCATTGCATGCGTCTCTTAATCACCTTAAAAATAAATGACCAATGGCAACTTTAATTGTACCATTGGCCATTCGATCCACTATTCATTTATCTCACATTACATTACGCACATCTAAAAGGTACTGATACTCAAACACTTCCATCCACTCCATGTCCAGCAACTCATTCACACTACCGATTCCCGCCGTACTCAAATTAAACAACACCCGGGTAAATAAATCCACAGTTCCATCGTGCCACGCCATCGGCGTGGATGGGTGGAGTTTTTTCTTCGCTTTTAACTTTCGTTCAAGCTTTCCGTATCGCTCGCTTTGGAATTTTTCCCATTTTTTTTTCGATTGAAATAATCATCTAACACCTTTTCAAGTGTTGATTCGGTGATATTTGCCATAAAGTCTTTAAACTGCGTAACAATCGATTCACTCCATCCAGTCATTTCAGGGCATAAAATCGTACACAAGAACTCAAGCATTTCATCACTGTAAAATGCATCATCTAACGTAATGGTAAAATCGACAGCCTGGCTTAGATCCTTTTGTTTCTTAGACAACACAAATGTCTTGCGTAACTTTTGTTCATACGGATTAGCCATTCGTACCTGTTTGAATGTTAAATCACGTAATACCCAAACCATATCACCGATTGTATATTTTTTTACATCTTTCATAATTTTTATTCTTTCTCCCCCTTTGTTCAAGGGGGAGATTAAGAGGGGGTATCGTTCCTAACGTCATCCTAATCGGAGACGAAGGGCTTACCACTCTAATGCAATACCTGTCGTTAAGATATCCGCAAGCGTTTTGCCATTGGTATTAAACCCGACCTTCATACCCATGGGGTTCTCAGGTGAAAACTCACCGTCAGGTGCATACGTCAACATTGCACGTAACACTTTGGTTGCGCTGTTATCAGGTTGCACGAATAAGATGTCCACAAACACGCCCTGAGTGTCATCCAAAGCCGCAATTGCCGCCGCTTCAAACTGCTCAATCGGCATAGATTCAACATCCAACTTCACGCCAACTTGCGCTGTGTGTCCCGATGCTAACGCTACTGGAATCGGTGTACCTTTCAGCGTGATCTTATCCTTCATTGCGCCAAGGTTCAGCCAGCTTGTATTCTGTGCATGATCCGTTTCAGCATTCTTTGTGGTGCGAAGTTTATAATAAACATCGCATTCACCAACCTGTACTTTTGTAAAATCGATACTCATAACAATTTTTCCTTAAAATTATTTATTGTAATTTCTTCTCGATGTTCTCAAGACGCTTATCGATACTCTCAAGACGGTAAACAACCTTATCATCAATCATTTGCCGTACATCTTCACGGCTTGGCTTCGATGCAACATAAACAGTCACACCTACAATCATTGCCACAATACCAAAAATGATAGAAAGTGCTTTCAGCAAGGTCATATCCTTTTGTATGGTATCCCGTTCCATCTCACAACCCCACTAAACTTTTTAATTTTGGGAATCCGATGAACACTAACAACCCGCCAATCACTGCCAGTGTTAAATAACACCAGAACGGTACATAAGGCACAGGGCGATCAATGATAGTAGTCTTACTTGTATCCATCCGGTTCTTTGTAACAAACGTGTCACGCTCTAAGATGCTCACACTCCATAGATCAGCCGGATATTTATACTTTAATCGCATCCGTACCCCTTGCGTAGTCGTTTCAACTACCGCAGTAAACCCTTTCAATCGTGTCTCCCCATTCTTTATAAGGGGGAGGTTGGAGGGGGTAGGCACATCACCACTCAAAATTCTATCAGCCCATTCCGCCGCTCGTCTCGAAGCCTCTTTTGCTTCAAGATATTTTTCATATCTCGAACCTGCGTAAGGGTTCGTCATGCTGAGCGGAGACGAAGCATCGTCATCATACACCACACTATCCGATGGCATCACAAGTTCTAATACTTTACCCGGTACATTCACCGTGTCCGTTACTTCTCGGATCCGTGTTTCCTTCGTGATCACTGAACCGCATCCAATTAAAAACGTGAAACAAATAATGAGCGCAACTTGCGCCATCACGCGTTGGCGTGACAAATAACCAATAACGGTTAACAATCCTGAGCGTAGTCGAAGGGTCATACCAAATCCTCCCCCAAATCAAACGCCCTGTTACCCCATCCGCGCAAGAACCGTAACAACACAGGCTTTCCAATAACTAAATTGATATACCGTTTCATCTGCATTTCAGCAAGTTCCCAAACCGCTTCTTGTGTATCTTTCGGCTTTTGTAACAACATGATAAAAGACATCGCAGTCCCAACGCCCTGATTCACCGCTATGTCAAACAACTTCCAACGGAACTGAATATTCAAATAACTGTCAAGATGAAGCTTATTCCAATAATGTTCCCGGTAAATTTCAATTGCCATTTCCTTGGTCAGGTTCTTGATATCAACCTTCGGAAAAGCTTTTTTCGAGATCCCGAATTTCGTCTCACCGCCATTATCGGCAGGGTCACAAACGTACCCGCCCTCAAGCGCTATCGTTTTCTCGATCTCCTTCAACTTAAAGCCTTCCCATTTTCAAGGGGAAGGTTTGGAAGGGGTTTCGCAGTCGGTCTCTGCGCCAACCATTCAGCCGCATTCCCGCCAAAGAACATTGCGCTCACACCGCCGATTG
>Ga0209514_10006118_pt1 | contig 14907 bp, 15 predicted proteins | sample Subgrocontami58m_FD_187452 | JGI IMG/M metagenome (GOLD analysis project Ga0209514, IMG submission 187452) | Subsurface groundwater microbial communities from S. Glens Falls, New York, USA - GMW37 contaminated, 5.8 m (SPAdes) (version 3) | ecosystem: Environmental > Aquatic > Deep subsurface >...
GTGGAATTTCAACGGCGCACCCCAGGCGATGGAATTTGTGGACGGCAGCACGGGCTGGATGGTCACATCCGTGGGTCTCTACAAGACTGCGAATGGGGGGCTAACCTGGACACCTCAGGCTACTGAAACTAAACCCCTGCACGTGGATTTCATAGACCCAAACCGGGGGTGGGCGGTTGGCTTGAGTGGCGTTGTTTTCAGGACGGACGATGGTGGGGCCACCTGGACGCAGCAGACTTCCGGCAGCACCCAGCCGCTGGTTTACGTGAAGTTCATGGACGACGGCAATACCGGCTGGGCAGTCAGCTCCTTTAACACCGTTCTCCACACCACCAATGGCGGAACAACGTGGTCTGCGAAAACCTCCAACAACAATTCCGTATCTGCCTTGTTCTTTGCCGACAGCCAGACCGGATGGGCCGCCAGCCCGGATGGCACGGTCATAAAGACGGCAGACGGGGGAGCAAGCTGGACTCGATTGACGCCTTCGCTACCGTCACCCCCTTCGTCGGGATATAGTTTACTGGGCGCCATGTCCTTCGTGAACGCCCAGACCGGATGGCTGGTGGGGTACAACGGCACTATCGTCAAGACTTCTGACGGCGGTTCTACCTGGAGCGTGCAGACTCAGGGCACCAGTGCCGGTCTCTCCGCCGTGGACTTCGTCGATGACAGCGTCGGTTGGGCCATCGGAGGGAATCTCGTCAAATCCGAGGACGGGGGCGTAACCTGGGTACGCCAGGACCTGGGCAACTCCAGCATGCTGATGAACCCTGGCTTCATTCACGGTGTCTACGCCCTGGACCGCCAGACGGCCTGGGTCTTTGGAGGAATCAACCTCCTGATGACCGTGGACGGAGGGGCTACCTGGACTTTCCAGTCCCCTTCCACAGGTAGCTCGTTTAGCGACATCTCCTTTTGGGACAGTCAGCACGGGTGGCTCCTGAAACGAGACGCAACGCTCTACCGGACGTCCGACGGGGGCCTGACCTGGCTCAGGTCCAGCACAGCTCACGACAACTGTTGCCTCAATTCCCTGCAATTTGTGGACGCGCAGAACGCGTGGGCCGTCGGAGACCACGGCCTGATCGTAAAGACCAGCGACGGGTCCCAGACGGTCCCATGGCAGCCTCAGTATCGTGGGATGATCGATGACCTGTTCTCGGCCAGGTTTGCGGACCGGGATAGCGGCTGGGTGTTAACGGATGCCACTGACGCACTCGGGGCGGCCACCGCGATTTACAGGACAACCGACGGTGGCGCCTCATGGTCGTCGCAGTCCACTTTACGCGACGGCCCTCTCTCGCTGGACTTCGTAGACGCCCGGACCGGATGGGGCACCGGCTATTCCGGCAGTATCGTCAAGACCGGTGACGGTGGGGCCACCTGGGTGTACCAGACCTCCCCGGTCAACAGTACCCTCAACGCTTTGGACTTCGTGGATGCTCAGAAGGGGTGGGCAGCAGGCCAGGGAGGCACAATAATCAAGACCACGGACGGTGGCGCCACCTGGACCCAGCAGAATTCCGGGACCGGCGGCACGCTACGTTCAGTCTGGTCTTCTTGTGGGTATGGAGGCACCGGCGTGTGGGTGGTTGGAGATGGGGGCCTCATCCTGAAGGGCACATGCGATGGCGATGCCTGGGTTTCTCAGACCTCCGGCACCAATGAAAATCTCCGGTCTGTGGCCTTCTACGATCTGCAAACCGGCTGGGCGGTGGGAGCCAAAGGGACGATTCTCAAGACTGCCGACGGCGGATCCCAGTGGGCTGCCCAGGCTTCCGGGACTACTAACGACCTGAATGCCGTTGCCGTCACTTCGTGGACTGGGTCTGCATCTGCGTCACAACCAGAAATCCTGGCCAGCGGCGGGGGCACCAAGACCTTGAGCTCCTCCATCAGATCTTCGGCTGCTGCGGACACCCAGATAGCCTGGGCGGCCGGTGATGGGGGAGTCATTATCTACACCACCGGCGGCGGATCCACCTGGACCCGTCAGGATTCCAGTACTGCCAATGACTTGGATTCGATCGTGCTCCTGGATGCCGGTACCGGGTGGGCGTTAGGGGATTGGGGCACAGTCGTGAAGCTCGCGTCCTCCTATCCTGCCCGGGCCTTTGCGCCCCTGTTGAGCAGGGGCCAATCTGCAGGTTGGTGAGCCCCTCGATGAACATGAGGCCTTAAACCGCTCCGGTCAAGATAGTCTCCATCATTCTATCTTGACTTTTACTACTGCAGAACCTATTCTATCTTCGGTAAATGGCCAAAGAACGGGTTGATCTGGCCCTATTGCGTCGGGGCATGGTGGAGAGTCGGGAGAAGGCCAGGGCCCTTATCATGGCCGGCCAGGTGCTGGCAGGCGATAGGGTCCTGGATAAGCCCGGCACTCTGGTGTCTGAAGACATACCCATCAGCCTGCGGGAGCAGCTCCCTTACGTCAGCCGGGGTGGTATCAAGCTGGCCCACGCCCTGGACGCTTTTGCCATAGACGTACGGGGTAAGGTGGCCCTGGATGCCGGAGCTTCCACGGGCGGCTTCACTGATTGTCTCCTTCAGAGGGGGGCGCGGAAGGTCTACGCCGTAGACGTAGGATACGGGCAGATCGACCTGCGGCTGCGCCAGGACCCCCGGGTAGTAGTCATGGAGCGAACCAACATCCGCTATCTCACCCAACTGCCGGAAAGCCCCGACCTGGCCACGATCGATGTGTCCTTTATTTCTTTGGATAAGGTTATACCGCCGGTGCTGGCGCTTCTGAAGCCCTCCAGCTTCATAGTGGCGCTGGTCAAGCCTCAGTTCGAGGCCGGGAAGAGCCAGGTTGGCAAGGGAGGAGTTGTCAGAGACCCCGCTATCCACCGGGCAGTGTTGGAGCGGCTCTCCACGTGGGCCGGAGCGCAAGGCCTGGCGGTGAAAGGCCTGACGGCTTCACCGCTATTGGGGCCGGCTGGTAACCGTGAGTTTTTCCTTTATCTGGACCGGTCAGGATCAGGCATCAATTTCCAGGATGCCCTGGAGGATCTGGTGCCCGCGAAAGGGCAAATTACTTGAAGAAAATCGGAATATACTTTCATCCGGAGCTACCCCGGGCCCGCGCCCTTGCCGGGGAGTTCGATCACGCGCTCGACTCTACCGGCGCGCCTCACTGGGTGTGCTCTGCCTGGGACGACGAGAGGGCCCGTGACCTGATGCCCGGCACGGACCTTCTGGTCACTCTCGGTGGCGACGGAACCATGCTGCGAGCGGCCAGGGTGGCAGTCCCGGAGGACACCCCTATCCTGGGGGTCAGGATGGGGCGTGTGAGCTTCCTTGCGGAGGTAGAGGCAGAAGAAGCGATAGACAGAGTGCGTGCCTTTCAGAACGGAGATGGCTGGATCGAAGACCGGATGATGCTGTCGGTCAGGGCCGACCCGGCCGGTACAGAGCAGTATGCCCTGAACGATGCGGTCGTCAGCCGGGGGCCAAAGCCTCGTGTGGTCCAGGTCCAGGCCAGTATCGACGGGCAATTATTCACGACCTTCACCGCTGATGGCGTGATCCTGGCGACCCCGACCGGCAGCACCGGATACTCTATGGCCGCCGGGGGGCCGCTTGTTCACCCGGGTGTTCAGGCCATACTCCTGACACCCATCGCAGCACATCTTTCACTAAGCCATCCGCTGGTGCTCCCGGCCGGCGTCCGGCTGGAGCTGCAGGTCTTTACCGACGACAAGGCTTCCCTGACGGTAGACGGTCAGGTGGATACCCCGCTCAAGGATGGCGATGTAGTGTTCGTCCGGCGTAGCGAGCGAGTGACCCGCTTCCTCCGCTTTAATCCAATGTCCCGCTATTTTGGGGTCCTCAGCCAGCGGCTGAAGTACAAGGAGTGAGTTCTACTATGAAACGGCAGGTGAAGGTGGAGGTAGAGAAAGCCAGGGTTGGCGATGCGCCCCATATCCACCGTCTGGTTAACTACTTTGCGGACCGGGGAGAGATGCTGCATCGTCCCCTGAGCGAGATCTACGAGAACATCCGGGATTACTTCGTGATCAGGGATGGAGAGGATGTGGTCGCCTGTGCTGCTCTCCACGTGAGCTGGCAGGACCTGGCCGAGATAAAGGCTATGGCGGTGAAGGAGGAGTTCCAGAGGCAAGGCCTGGGACGGCAACTGAGCCTGGCGTGCATCGAGGAGGCCCGGGCGCTGGGCATACCGACGGTCTTCTGTCTCACATATAAGCAGGACTTCTACACCGCGATGGGTTTCCGGCAGACAGACGTGATGCATCTTCCCCGGAAGGTCTGGGGCGAATGCTACCGTTGCGCGAAGTTCCCTAACTGCGAGGAAGTAGCCATGGTCTATAAACTGGAAGGGATAGCATTGCCATGATCAGCTCCAGGCTGTTGCAGAGCTTCCTGGAGATGGTAGCTATCGACAGTCCCTCCGGCCAGGAGACTGCCATGGCCCAGTATGTCGTTGGCAGGCTGCGATCATTGGGGGCTGACCCCTGGCTTGATATGGCGGGCAATGTCCTGGCTTCTATCCCCGGAACCGGGCCGAAGCTCCTGATCTCTGCCCACATGGACAATGTGCCTCCCTGCCTGGGAGTGAAGGCAATTGTGGAAGGAGACCAGGTCCGGAGTGACGGCACGACGGTACTGGGCGCCGATGATAAGTCCGGTGTAGCCGTGCTCTTGGAAGCCCTGGAGGTCTTGAAGGAGAAGGGACTCTCTCACCTGCCTCTAGAAGTCGCCATGACCGTTCGGGAAGAGATTGGACTGGATGGGGCGAGGGCTTTGAATACCTCCAAGCTTGGGGTAGAGTGGGGGCTGGTGCTGGACCACGGCGATCCGGTTGAGGCTGTGGTCGTGCGTGCACCGACCCAAAATTCACTGGACGTAACCATTCACGGTCGCGCAGCCCACGCTGGCGTGTCACCTGAGAGGGGCATCAGCGCGGTCCTGGTTGCTGCCCAGGCTATCGCCTCTATGCCGCTGGGACGGTTGGACCAGGAGACCACCGCCAACGTTGGGACCATTCAGGGTGGCAGTGCCCGCAATATCGTACCTGAGGAAGTACATATTCAGGCCGAGGCCCGTAGCCATGACATTGCCAAGCTTGAGGCGCAGACGGATCTGATGTCCAGAGCTTTTCGGGAGAGGGCAGCCTCCGTGGGGGCCGAGGCAAGGGTGGAAGTGTCACGGGCCTATACCGGCTATTCCCTGGCGCCGGATGCCCCGGTCGTCCGCCGTATGGTTGATGCAGGTAGGGCCGCTGGAATCCAGGTACTGCTGACCGCTACCGGAGGTGGCAGCGACGCCAACATCTTCAACCAGCAGGGAATTCCCACTATCATAATGTCAACAGGATATCGGGATGCCCATGCCACAACCGAGTCGCAAAGTATCCCTGACATGGCCCGTGCCGTGGACCTCCTGGTCGAGTTCCTTAGTGAGGGCGCCTGATGGAACAGGAGCGCACGGTCTCCAGCGAGCGGATCTACGATGGGCGGATAGTCAAGCTGCGGGTTGACACCGTGGAGCTGCCCGGCGGTCGCACCAGCACGCGCGAGATCATAGAGCACCGCGGCGCCGTGGTCATTGCCGCCCTGGACGGAGAGGGGAACGTGCTACTGGTCCAGCAGTTCCGTAAACCAGTTGAGCAGGAGCTACTGGAGCTTCCAGCCGGGACTATCGACCCGGGTGAGGACCCGGAGGCTTGCGCCTGGAGGGAATTGCAGGAGGAGACCGGGTTTAAGGCTGAGCATCTGGAAAAACTGGGTGGATTCTATAGTGCGCCGGGGTTCTGTACAGAGTACCTGCACCTGTTCCTGGCTACCGGGCTCCAACCAAGCCCAATAGCCGCCGATGATGACGAAGACATCCGCGTGGTTCCCACTTCCCTGTCTAAGGTTACCGGCCTAATAACCGCCGGGGAAATCCGGGACGCCAAGAGCGTCGCCGGGCTGCTATGGGTGCTCCGAGAGCGTTTTCCAGCCCTCTAGCTGCCCGTTGTTCCGGCCCTCTCTTTCACGTTATTGACAATGTAGTCATACTGCGCCTGAATAAGCTGACGCTGCTCCGGGCTCAGGTCCGGATTTGAGAGCCTCTTGAGAAGAGTGGATTTCCAGGCCTCTATATGTTCTTCAGTGATCGGGTTTGTCTTACACATTTCCTTCCCCTTTCAGCCACTTGATACACATAGCTTAGGCCCTCGCTCAGCTTGATGTCAAGGAACCAAGGTTCCACTATCGGGATTCTTTCCACTACCGGTGTGTATTCCATTGCGATTGGCTCTCCCTCAATTTGTGGTTGCGGCTCGGTTTCACTGGCCTGGGTTGCCCTCACCCTCACCCTCTCCCGCTGCGGCGGGCGAGGGAATAGTATGCGATGTTCTGCTGGGGCGGGCGAGGGAAGTGTTCCACTGCGGTGGAAGAGGGAATGCTCGCTTGAGCAGGTTGTTCGACTGCTGGGGGCGAAGGAGTACTTGCCTCCGCTAGATTGGGCGCGGGCTGGCCGGTGGTAGAATTAAGTGGGGCAAGTATTTCTGAGTAACACCATGGAAGATTTCGTAGGTGTCTGCGATCGGGTGGCCGGCACCCGGAGCAAGCTCGATAAGATTGCTATTGTGGCAGGGTATCTTAGCTCGCTCGCCCCGGACGACTTGCCGGTGGCGGCCCGATTTCTCACCGGCTCGCCACTTATCTCTTCCGGCGAGGCGGTGCTCGGAATCAGCCATGCCTCCATACGCAACGTTGTCTGCCGGCTGGCCGGCTGTTCTCATTCCGATTTCGCCCGGGCCTTGCTGCGGCATGGCGACCTGGGAGATGCCTGTCAGGAGGTACTGGATGGCCGGTTGCCTCAGGGATCGCAGGTCTCGTTGGCCGGACTGGGGCGCCTCTTCGAGACGATCGCTCAGACCCAGGGCACGGGCAATAAGGAGGCCATCCTGGAGGAGTTGCTGTCTCGCTCCTCGCCAGGACTGGCCAGGCTGGTAGCCAAGATTATGACGTCTGAGTTAAGGATCGGACTTGTTGGCGGGCTGGTGGAGGAGGCCATTGCCAGGATGGCCGGAGTCAGTCCGGCTGATGTCCGGCGAGCGCGCATGCTTCTGGGAGACATCGGAGAGACGGCTTTACTGGCCCGGCAGGGCAGACTGGCCGAAGCGCGGCTGCGTCTCTTCCATCCCCTGGGTTTTATGCTCGCATCACCGGTATCAAGCGCTTCGCAGGCGTTGGACCTTATCAGGGGTCCAGCCTTTGTGGAGGACAAGTATGATGGCATCAGGGCGCAGGTCCATAAGCAGGGCCGGCGCGTCGCTATCTATTCCCGGACTATGGATGAGGTTTCGCACCGGTTCCCCGAGCTGTTGCCTGAAATCCTGGCGCTGAATGGGGACTTCATTCTGGACGGGGAGATTACTGCCTGCCAGGATGGTAGGTGCCTGCCCTTTGCATACCTGCAGCGCCGGCTGGGGCGTAAGCTGGTTAGCAAACCGTTGATAGAAGGGGTCCCCGTGCTGTGTTTCGCCTTCGATCTGCTCTATCATGACGGCCGGCTGCTGCTGGACGAGCCCTTACGGCAACGGCGAACCTGGCTGGAATCGATTGGGCTTTCGGGGAAGCTGGCGGTCTCGTTGCTGTGGGAGGAGGAGAATCCCGACAAAATGGAAGAGGCGTTTATTGAGGCTCGCTCCCGTGGCAACGAAGGGCTGATGATCAAGGACCCTACTACTCCCTACACTCCCGGGCGCCGGGGTCAGGCCTGGCTCAAGCTCAAGAGACCTTCGGCGACCCTGGACGTGGTTGTGACAGCCGTAGAGTGGGGACATGGCAAGCGCCGCGATGTCCTTTCCGATTACACGTTCGCGGTCAGGGACGGTGAGGAACTTAAGAACATTGGTAAGGCCTACTCCGGGCTGACAGACGTGGAAATCGCCTCAATGACCGCGTGGTTCAAGAAGCACACCCTTAGAGATTTCGGCTGGGGAAGGCTGGTGGAGCCCGGTATTGTCCTGGAAGTAGCATTTGATGTCATACAGCGCAGCTCCCGCCATGCCAGCGGCTATGCCCTGCGTTTCCCCCGCATCCTTCGCCTCCGACCGGACAAAGGAGTCGCAGAAATCAGCACTCTAGAAGAAGTCAAGGACCTTGCTAACAGTCTGAGCTAGCTAACCCGGCAGGAAGGGTGCCCTTCCCTGGGAGCGCCGAGCTCCAGCTCGGCGCTCCCAGGAGACCTCGTTTGCGAATTGCCTGCCGGACCACTTAGTCCGGGCTTCTCTGGTGCTTCCTTGCCTGCTTTAATGTCGGTTTAATCTTCCTGTCGTGCAATTGACTGTAGACAGGCATGATAAACGTATGAGACGGCAGCCTGCGCTGCCGTTTCAAGAAGCAGGCAGGGATATGAGTGCCACCGAGACCAGAAGTGAAAGCCAGGTGGTCGTGGTCGACCACGTGACCAAGGAATTCAATGGCCATGCTGCGCTGAATGATGTAAGCCTGGCTGTCTCTGGCGGACAGATATTCGGGCTCATTGGCCCGAGCGGCTCCGGCAAGACAACACTCGTCCTGATGATGATCGGCATGCAGGCGCCGACGCAGGGGGAGGTCAGGGTCTTCGGTATCGATCCCGTAAGGTTCAATTCAGGAGACCGCGAGCGCCTGGGTTATATGCCCCAGGAGTCTTTTCTCTACCCGACGTTGACTGCGTGGGAGAATATGACTTATGTATCCGGTCTCTTCGGGATCAGTTGGATGAAAAGGCGAAAGCTGATTCGTAAGGTGCTCGGAGACCTCGAGTTGTGGGATGCCCGCAACAAGCTGGCCGGAGACCTGTCCGGCGGTATGCTCAGGCGACTGCACCTGGCGACAGTATTGATACACAACCCGGACCTGGCATTCATTGACGAGCCGATGGAGGGTCTGGACCCCCTGCTTCGTCAGGGGGTATGGGAAATCTTACGTCAGATGAGGGCGCACGGCCAGACGGTGTTCATGACGACGCACAACATGGAGGAGGCGGAGCGCTGTGATAACCTCGCTCTCATATCGAATGGGCGGCTCATCGCGGCTGGCGCTCCCCAGGACCTGCGGAAAAGCGTGCTGGGAGGTCAAGTAATCCGCCTGACTGCACCACGGTTTGACTCCAAAGCCTACGCCGCTCTGCGCTCGTTGCCGGGCGTGACCGAAATGGATGTCAAGGGAAGAAACGAGATCATCCTTACGGTGGAAAAGGCCTCCGAGACACTGCCACAAGCGGTCGAGACGATGAACCGGATGGGTATTCCGATCACTACTGCAGAAGAGTACGAGCCCCCGTTTGATGAAGTCTTTGCAAGGCTGGTGCTCAATGATTAAGTCGATTTTTCGAACGCTCGCTTTCACCAGTAACTGGAGGGCGCTGGTATGGCGTCAGCCGTCGATGCTTCTCTCGATGATCGCCGGGCCTTTCCTCGTGCTCTTCCTGTTCGGCATTGGGAATACTATATACGAGCCTCGTCCCAAGACCATCGTTGTGAATCAGTCGCAAGGATCCCAGTCAGAGTTTCAAGTAACCCCAGAAGACCTCTCCAACTACCTGGAAGTTGTTGAAGTGACGAGTGATGGGGACCACGCCCTGGCGGAGCTACGAGCCAGGCGGATTCGTCTGATCATGGTCATACCTCCCAATCCCGAACAGATAATACAGAGTGGTAAGCGGGCGATCATCAGAGTGTTCGTAAATGAGATAGACCCGGTCAGCCTCGCATTCGCCCAGATCGATGTCAGGGCACAGATGGCTGTCGTTAACAGTAAGATCGGGGAACGGCAAATAGAATCACTGAAAGGGCCCCTTGGCAACCTGGGGGGCATCCTGAATCGTGCCCAGCCTCTGCTAGTAGCGGTAGGGATGCCACAGAGCGACATCAACAATGCTCGCCAGTCGATCGATACGATCGAGAGTGTGCCCAGTGATGTCCTGGCATCACCCGTCGATGCAACAGTCGAGAACATTACTCCTCTGGAGCCCACCGTAATCACCTACTTCGTTCCGGCCGCCATTGCACTCATCATCCAGCACCTGGCGGTTACGTTGGCCGGACTATCCATGATCAGGGCCAGGCTCCTCGGGACGACCAGGCTCTGGCAGACAGCTCCTATCAGACTGGGCGAAATCCTGGCCGGCAACTATATTAGCTACGCGATCCTGATTGTCGTGGTCAGCATTGTGCTGGTGCTCGCACTAATATGGGCGCTTGGATTGCCCGTTCTGGGGTCCTTTACCCTCCTCTGGACGAGCATCTTACTGCTAATATTCGCCTCATTGGGGTACGGATTCTTTATCTCGATGGTAGCCAAGAACGAGCAGACCGCGGCCCAGATGGCCATGATAATTCTGCTTGCTTCCCTGTTTCTCGGAGGCTTCTTGCGTTCCCTCGAGGCGATCATACCGCCGGTCCGCGTAGTATCCTACCTGCTGCCAGCCACATACGAGGGCCAGATCCTCCAGGAATTGATGTTGCGGGGAGGGCAGGGCGACGTAACTCACTACCTGGCGCTGGCGGTAATAGGGGTGGTTGGTATTGTGGCCAGCTTCTTGCTGCTGGGCCGTGAGCTGAAGCCGTCTTAGTATTGCATCTCGTATCGTGCCGAACATAATTCACACAGCCGGGCTGGTCCGCTGCTTCGGTACGGTTTGTGCTGTGGATGACATCTCGCTCGATGTGCCGACGGGCATCATCTTTGGCCTCCTGGGACCCAATGGGTCCGGGAAGACTACTATCATACGGCTGCTGCTGGGCTTGCTTGAGCCGACCTCCGGCACGGCCGAGGTATTAGGGCTCGATACCCGTTCGCAGGCCGACAAGATCCGTGAGCAGACCGGAGCGCTGCTCGAGCACAGTGGCCTCTACGAACGGCTGAGCGCCGAGGATAATCTGGAGTTCTATGGACGGGTCTGGCGGATGCCGGCTCCTGAACGAGCCAGCCGCGCCAGGGAACTGCTCACACATCTGGGCTTGTGGGAACGGAGAAAAGAGCCCACAGGCAAATGGAGCCGCGGCATGAAGCAGAAGCTGGCGATGGCCCGCGCGATCTTTCACCGTCCGCCGCTGGTCCTTCTCGACGAGCCAACTGCCGGGCTCGATCCGGTGGCGGCGGCGGCTTTACGTAACGACCTCGATGATATGGTGGCGCGAGAGGGGATCACCGTATTCCTTACCACCCACAATTTGGCCGAGGCGGAGAGGCACTGCTCCCGGGTTGCGGTAATTCGTCAGGGCAAGCTGCTGGCCCTGGGCCATCCGGATGAGCTGCGGGCGCAAGCAGGCGGTTCGCAGGTAGAGGTCATAGGCCGGGGATTCAATGAGGACCTGGTTGTTCAGCTGAGCAGGCGTCCTGAAGTGACCGGCGCCAGGATTCAGAACGGCCGTTTGATTGTTGATCTGAAAGACAACGCCGAGGCAGCTCCGCTGGTCGCTGCACTGGTTTGCGCCGGCGTTCGGGTCGAGGAAGTCCGTAAGAGCACGGTAAGCCTGGAGGAAGCATTCCTGGCCCTGGTGGAGGAAGACCATGGTCACTGATACCTGGACCGTCATCTGGAAGGAGATGAAGCTCCTGCTGGAGGGCAATAACAAGGCCCGGTTCTTTCCGTTGATCTTCCTGCTGATCTTCGGCGTAGTGTTGCCGTTACAGACAGGTCTGCCCTGGCTTGACTTGCCTTTGGGCCTGGCTTTCTGGGTGGTGATACCTCTGGCCCTGGTTGCGTCCTGGGTAGCCGACTCGTTCGCCGGCGAGCGCGAACGGCACACCCTGGAAACGCTCCTGGCCAGCCGCCTGTCCGACCAGTCGATCCTCTTCGGCAAGCTGATTGCTGGCGCAGGCCACGCCTGGGGCATGGCGCTTCTTGCCATGGTCCTGGGGCTGGTGACAGTCAACCTGGCCAGCTGGCAGGGAGCGGTTCGACTCTACACACCGGCCGTCGGACTGGGGGGCGTTGGCGTCAGCTTTCTGACGGCAACACTGGTGGCCAATGCGGGTGTGTTGGTATCTTTGCGAGCACCGACAGTCCGGCAGGCGCAGCAGATCGTCGGCATTGGCGTAATGATCGTGGTGTGGCTCCCGGTCTTGCTCTTAAGCTTCCTTCCGGTCCAGTGGAGGCTGGCCATGGCATCCTCCCTGGGCTCCGCTGACTTGACTCAGTCAGCGTTGGTCACAGCGGCCCTGCTATTCCTGCTCGACGTCACACTTCTCGCAGTCGTGATGAGGCGTTTTCAGCGGACACGGCTCATCCTGGACTAAGTGGTGCATCCGCTAAGTTCGTGGTAGGGGCGGACCTTGTGTCCGCCCACCCCGGGCGGACACAAGGTCCGCCCCTACGATAGAACGGTTTCCCGTTTTCAGGCCGTTTAGAGGGGGCCCGCGCTCAGGAGGTCGGCTTGTCGAAGATCTTGTTGACCTCGTCCCTGGTCTTGTCCGCTATCTGGTCTATCTGCCTCGTCGTCTCTGCGTCCGCACCCAGCTCTCTGGCTCGCTTCTTTGCCCATAGCCCTATGTTGCGAGAGTCGCTGTAATAACTGTCTCCGGCACCCTTGCTGGTGTCGAACTCCGAGAGACGGTCACTCTCCGAGCGGTGGTAGGCGAAAGTAGAGAAGAGTCTAGTCAGGTCTTCCCCACCGCAGGCCTGGCACTTGAGCTCCGTCTGACGGGAGCCTCCAAGCACCAGGTGGCTGGTCTTGGCTCCGCAGGCCTGACATCTATATTCATATATCGGCATGATGCAACACCTTACACTAACAAGGCCATATCGCTAAGTGCGGGCCGCTACTGGCCATTTCCGTAATACCCGCGAGGATATTTTATCACGGACGGTGGATTCCGTCTTGTAGGAAGCAACGGTGGCTACCTAACAAGCGGAGAGGATTTCTATTTCGTAGTCTGTCATGACGGCCTCCCAACGCGTTGTCTCAATGAAGCGGACGACGTTAGAGAGGACCTCGTTAACATGGTGACTGTCATTACTGACGCAAGCGATACCCAGGGTGGCAACCTGCCAAAGGTCATTGCCATCAATTTCGGCAATAGAGACATTGAAGCGGTGCTTCACCCGCTCGATTACAGACTTGACTACCTGCCTCTTTCCTTTGAGTGAATGGTTCTCCGGGATGTGCATGGAGACTCTGCACGCTCCGATAATCATCTGTTTCACCATCATCAAGGAATTCTCATGTAATGGTACCACGAATCCGGGCTATGGGTTAGCCGCTAACCTGAACCGGCGCTCTACCGGTCTCCCCATAGGCCTGCTCCTGCGGTGCGCGCCTCTTTTTCGAGCTGGGCGAAGAGGTCCTGGTGTTTTACGTCTGGAGGGTAAGGCGTGGCGAAGGCAAATCCCAGGCGAATGAGTTCCGAGTTGACCATCACGCCGTTCACATAAACATAACGCAGCAGGCGCCCGTATTTGTCTGTCTCCGAGACGTCCCGCTCCAGGGTTACGGTCTTGCCTTCAACCAGACCCCGGTTCTTCTCCTTACCCTTCTCGGCCCACGCACGCACCGAGGCACGGGAATCGTTCATTTCAGGAGTATCCACCCCGATATAGCGGACCCGCTGTCCACCCTCCAGTTCCAGCGTGTCGCCGTCGATAACCCTGATGACCCGCACCTGCTGGCGGTTGGGCCCGGGAGTAACGGCCACAACGGTGGGGGTTGTGGTTGTTCCTGCTCTGGGGGTCGCCTGCGCTGTTGCCTGGGCCGCAGGCTTCGGGGTGGGTGTGACCGAGGGGCTGGTCTTCGGGCCCGAACACCCGATGAGAAATGGAACGAGAAAAACCAAGCCCAGCCGAATGGCTGTAGCCTTCAACTCCAAACCTCGCTCACTTTCCTCAGGAGGGGTTTCTGCAAATGCTTTCAGCAAACCCTCTCAGCTTTGGGAGAGGGAAGGTGGGGCGGGTTTTCAAGCCCGCCCCTATTACTTTTACTTTCAGGAACCAGCAGCCGCCGGCTGACGGCGATCTGCTGGTTGTCTATGGCTGCTAGTACGCATACAGGCGACCGTACGGCCTCAGGTGCAGGGGTACGAGCTTGAGGAAAGGCTGTTCCATGATCTCTTCTGCGTTGTAGCCGAAGTGTCCGGCGAACTCTCCAACCAGTTGAGAGAGGACCTGCCTGTCCTTTTCGTCAGGCTCCAGGACGCCCACCTCTTTGCCGAGCTGGTAGTCCTGTACCTGCCCGCGGATATAGATCACGCCTCCGTGCATCCCCGTGCCGATAAAGTTAGCCTTATGGTACCGGCCCTGGGCCAGGTTCAGCCCGAGAACGATCAGGATGCCTCCTGCCATATACTCTCCCAGGAAGTCCTGGGCGGTGCCTCCGATGACCAGGGCCGGCCTCTTCTCCTTGTACTCCTTCATGTGGATACCGACTCGGTACCCCACATCGTCTCGGATGAAGATCTTGCCCCCACGCATGGCGAAACCGGTAATATCACCGGCGTGGCCGTGGACGACGATTTCACCGTTGTTCATCGTGTTGCCGCAGCCGTCTTGAGCATTCCCATGAACGACGACGCGCGGTCCGTCCATGAAGGCCCCCAGGTCGTTCCCCGGGGTTCCATGGACGTCTATCTGTAGCTCACTGCGGAGGTCCGTGCCGATGTAGCGCTGGCCGCAGACATTAAGCAGCTCAACGTGCTGCACGCCCTGTTGCACTAACTCCCGCAGCTTGGCATTCAGGTCACGATAGTATATCCCGGTTACATCAATACGCACGGCCTGATCGTTGGGTGTCTGATCACCCGCCAGTGCTGTGCCAATTCGCCTTGCTTCCATGGTTCCTCCGGTCCCTAACCCCAATACGGTTCAGTTAAGAAGAAGGGATGACTCGGTTGTCGAATTGCGAGTAAGCTTGGATTGAGAGAACCAAGTTGCCACCAACAACTCGATGAAGGAGTCACCCCT
>Ga0209514_10006119_pt1 | contig 14906 bp, 10 predicted proteins | sample Subgrocontami58m_FD_187452 | JGI IMG/M metagenome (GOLD analysis project Ga0209514, IMG submission 187452) | Subsurface groundwater microbial communities from S. Glens Falls, New York, USA - GMW37 contaminated, 5.8 m (SPAdes) (version 3) | ecosystem: Environmental > Aquatic > Deep subsurface >...
TGTAAAAGTGCTAAACTATTGGACATGGGCTTTTGTGGTGTGAGTTGGAGTTTTGACGAACAACAACTTTACTACAAAAGCCCTGTCATCCCATCATTTTTTTGGCATAGGTATTGCACCCCAGACCTGTTTGGCGTGTGCCTTTTATTACTCGTGACGGTAAAGTGTTTACGGAGATTGAGGTAGATGCGCGGACTGCGGCGGTGAAACTCACCGAAGAAGAAAGACAGTCGCTTTTAGATCAACTGGTTGAATACTACGCTCAACTTAGGAGCGATTGATTAATGGCAAACAAAGTTCCGTTTAATCAACGTCTCGGTTTGGATTTGAAATTGCCACTAGACAAGGAAGTTCCTGAATCTGCAAGAATTGGGTTTGTTCACTTGCTCAACGATCTTGTTTCAGATCACTACGTTTCGCGTTGGGATAAGATCACCCAAGAAGTTTTGCGTACTTCAAGAAAAATGAGGGGCGATTCCGATGGATTTTTAAGCGATGATGCTTTGTGTGCAACCATTGTTGCACAAATGAGTTGGGATAAGTTTTATATTTTATGTGAAAAAGTTTACGGACTTCTTCAACCCAAACAAAAATGGGTAGAGGGCGACGAGTACTTTGTTGATGTTGGTACATTGGTCGATTCGCAGTCTCATTACTCAGAAGAAGTGAATCAACTGTTACTTGAAGAGAACTTAGCGTATGAATTTATAGACGGCTATTTTCTACGTCGTGGACGCCCCCAAACTCAAAAAAATTTGACGCGCGCTGGCGCTGTTCTGTCTGACCCACAATATCTTCCTGCAAGGAAGCATTTCAACAAGGCACTTGATTTTTTCAATGAACGTCCTGACCCTGATGTTCAAAATTGTATCAAGGAGGCAGTGTGTTGCTTAGAGGCTTTTGTGGAAATACTCTTTGGTGGAAAAGCCGCAAAAGAATTTGATGGAGTTATTCGCTCGAAGCAAGGAAATAATGAAGGACAGATTCCTTCAACGATTGCTGATGGCATTATTAAATTACGTGCATTTCGTGGTAATGCTCAAGGAGTTGCTCATGCGGCTTTGGAGGGTGGGTTTGTTGGAGTTATTGAAGCAGAATTGGTTTTGAATCTGGTTGCTTCGTATGTGACTTATCTAAATGATAGGTTTCCACACAAGGAAGAGGAAATTCCTTTCTAATGGCAAAGATTAACCAAGTCATCTTAATTGTCCTCGACAGTGTTGGCGTCGGCGACGCGCCTGATGCAGATAAATATGGCGACGTAGGATCGAACACCATCGGCAACATTGCTAAAGCCGTTGGTGGACTCAACATGCCCAACATGGCGTCGCTCGGCTTGGGGTATCTCGGCGAGTTCAAAGGGATTCCTAAAATTGAAAAGCTCACGGGTGCGTTTGGGCGATTGACAGAAGTTTCGGCGGGCAAGGACACAACGACAGGACATTGGGAATTATCGGGCGTATCGCTCAAGGACCCGTTTCCTTTATTTCCAAAAGGATTTCCTTCCGATTTTATTTCCGCTTTTGAAAAAAGAATCAATCGCGGAACGATTGGCAATTATGCCGCGAGCGGCACGGCGATCATTGATCAACTTGGCGCGGAGCATTTGGCAACGGGCAAAGTGATCGTTTATACATCGGGCGACAGCGTGTTTCAGATCGCCGCGCACGATGAGGTCATTCCGCTCAAGCAGTTATATGAAATTTGCGAGATCGCCCGCGAGATGTTGACAGGCGATCTTGCTGTAGGTCGCGTCATCGCGCGCCCGTTTGTGGGCAAAGTAGGATCGTTCAAGCGCACCGAGCATCGCAAAGATTTTTCACTCGTGCCGCCGCGCGAAACAATTTTGGACAAAGTGAAGAAGGCGGGTTTGATGAGCGCGGGCGTGGGAAAGATCGAAGACATCTTTGCCAATCGCGGTCTCACCGATTCGAATCACACCGGCAATAATCACGATGGCGTGGATGGCACGATTCGGTTCATCCAGACTCGCAAGCGCGGTTTTATTTTTACGAATCTCGTGGACTTCGATTCTCTCTACGGTCATCGCAACGATCCAAAGGGATATGCCAACGCGCTCGAAGAATTTGATCGCCGCTTGCCGCAGATTATCGCTACGATGAGTGATGATGATGTATTGATGCTTACCGCCGATCACGGCAACGATCCCACGACATCTTCTACCGATCATTCGCGCGAGCGTGTGCCGTTGTTGATCGCGGGCAAACGAATCAAGAGCGGCGTAAACATTGGCACGCGAAAAACTTTCGCAGATGTTGCGGCGACGATTGCCAAGATGTTGAATGTGGAAGATACAGGTGAGGGGGAAGAATTTGTTTCGCTAATGCTCATCAACACTTAACGTGGCGGGTCTAGCCAAAACGCGAGCAACATTGATACAATTATCACAAGTGTTGTCAGATACACACTGTCATCTTGATATGAGCGAGTTCGATTCAGATCGCCAGGCGATCATGGATCGCGCGCGTGAAGCAAACGTTACGCGCATCATGTGTGTTGGGATCGATCTCGAATCGAGTCGCAAAGCAATTGATCTCGCCGAGAAATATCCTGAAGTGTTTGCGGCGGTGGGCTGGCATCCGAACAGCGCGGGGAATTTCGGCGACAAAGAATTAAAGGTGTTGCGTGAGTTGGCGGCGCACCCGAAGGTGAAGGCGGTGGGCGAGATCGGTTTGGATTATTATCGTGATCGCGTGCCGCATGAATCGCAACAACGAACTTTTCGATCACAACTTGATCTGGCGGATGAACTTGATCTGCCGATCATTATCCACTGCCGTGAAGCGTTTGACGACGTGATGCAGATTCTCAGGGGACGCCGCCAACGCGGTGTGATGCATTCGTTTGGTGGGAACGTGACTCAAGCGCGAGAAGTGATCGGGTTGGGGATGTGTGTCGGCATCACGGGACCGATCACGTTTCCAAAGGCTGAAGAGTTGCGCGCAGTGGCGGCGTCAATTCCGTTAGATCGTTTGTTGATCGAAACCGATGCGCCGTATCTCACACCGCAACCGTATCGCGGTAAACGCAACGAGCCATCTTACGTGAAGTATGTGGCGCAAAAGTTGGCGGAGACGCGAAACGAAAATTTTGATACCATAGCGGCGCAGACCAGCGCCAATGCAATGAGTTTATTTGACTGGAGTGATTTTTGATGTTGAACACCAAGCCTTCCGTTTCTGATTTATATGCGCCTGCGCGCGAAGGCTTGACTGCTGTTGAAGAGCGTATGCGCGAATACGGACCTGATCAACATGAGTCGCTGTCGTCGGCGATTGATCATATTTTGGCTTCAGGTGGAAAACGTATTCGCCCGGCGATGTCTCTGCTGGCGTCAGGTATCTTTAGTGCGAATTTTGATCATGCGGTGTCGTTGGCGGCGGCGGTTGAGATGCTGCACACGGCATCACTCGTGCATGATGATCTTGTGGATGGAGCGTTGCTGCGGCGCGGCGTGGCTACTCTTAATGCCAGTTGGTCGCCGGGTGCGACGGTTCTCACCGGTGATTACGTTTTTGCCCGCGCCGCCGACTTTGCCGCCCGCACGAATAATGTGCGCGTGATGCACATCTTCTCGCGGACGTTGATGGTGTTGGTCAACGGTGAGATCAATCAGATGTTTAAGAGCAAGGGCATGGCGAGTCGAGAGGATTATTATCGGCGCATCTATGCCAAGACGGCTTCGGTCTTTGAAGCCGCCACTGAAGCGGCAGGCGTGATCGGCGGCGCCACCGAAGATCAGATCGCCGCGCTGGCAGTGTTTGGTCGTCAAGTGGGTTCGGCATTTCAAATCATTGACGACATTCTTGATTTTACCGGCGAGGAGAATCATATTGGCAAACCGGTGGGCGGCGATTTGCGTCAAGGGTTGGTGACGATGCCGACATTGTATTATTTGGATGAGAAGCCAAATGATCCCGATCTCGCCGCGCTGTTGGATGGCAAGATGGGCGATGTGGCGTTGACGGCAACAGTGGTGGAAGCGATTCGTAATTCAAAAGCGATCCGCGCCGCATCGGATGAGGCGAAAAAATTTGTGGCGCGCGGCGTGGCGGCGTTAGAGATTTTGCCGAAAGGGCTTCACCGCGAGTCGTTGCGCGGTATTGCTGAATATGTTGTGAGCAGGGATTTGTGATAGACAAGACCTCGCGGGTTTCTAAAAAACCCGCGAGGTCTTTTTTAATTCACCCAAAATCTGCGCCAGCATTTCCTTCTCGATGTTGCCGCCACTGATCACGGCGACTGTGTTCTCGACTTGCGGCAGTTCGTCTTTACGATAGAGCCACGCGGCAAAGGTGACAGCGCCACTCGGCTCGGCGGTCAACTTCGCGTTCAAGGCTAACTTCCGCACTGCATCTTTGATCTCCTCTTCACTCACAGTCACAATATCGTCCACGTAAACTTTTATATGTTCCCAATTGCTCACGCCGATTTTGTTGACGCGTAAACCATCGGCGATGGTGCGCGTTGTTTGATCGGATGACCAGCCGATGTGTTGCTTTTTGCGAAGACTCTCTTGCGCGTCGGCGGCGAGCGCCGGTTCAACGCCGATCACTTTCACGTTTGGCTTTTGCAATTTGATCGCCGCCGCGATGCCGCTGATGAGTCCGCCGCCGCTCACAGGGACAAGCACCATGCCCACCTCAGGCAAGTCTTCGAGAATCTCTAAGCCGATTGTGCCTTGACCGGCGATCACTTTCTCATCGTCAAACGGCGGCACAGGCACAAGGTTTTGCTCTTTGATCAATTCGTTGAACTTGTTGAGTCGATCTTCGCTTGTGTTCCCGACCAACACCACCTCTGCGCCATAACTTTTTGTTTTCTCAATTTTCATGCGCGGCGCGTTTTGCGGAATCACAATCACGGCGCGCGCACCGACGATCTTGGCGGCGTAAGCCACCGCCTGCGCGTGGTTGCCGCTTGAATGTGTGACCACGCCGCGCTTTAGTTCCTCTGCCGATAAACTTTTGATGGCGTTATATGCCCCTCGAATCTTAAACGCCCCGACGGGCTGAAAATTTTCGGGCTTGAAATACAACTTGTGACTGTCGTTGTATCCTGAACACAAAATGAGCGACGTGCGAATGGCGATGCCTTTGATGCGGGTTTGGGCTTGGTGGAGGTCGTGGAGAGTGATCATAGCTATCGAGTATACTACCCGCCGAATGACTCTAAAAATTGGCATCGTCACAGGCGAATATCCACCGCATCAAGGCGGCGTGGGTGACTTCACGCGTGAGATCGCACACGCACTCGCTGATCTCGGTCACGAAGTTCATGTCATCACGCACATCAATGCCAGATCCGAAGGGTTTCGCGAAGCGCCCCGTAGCGAAGCGGAGCGGGCGAAGCCCTTCGGGTCTCTAACAGTTCACCCCATCATCTCATCTTGGAATTTCCAATCTCTAATCTCCATCCGCCAACTCGCTCACAATCTTAAACTTGATCTCCTCAACATCCAATACCAAGCCGCCGCTTACGGAATGACTCCGCCGATTCATTTTTTGCCGCTCGTCGCGGGTGTGCCGTCGGTGATGACTTTTCACGATCTGCGTGTCCCATATCTTTTCCCCAAAGCGGGCGCGTTGAGGTGGCAGGCGATACTGTTGTTAGCAAAAACTTCTAAAGGAGTTATCGTAACAAATCCAGAAGACCGTTTGACTTTGGAGAAAAACCTTTGGAACGCTGATGACGCTGATTCAACGCTGAGGAACGCTGATAAGCTAATCGAAATTCCGATTGGGAGCAATATCAAAGTAAATCCAAAACTTCAAACTCCAAACTCCAAAAATGAGGCGCGGAGAAAATATGGAATTGGTGAAGATGATGTTGTAATTGGGTATTTCGGATTTTTAAATTCAAGCAAGGGCGGCGAAACACTTTTCCGCGCTCTTGCCCAATTACCAATCCCACTCCACTTCGCTACGGGGACTGTCGTTACTAATTACAAATTACTTTTAATCGGCGGGCGCACTGGCACAAGCGACCTAACGAACCAAGCCTACGCCGATCAACTTGATGCACTCGCCAACGAACTTGGTATCTTGGATCGAATCATTCGCACTGGCTATCTCTCGCCCGAAGATACAACGCAAGCCTTCTTCGCCTGCGACATGATGGCGATGCCTTACGAAGACGGCGCATCGTTTCGACGCGGGACATTCATGGCGTGTCTTGCTCACGGTATGCCGACGATCACAACACAACCGTCTGTTCCTCTCCCTCAACTTAAACATGGAGGAAACGTTTATCTCATTTCCCCTGGTTCCCCCATTTCCCTTTCTTCCGCGATAATGGAACTCGCAAACGATTCAAACCTTCGCGCTCAACTCTCGCGCGGCGCGTTGGAGTTAAGTGATTTGTTTACGTGGGATAAAATAGCGAAGAGGACGGGGGAGTTTTTTGAGAAAACCATAGCCACCTAATCATCTAACAACCTGAATGCGCCTTCATCCTTCATCCTTCATAATTCTTACTTTCATCGCGCTCGGCTCCCTCTACGCCCTCACCACACCCCTCTTCGAAGCCTCCGACGAGTTGTGGCATTACCCGATGGTGCAGCATCTCTCGCGCACATTCAGTTTGCCTATTCAAGACCCAAACAACGTTGGACCTTGGCGACAAGAAGCGAGTCAGCCGCCGCTGTATTACTACTTCATGGGTTGGGCGACATCGTGGATTGACACGAGCGATATGGATCAAGTGCGCTGGCTCAACCCGCATGTAGATAACGGCATCATCACGCCCGACGGAAATATCAATTTGGCGATTCACACCGCGCGCGAAAATTTTCCTTACGGTGGTACGGTCTTGGCAGTGCGGCTGATTCGTTTGTTATCTGTCCTCATGGGCGCGGGAACGATCTACTTCACTTACTTACTCGCTAAAGAATTTTTCGATGACGAACCATCGCGCCTCTTCGCCGCCGCGTTTGCTGCTTTCACGCCCATGTTCGTCTTCATTTCTGGCGCGGTTAACAACGACAACCTTGCCACATTCCTCTCCGCCGTCATTTTATTTTTACTCGTCCGTTCGAGCGGATTACATCCGCGACCCTTAACCACACGCACTTCATTTCTTCTCGGCATCCTTCTTGCCCTCGCCGCCCTCACCAAGCAATCAGCGTTAGGTTCATTCGGTCTGGCGGGTCTTACGTTAATCGCTATCAGCCTCCAACATCCTCGCCCATCCAATCTCCAATCTCCAATCTCCAACTTCATTGTTCATTGTTCATTCGCCTTTCTTCCTTCATTGTTCATTTCTTCTTGGTGGTATATCCGCAACATCGTCCTCTACGGCGATCTATTGGGGTGGAGCGCGTTCATTGCCGTGTTAGGTAAACGTGCCGCGCCCGCGAATCTTTTGCAGTTGTGGGGCGAGCGAATCAGTTTGGCTAATTCCTTTTGGGGACTCTTCGGCGGAGTGAACGTGCCGATGAGCGATTGGATTTATTTTGTTCTCAACACGATCCTGATCATTTCATTCGTCGGTGTCGCCGTCTTTTTTCTCCGCCACCTCTTCACCTCTTCGCTGCCTCAATCCCTTTCCCTTGTTTCCTGTTATTTCCCTTATTTCCTTTTATTGACTCAACTCGCCCTCATCACCCTTGGCTGGATTCAATGGGCAACCGTCACCTGGTCATCGCAAGGACGATTATTTTTTTCGGCGATGTCAGCCGTCGCTGTAATGATCACGTTAGGGTTGCGGACTCTGCTTCCCCCACGCGCCCGCGCAACGGTATTCGCTTCCATTGGGTTGTTCATGTTCACGATCACGGCGGCGTCACCGTTTGTTTTCATCGCGCCCAAATATGTTGATCCTCCTCAACTCACGAATGATCAGTTAACGCGCATCGCTCATCCATTAAATTCTGATTTCGGTTCGCTCACCTTTCCGCCGGAGATGCGCTTGCTTGGCTATGATGTAGATCGATCTAGCGTGAAGCCGAATGAGTCGATTCGTCTCACGTTGTATTGGCGATCGTTGACGCAGATGGATCGTGATTGGAGTGTGTTCGTGCATGTCGTGGATGAAAACGAGATCGTGATCGCCCAACGCGACACCTACCCCGGACTCGGATTGATGCCGACTCGCAAGTGGAATGTGGGGCGCACGCTCGCCGATGAATATGTGATCACATTGCCCGCGACGATATACGCGCCATCGAAAGCGCGAATTGAAATTGGCTTGTATGATTACGCAACGGGCGAGCGTTTGTTGGTGAATGGGCGCGATGTATTGACACTGTCATCGCTCGACATCGTGCCAAGTGATAAACTGCTCGCAGTGAATTATGATGACAAGGTTGAGTTGATCGGCTACAAGATGGATAAGCGATCACTCAAGCCGAATGAGGAACTGACTCTGACTCTGTATTGGCGCGGACTCAACGCGGGAGCGAACTACACAATTTTTACTCAAGTGCGCGGCGCGAATGATTCACTGTGGGCGCAACTTGATTCTCAACCTCAACCGCCAACGTCGGCGTGGACTCGCGATCAAGTTGTCACCGACACGCGCATCCTCAAACTTAAACCCGACACGCCCGCAGGCGTGTATGATGTAGAAGTGGGACTCTACGATGCGCGAATTAACCGTTTACAAATTGTTCTACCCGATGGTCGTCGTGTGGAAAATTCTTTGAAGCTGTCTAAAATCAGAATCTTGCCTTAAACCCTGAACGGGCGAAGGGGATGAACGGGATGATACCGACTTCTTCACCCCTTCACTCCTTCACCTTTTCACCCTTTCACCGTGTCCCGCTTTCGTTCTTTCATCCTTCATAATTCTTCCTTCATAATTCTCGCCGCGCTTTGGCTTCTCTTCTTCTGGCGTTACTTCATCCCAACCGCTGACCGCGTCACCTTCCCTGACGGCGATTTTACGTTGCAGTTTTTTGTCTTTCGCGATATTGCTTACCGTGCCATCGCGCAAGGGCATCTGCCGTTGTGGGCTAACTGCCTCATGGTGGGTTATCCGTTTCAAGCCGATCCACAATCGCAACTGTTCTACCCCCCGATCTGGATCAGTTTTTCGATTCTCAAGTTGTTGGGCTGGGGCAACTTCCCTCTCGTCGCATTAACTATAGAGGCAGTTGCACATTACTTGTTCACGAGCATTTTCACTTTTCTCTTTTTGCGCGAAGAACTCTCCAACATCCAACGTCCAACCTCTAATCTCCAATCTCCAATCTCCAATTATGCCTCCCTCTTGGGCGCTATCGTCTTCACCTACGGCGGCTTCCTCACCTCCTACCCGCCTCTCCAAACCGGAATCCTCGAAACAGCAACTTGGCTCCCGCTCATTCTTCTTTCACTCCGCCGAGCAGCCGATACATGCATCACGCATCACAGATCACGCCCGTCCTTGTTCATTGTTCATTCTTCATTGTTCATTGCCATCGCCTTCTTCGCCGGTCACCCGCAAACATTTTTCCTCATCGCTTATCTCGCCATTGCTTACTTCATCCATCGTGCTTCGGTGCATCAACGATCATGGCGTTGGACTTTGACGAGACTGGCTGTTGTGTTTGGCTTGGCTATCGGCATCACGCTCATTCAAGCTCTGCCCCAAGTGGAATATCTCATGCTCTCCACTCGCGCTTCACTCACCTTTGAAAAACTTGCCGGGGGATTTCCGTTGACCGACATCGTGCAGTTCTTTGTGTTCGGCATTGCCAGCTATTGGAGTCCACTCTTTGTTGGCGTGTTCCCGTTTGCGCTCGTGCTGATTGCCATTGCTTTGCTCGACACTAAACACGATCACGCTCGCTCGATTGCATTTTGGTTAATCGTCGCCATCGTTGGCTTGATCATTTCGTTTGGATTAAACTCTATCGGCTACGACATCGCTTATTGGATCATCCCCGGTGCGCGACTCTTTCGCGGACAAGAACGCGCGGCGATCCTTGTCGCCTTTTCGCTCTCGACACTTTCTGCATTCGGCGCGCACTTTATCCTCTCGCCGCTCTCGCGTTCGGCTCGCGCCTTTATTCGCGCTGCGATGCGCGCCGTGATAAATCTTTTGCCCTTCGCCATTGCGGTCCTCATCTTCATCGTTATCGTTCGCAACGTCTATCCGAATCAAGTTGATCTGCGCGACGCCCCGCCGAAGATCGCCATGTTGATCATCGGATTGACTCTCACCGCGCTAACTTTTTTCGCGCGCACCTCTCGCTGGGGAAAGATGGTTGGTATAGCGGCTGTCGGCATCACCGTGTTAGAACTTTTCACTGCAAACATCCGCACCAACGCCGTGCCATTATTCGATCCATATCCACATCTCCCGCTCCTCGATCCGATTCGCAACGACGAGACTCCATTCTTTCGCGTGCAAGACGATGCGCGGATGCAAGGGCATTACGGTTGCGGCTACGGGCTCAACGAGTGGGCGAGCATCTCGCCTATTCGACTTGCCTCGTGGGAAAACTTTGATCATCGCGCGCCCGAAGCATTGCGCTGGAAAATGCTCGGCGTTAAATATTTGATCACCGAGAAAGGTGGGGCGATCACGCGCGAAGGCGAATTGCCCTCGGCGGTGAAAGTGAGTGAAGGCAAAGCGCCGTTAGGGGATGCGAAAGTGTATCAATTGTTTGAGATTCCGCGCCGCGTGTGGATGGTGCGTGAGGCGCAGATCGCCAGTGATGCCGACTCCGTTTACAAATTTTTATCTGTGTCGAACTTTGATCCGTTTAAGACCGTCATCGTGCGCCAACCGATTCCTGATTGGAATTCGTTGACTGAACCCGTTAACGTGAAAGACAACATCGAGATTGTTGAAGATTATCCGGGCTACATCAAAATTAAAGTTGCCAATAGCTTCCGCGCGATGCTCCTCTTCAACGAAGCTTATTATCCCGGCTGGTGGGCGCGCGTGAACGGGCAGACGTGGCAGATGGTTGAGGCGAATGGATTCATTCAAGCCGTGCCTGTGCCTGCGGGGAACGTCATGATCGAAATTTATTTTATGCCGATGACGTTGATCGTCGGCGCGATCTTTTCCGTGCTGTCGCTTGGCTTGGCTTTGTTTTTGATCGTGAAGAAGCATGATTAAAAACCGCCCTCTCGTTTTCTTGTTGATCGTTTATCTTACGGTGGCGGCAGCTTACGCTGTAGCCACTCCGCCCTTTGAAGCCTCTGACGAAGTGTTTCATTATCCATTTGTCCGCAACATCGCGCTAGGGCGCGGGCTTCCGATCCAACGGCTCGATGTCAAACAACCTTGGGAGCAAGTGGCATTTCACCCGCCTGCCTATTACTACATCGCCGCCGCGCTCACCTTTTGGATTGACACTAGCGATTTCGATTCGCTCCGCGCGCCGAATCCGTTTGCCCGTATCGGCATCCCCGGCACGCCGCAGAATGTTAATTACACCAAGTCGGCGGCGCAGTTTGTGGTGGAGCCGTTGCGCTTGCACGGATCAACCTTGGCGATCTACCTGCTTCGTGTTGTATCAATCTTGATGAGTCTCGGCACGATCACCTTTACTTACTTGATGACGCGATTATTATTCTCTTCAAAAGTTTTAGCCTTACTCGCCGCGTCGCTCATTGCCTTCAACCCCGAATTTGTTTTCATCAGCGCCTCGGTCAACAACGATAACTTGACGTGGTTGATTTGCGTTTTCACATTGTTCATCGCCCTTCACCAAGTTCTTGGCAAGTCTCAATTTATTGATCGTGAGATCGGCTCGCGTTGGTGGGATGCGCCGATGTTGGGGCTTTTGCTCGGTGTCGCCGCCCTCACCAAAGTCTCCGCTCTCGTTTTGTTGCCTGTCGTGGGCGCGGCAATGTTTGTGCAAGCGTGGCGCACGCGCCAGTGGAAAAAGTTTTTTGTGGATGGAACGATCATCGTCGTCATTGCAGTTGCGCTCTCTGCTTGGTGGTATGTGCGTAACATCATGCTCTATAACGATCTACTCGCGCTCGATCTTCATGCCAAGACGACTGCGACGCGCACTGAGCCGTTTACGTTGGCGGTCTTTCTTGAAGAGTGGCCCAGTTTTTGGTTTTCGTTCTGGGGTTTGTTCGGGTCGTTCAACATTCTCATGCCGCAGTGGGTCTACACTTTTTTTACTGCGCTTGCATTTGTTGGGGTTGGGGGCGGGGTGGTGCTGGCGCTCACCAAGACTTCCGAGTTCTTTAAGAACTCGGAAGTCTTCGGTTTCATCGCCCACGCCATGCTAGTCACGTTCATCATTGGCACGGCGATTGGGTTAGTGCAATGGAATCTTTTGAGTCACTCGATGCAAGGGCGGCTCATGTTCACTACGTTGCCGATCATTTCCATGTATCTCGCGGCGGGGCTGCTTGCGTGGAGTCCGGCGAAACACAGAAAAATAGTTGCAAGCGTGATCATCGGCGCCATTGGATTCATTACTCTGTTCACCGCTTCTAATACTGTTGCCGCCGCTTATCTCCCTCCCGCGCCGATCACCGAATCGCAATTGCCATCTGATCTCAAACCGATTCGCGCCCGACTTGCGCCGGGCGTGGAGTTGATCGGCTACAAAGTTGAATCGCCGCAACGAGTCACGCCAAACGATTCGATCATCGTCACATTGTATTGGCGTTCTCTCGTGCCAATGAGCGCGGATTACAATTTGTTTTTGCATCTGTTGGGTCAGAAGCAAACGTTGGTGGGTAACGTGGATACGTGGACAGGCGGCGGCTTGCGCCCTACGTCGTTGTGGCGCGTCGGCGAGATTTACAAAGATCGTTGCGTGATCGCGCTCGATCCAAAATCCAAAACGCCCTCAAAACTTTTGCTTGATATAGCGATGTGGGAAAAAGATTCGAACCAGAAATTGCCGATCACGGATGAAAAGGGGAATGTGTTGAAGTCGGTGACGGTGGATGTGGGATTGTTGGACTCGGCGCAACCGTTGATCGCAACTCCGCAAGCCCGCGCCGACTCCACGCTGGAAGGCGGGATCAATTTCGTCGGCTATGATCTTCCCGCCAATCCAACTGCGGGGCAACCGATCACGCTGACGTTATACTGGTCAACATCATCGTTGATCCAAAATGATTACACTGTCTTCGTCCACGTTTTTGATTCGCAAGGCAAACGAGTTGCCCAAGCCGACTCGCCGCCGATGAATGGCGATTGGTTAACGTCAATGTGGCAAACGAATCGCATCGTGGTCGATCCCCACACATTCACTCTGCCTTCGGGTCAATACACGATTCGAGTCGGGATGTATGATCCGCAAACGGTTGAACCGTTGCCTGCATTTCGAGCTGATGGAAGTGAATGGCAGGACAGAGCGATCGAGGTGGGCAGAATTACAGTTGATCCGTGATACATGATGCGTGAGATGATGTTTACGAAATGAAACTCTTAATTACTAATTACCAATTACCAATCGCGCTCGTCGCCGCTGTTATCGCCACCGCTGTCGGCGCGTTGATCGGCTTCACCAATGTGTTGATTGCGACCATTGCCATCATCGCTGTTGCCGTTTCACTTTACACGTTGACCAATCTTGAGATCGGTATGTGGGGCATTGTGGCGGTCATCGCTTTGTTGCCGTTTGCTACACTGCCGATCAAAGTGGTTCTCACGCCGACGTTTTTAGATATGGCGCTGTTGGCAGTGTTATTTGTTTACGCCATGCAGTGGATGAGTGGACGGCGCACCCGTGTCACACTCACCCCGGCGCACGCGCCGATCATCGGTTTTATTGCGATGGCGGTCTTCGCGTTTGTGGTCGGCTTACGCAATGGTCCGCTCACGTCGAATCTGGCGCGGCACTTTGCTGAATTTATTTTGAGCGTGATTTTCACTTTTGTCGTTATAGATTATGTAGATGATCGTCAACGTTTGGAACGCATGGCGTTGATCGTTGTAGTGTGTGGCACGATGGCGGCAACAATCGGCATCGTGTTGTATTTTATTCCAGAGGCTTTTGCCGAGCGAGCGTTGAACGCACTGCGCGTGATCGGGTATCCGACGGGTAATGTGCTGCAATATATCGAGAGCAACCCGGAGTTGGGTCAACGCGCCATTGGCACTTCGGTTAACCCAAATACGTTGGGTGGATTGTTAGCGGTGGTGGGGGCGGTGGCTGCGCCGCAGTTGACGGCGTCACGACCGTTGTTTGTGAATCGCTGGGTGTGGGGTGCTGCCTTCGCGCTGATCACCGTGTGTCTCGTCCTCACCTTTTCGCGCACGGCGATGCTGGCATTGGTGGCGGCATCACTTTTGATCGCCGCGCGTTATCCAAAATTATTGATCGTGATGATCGTCGGCATGTTGATCATTTTGATCTTGCCGGTGACTCAAGATTACGTGGATCGATTCGTTCAAGGCGCGCAGGGTGCCGACTTGGCGACGCAGATGCGATTCGGTGAATACAAGGATGCATTGATCTTGCTCGCGCGTTACCCGTTGTTGGGTGTAGGTTTCGCCGGTGCGCCGGACATAGATATTTACTTGGGCGTATCGAATGCCTACTTGACAATTGCTCAAGAGATGGGGTTCATCGGGTTGGCGGTTTTTTTGTTAGCGGTGATCGTGGTGTTTGGCTGGGCGATTGAACATAGCCGCAAAGCGTTGAGGGATGATACGATGTCATCGCTGTTTCTCGGTTTTCACGGCAGCGTGATCGCCATGCTTATTGTAGGCATTGGCGATCATTATTTTATGAATTTAGATTTTCAACCGGCGCAGACGATCTTCTGGATGATGATCGGGCTGGCGCTTTCGACGACTCGCTTGGCGCAGGCTCAGACCTCCGAGTTCTTTAAGAACTCGGAGGTCTGAGCCTGAAGTCTGGTGATATAATACCGTCCAACATTGCGCTCGGAGGTGCATGAATGGATATTTCGACTCAAGAAGTGAAACGTGTTTCAGTGATGACGGTGAAAGGACGCGTGGATAGC
>Ga0209514_10006128_pt1 | contig 14895 bp, 14 predicted proteins | sample Subgrocontami58m_FD_187452 | JGI IMG/M metagenome (GOLD analysis project Ga0209514, IMG submission 187452) | Subsurface groundwater microbial communities from S. Glens Falls, New York, USA - GMW37 contaminated, 5.8 m (SPAdes) (version 3) | ecosystem: Environmental > Aquatic > Deep subsurface >...
GTGCAGGCGCTGGAACGCCTGGAACAGCTTGTGCACGTACTGCATGTCGAAACCGGCGCCGTTGTCGCGAACGAAGTAGGCCGCGGGCCCATCGCCCTCGGAGCGCCCGACCACGATGCTGGCCTCCTGCGTCCGGGAGGTGAACTTCCAGGCATTGCCCAGGAGGTTCTCCAGCAGGATGCGCACGAGCCCCGGGTCCGCGTTGACCGTCATTCCCGGGGTCACGACCGCGCGGACTGCGCGCCCGGAATGCGCCTGCTTCAGCGTGCCGATCACCTTTTCGCACATGTCGCTCAGGTCGATGTCGCGCCTGTCCATCTGCTGTCTGGAGACGCGCGAAAGACTCAGCAGGTCGTCGATGAGCAGCGCCATGCGCTCGGCGCCCGCCCAGATCCTGTTCAGGAAGTTCACCGAATCCGCATCGAGCGCCCCTTCGTTCTTCTCCAGCACGATCGCGCTGAAACCCGTGATGGCGCGAAGCGGCGCCCGCAGATCATGGGAGACCGAGTAGCTGAAGGACTCGAGCTCCGCGGTGCGCTGCGCGATCCGCTCCTCCAGTTCCGCGTTCAGCCGCATGAGCGCCGCCTCGGCGGACTTGCGCTGCGTGATGTCCGCGAAGATCGCGCAGTGCTGGATCACCTGGCCGTTCTCGTTGCGGATCGCCTTCATCGACAGCAGCAGCCAGCAGATCTCGCCGTTCTTGCGCCGGTCGCGGATCTCGCCGCTCCAGCGGCCCGATTCGGCGATCGAGGACCACATGCCCTCGTGGAAGGCATCCGGCTGCTCGCCGGACCAGAATATCCACGGGGGCCTGCCGATCGCTTCCTGCGCCGCGTAGCCCGTGATTTCCGTGAACGCCGGGTTCACCGAGATGACGTTGTTGTCCCTGTCGGTGATCATGATGCCCTCGGCCGCGCTGTCGAACACGCTCGCCGCGAGACGCAGCAGCGCTTCGGCCTGCTTGCGCTCGGTGATGTCGCGGATGATCGCTATGCTCCAGGACTTGCCCCTCTGCCAATACGACGCAGCCGTCGTCTCGACCTGGATGCGGGTGCCGTCGCGCCGGAGCATTACCGCCTGCGTGACCGGCGTCGGCAAACCCTTCGTCGTCGTGTAGATCACTCGCGCCCGAAGCGCGTCGCGCTCCTCGGGGGGAAACATCTCGTGGACGTCGCGGCCGACGACTTCGTCGGCGCGGTCGTAGCCGAGCATCTTCAGCAGGGCAACGTTGATGTACTCGATCCTGCCGCTGCAATGGATCCATACGCCGTCGGGCGTCGCCGCGAGCAGGCTGCGGTTGCGCTCCTCGGCGCCCCGCAACTCCTCTTCGGCGCGCTTGCGCTCGGTGATGTCGTGTCCGGTGCCGCGATAGCCGAGGAACTCGCCGCGCGCGTCGAACAGGGGCTTGCCGCTGATCGAGGCCCAACGCCTCTCGCCCGCCTCGTTGAGTATCTCGTAGACGAAATCGTGAAACGGCTCGTGGCGCTCGAGCGTCGCCCGGTGGGCGCGCCATTGCTCCTCGGTCAAGCCGACGATCGGCAGTTCCCAGCGCAGTTTGCCCAGCGTCGACTCCGGGCTCAGCCGCGCCTTGGCATAGAGCTCGTCCGACATGAGGCTGAAGCGCAGGCTCGCGTCCTGCTCCCAGAACCAGTCCGAGGAAAGCTCGGCGACGTCTCGGAGCCGCTCTTCGTTTGCCCGCAGCTCCTCCAACGCGGCCTCGCGCTCGCGCAAGAGCTGCTCGGCCTTGTCGCGGCTGTCAGAGAGCGCGTGGCGGGCCCGCCCCTGGCGGTCGAACAGCCTCGCCGCAGCAATGCTCGCGACCAGCAGACATGCGAACACCGCGACGCCGGCAAGGAAATGGACGGGCTTCCCTTCCCGGATCGCCGCGAAAAGGAAATCGACCGATACTCCTGCGGCGAGCAATACGGCAACCAGAATCCCGGTCACGACCGCGATGCCGGGCGAAAACCCCGGGGCGAACCAAGCCCTGCCTGTCTGCCGCCTCTGCATCGATCCGTTTCTCCGCCGGCGCCCGGCACAAGGGAACAATATCGTCCAAGACGGCGCCAACGTAAAGCCGTGAATCGGCGGGAAAATCCCGTCAAATCGAGGATTCGATTTCGTGCATGCACACCGGCGGCCGCTGCCGCACGCCGCCCGCGGCCGCCGGGGGGCCGTGGCACGCCCCCGAAGCCGCGCATAGAATTGCCGCACGGGGGATGGAAAGGAGGGCTGACCATGGCCGCGCGCAAACCTGCATCAAAGGCGCTGCATTCCGTACGCTTTCCCGGCGAGAGCGAGGACTACCGCGCCGCCCGCGACAAGCTGCTCGAGGCGGAAATCGCGCTGCGCAGAAACATGGAGCAGGTCGCTGCGCTGCGCCGGACGCTCCCGTCCGGAGGGCCGGTTCCCGAGGATTACGAGTTCGAGGAAGGCGCCGCCGACCTCGACGACACGACCTCGGTGCACCGCGTGAAGCTCTCGGAGCTTTTCCGGCCCGGCAAGGGCAGCCTCGTCCTCTACAGCTTCATGTACGGCCCGCGGATGGACAAGCCGTGCCCGATGTGCACCTCGATTCTCGACAGCCTGAACGGGACCGCGCCGCACGCCACGCAGCGAATCAATCTCGCGGTCGTGGCCGGTTCGCCGATCCAGCGCATCCGCGCGTTCGCGCGCGAGCGAGGCTGGCGCAATCTGCGCCTGCTCTCGTCTGCGGGGAACAGCTACAACCGCGACTACCACGGCGAAACCGACGCGGGATCGCAAATTCCCGCACTGAACGTGTTCACGCGCAGCCGCGGCAAGACGCGCCATTTCTTCAACGCCGAGCTGCTCTACGCTCCGGAGGAGCCGGGCCAGAACGGGCGCCACGTCGACACGATTTGGCCGCTGTGGAACCTGTTCGACTTCACGCCCGAGGGACGCGGCGGCAACTGGTACCCGAAGCTGAGCTACGGCGTCTAGGGAAATCGGCTACATGCCGGTATCCATGATATCGCCTACCTGCGTCCTGTATTCCTGGAGCAGGCCCTCCTCGCCGAAGTGTTTGACGAACAGGTAGCAGATCGCGGCTACGACGCGGTTCGAAACATGGCGAGGATGGCCGTCGTCCTCGGCGAATGCCTGAAGGCCGAGCAATGGACACATCCATCGCACGAACTCGAAGCTCGGGAAGTAGTAGAGGCGCTCCGCGTCTTCCAGACATTCGCTGATGGCGTACCGAAGGGCCGACTTGCTCAGGCAATCTGCGGCGACAATGGACTGGGATTTCTGGAAGGTGGCCTCGAGCGGGACGGGGGACAGCGTGAGCACGATTTCCGTCGCGGGATTGATGTCCCGCAGCAGCGCGAACGCCTCGGTGAGCTGCGCGGCGATCTCGGCGGGCTTCTCCACCCTCGCGGACTTGTTCCTCGCGCGGGAGGCATTGCTTTTCAGCACGCCGACGGAGTATGTCCCGTGCTCGTCGTAGAGGATTTCCGCATTGCCGATCGTGTAGACCACGACGGGTTCGTCGGATTCGGCGAGATCCCTGGCCATCTCCGGATGCTTCGTGCCGATGGAACGAACCAGTTCGAGGAAAAGCGAAGACGCGACTTCCTCACCCTGCCCCCAATGACGGGTCTGGATTCCGGGAATGCCTTCGAGCTTCCTGGCGATATTCTGGGCAAAGCATGAGCCCACCGTGATGACCCGAGATCCGCGATGGAGCAGGCGGCGCGTCGGCTGATCGCGCATCAGGTAGAGGTCACACGCCTTTTCGATGTCCGAGAACAGGGCGTGTATCCTCGGGAAGTACTTGAGCCCGAGGGTGTCCTGCAGCTTCACCCGCCTCGCGTAGTAATCGGAAAATTTCTCCACCGTCTCGCGCGACTTGGTATTGGCCGGCGCGTACGAGGCGATCTCCTCCAGGGGCCTGGAAAAGTAGTCCTGCACCTGTTCGATACTGAACGTCCTGAGCAGCAACGCGTTGCGGGCAAAGCGGACCGCCGCCTCGAGTTCCTTCTTGTCGAGCGAGGCATCGAGCAGTTTCGTGAGCACGACGTAGGCCGAATTGTAAAACACCTCCTCGTTCATGGCCTGCCCGGCATACGCCATGACCTCCTCGGGCGCCCGAAAATTGAGCTTGTTGAGCAGCAGTTGCCGCGTATGTGAGTCCAGGAAGAAAGGTTTCATGGAGTGTCTGGGTCCGGACGGGGGCAGTGGCAACGATTATGCCAATGATCACGAAAAGCTGGGCGCTGTCCGGAATTCGCCGACGCGCACACGAATTCTCGGCTGCTGTCCTGCCGCCGCTCTCGCCTGCATCAGGGCGGCCACTGCAACGTCCACGCGATCTGACCCCGCGCCGAATTGTCGGAGTGCAATTCAATGAACTACCGCGGCTTTGAGCTGCTTTTCGTCGGTTACCCTCTCAGCAATACCAGCCAAGATGGCAGTGTCCCGGATAGCGACTTGCCCCCGGGGCCATGGCGCACGCACGCCACCCAGAGATGAATTGCGTGGAGCGGGACCTATTCAGCTGGCAATAGAAGTCGAATAGAGGAACCATGATCGAAGCCACGCGCGACGCTCTGCCGCAGCCGGTGCGCGAGGCCGGCTACCATTCCCACGGCGAGCTCTCGCTGTACCGGGGAGGGCACTGCGACGCCCATAACCAGACCATGACCTTGATCACCCAGGCGAAAGCCTGATCATGCACCCTCTGCTCGAACACCAGCTTGGCCGCCTGGGCCTGTCGCTGCAGGCGCCGCCGGACGCCGAGGGCGGGGGATGGATACGGATCATCAACGACAACCTGCCGGTGATGATCGCTTACGTCGACGTTAACGAGACCTACCGGTACCAGAATCGTGGGTTCAGCGCCTGGCTTGGGGTCCCCCCCGAGCGCATCGTCGGCCACCGCGTGAGTGAGGTAATGAACGAAGAGGTCTACGAGATCATCCGGCCGCACATGCTGTCGGCCTTCGCCGGACATGCCACGCGCTTCGACCGCATCCAACGCAACCGTGCGGGCGAGATCGAATATCTCACTTGCGAATACCTGCCGGACATCGGAGATGACGGCAAAGCGCTCGGCTTCTACGCGATCCTGATCGATGTCTCCGCGCAGAAGAAGGCGGAGCTCGAGGCTCGCGAGAACGAAAGGCGCTTTCGCGCGACATTCGACCAGGCCGCGGTCGGCATCGTTCACACCTCGCTCGACGGCAGGTATCTTCGCGTCAACCGGAAATTTTGCGAAATGCTGGGATACGAGGAATCGGAACTGATCGGGATGGCGGCCGCCGATTACTCGCATCCCGAGGACGCCAACAGGGGTGGGCCGCAGCGCAAAATGATGCTGGAAGGCAAGCTCAAGACATTCAGCGAGGAGAAGCGCTATATCCGCAAGGACGGAAGCGTGCTCTGGTCCAACCGCACGGTGTCGCTGGCGCATGATGAATCGGGCAATCCGCTGTACTTCATCCGCATCATCGAGGACATCGCCGAGCGCAAGCGCGCGGAGAGCGAGCTTGCGCGGCAGGCGCAGGAACTCATGACCGCCAGGGTCGCGGCCGACGCCGCCAACGCGGCGAAGTCGCAGTTCCTGGCCAACATGAGCCACGAGATCCGCACGCCGATGAACGGCGTGCTGGGGATGACCGAACTGCTGCTCGATTCAGGGCTGAACGAGGCCCAGCGGCGCTACGCACAGACCATCCGCGCTTCGGGTGAAGCGCTGCTCAAGATCATCAACGATATTCTGGATTTCTCCAAGATCGAGGCCGGGCGGCTCGAGCTGGATCCGATCGAGGTGGACGTCAGGGATCTCAGCGAAGAGGCACTGCAGTTGATGGCGCCACGGGCAAACGAGAAGGGACTGGATCTCGCCTGTCGTATCGCCCCCGAGGTGCCGAAGCGCATTCGCGTCGACCCGGTGCGGCTGCGCCAGATCCTGCTGAACCTCCTCGGCAACGCGCTCAAGTTCACGGAGCGCGGCGAGGTGACCTTGTCGATCGGGCGCGTCGAGGAGACCATTGCCGGATCGGGGCCGACCCAATGCCTGCTGCGCTTCACTGTCGCCGACAGCGGCACCGGCATCAGCCCGGAGGCGCAGACTCGCCTGTTCCAGCCCTTCAGCCAAGCCGACATGTCGACTTCGCGGCGCTTCGGCGGCACCGGCCTCGGGCTCGCGGTGTGCAAGCAACTCGCCCAGATGATGGGTGGCGAGATCGGCGTGGACAGCGAGCCCGGGCGCGGCTCAAACTTCTGGTTCACGGTCCGCGCGGACATCCTGGACGGCGGCAGGTCAACGCCGGCGCGCGCGGACTTGAAGGGGGTCCGGGTGCTGATCGTCGAGGACAATGCCACCAATCGCGCGATCCTGCTGCACCAGATCACGGGGCTGGGCGCCCATTGCGACGTGGCGGCAGATGGATTGGCCGGCCTGGAGGCAATGCGGGCGGCGCTCGCGCGGGGCCGTGCGTATCACCTGGCATTGATCGACATGAAGATGCCGCGCATGAACGGCATCGAGCTGATGCGTGCGGTGCGCTCGGACGCCGGCCTGCGGGACACGCGGCTGGCGATGCTGACCTCGCTGTCGGCAGCCGGCGAGGCCGCGGCGACACGTGCCGCCGGTGCCGACGCGTACCTGACCAAACCGGTGCGCCGCGCGGAATTGTTCAATGCCCTGGCCGGGCTCATGGGCACGACTGCAGCCGAGGCGCCCGCGGCAGCCGCGCACGAGCCCGATGCGCTGGACTACCGCGGCGCGCACGTGTTGCTCGCCGAGGACAACCCGGTCAACCAGGAGGTCGCGCGGGCGATGCTGGAGCGCGCGGGTTGCCGGGTCACGATCGCGGTCAACGGGCGTGCGGCGGTCGAGCAATGGCTGGCACAACCCTTCGAGCTGGTGCTGATGGACTGCCAGATGCCAGAGCTGGACGGATTTGAGGCCACCCGGGAAATGCGGACGCAAGAGGCGGGGCGTGTACGAGTGCCGATCATCGCACTCACCGCCAACGCCATGGCAGACGACCGCGAACGCTGTCTTGCCGCCGGCATGGACGATTACCTGCCCAAGCCGTTCAAGCGCAGCGACCTGATGGCGGTGCTGCAGCGCTGGATTGACCTCGCACCGCGGCCCAATTGCTGAAGGCCGCTGGACTTGAAATGCACCTGAAGAAAAAGGGCCCAGCCGCAGCTAAGCCCTTGAATTCGTGGTAGGCCGTGCAGGAGTCGAACCTGCGACCAACGGATTAAAAGTCCGCTGCTCTACCAGCTGAGCTAACGACCCAAAAAGAGGCCGAATTTTAGTACGCGGGTGAGGCAGCGTCAACGAAACAACCGCTCGATCGCTCCGCGAACGCAGCGGTTTTCACGTTCCGGCGCGGGTCAGCAGCCAGAACTGGACCTTCATCGTCGCGGCCGCCCCGGCGACGATCGAGAAGAACGCGATGAACGAGCCGAGCGCGAGGGTGGAGACGCCGCTCAGTCCCTGGCCGATGGTGCAGCCCATCGCGAGCACCCCGCCGAAGCCCATCAGCGCGCCCCCGGCCAGGTGCGCGATGAGGTCGCTCGCGTCGCGGAAGCTCTCCAGGCGGAACGACCGCGTGGCCAGGGCGTAGGCGAGCGAGCCGGCCACCATGCCCAGCACGCTGGCGATGCCGAAGGTCATGACGCGGCTCTTGTCGCTCCACAGCAGCAGCAGTTCGAGGAAATAGGCCTGGGGCGCGACGAAGGACATCGATTCCATGCGGCCGGTGTTGGTCGCGAGGAATCTTTCCTCCAGCGTGTTCGGGTCCTCCGCGAGGTAGCCCAGGTGGCCGGAGAGGTACCAGCCGGCGACGATCACGAGCCCGACGACCACGCCTCCCAGGACGAAATCGAGGCTCCTGAACTCGCGGCTGGCGAACACGAACGCGAGCAGCCCGACGCCGAGCACTCCCGCCAGCGCCGCGAGCACGGTTGCCCGCCCGGCCCCCAGCGCCCGTGCGAGCATCGAAGGCAGGTCCTGCGTCGTCGCGAGCCCCACGTTCACCGGATCGATCGCCGCGACGCGGAACATTCCCAGCACGCCCTTCAGGGTCATGTAGGCGGTGAGCGCCAGCATCAGGAACACGACGAAGGACTTGAGGTTGCCCGCGCCGATGCGGATCAGCGTCTTGCTGCCGCAGCCCGAGCCGAGGGTCATGCCGACGCCGAACGCGATGCCGCCGACCGCGTAGGACAGCCAGGTGAGATTGGGCGTGGTGTAGATGGTCTTCGCCACGTCGATCTGTCCCGCGAGCTGCAGGCCCGCGGTGCCGAGCACCGCGACCGCGATCGAAAGCAGCCACATGCGCATGCGGTTCCAGTCGCCCATGTTGACGACGTCCGACACCGCGCCCATGGTGCAGAAGTTGGTCTTGCTGGCGACCGCGCCGAACACGAACGCCAGCGCGAACGCGCCCCACACGACGATCGTCGAGAGCGCGGCGGGATTGGCTCCGCTCATGACTTGCCCCTCAGGAAAGCGTCCGGAATTCTAACCAGCCGTCCCGGTCGCAGGGCAATCAAAATTATCACGCGGGCCATAAGCCATGGCCTGCGGGATGGTGGAGGGCGCCTAGCGCTTCTGCAGCCGCTGCTTGGCCTGGCCGGCCGCGCTGCTGGTGGGAAACTTCGCGACGAGGCTGCGCAGGGTTTCGCGCGCGGACTTCTGGTCCCCGAGCTCGGCCTGCGCGCTCGCGATGTTCAGCATCGCATCGGGCGCCTTGGGATTGTCGGGCCAGGACGCGACCACCTTCTGCTGCGTGGCGATCGCCATGCGGAAGTCGCGCGTGGCGTAATAGGCGTTGCCGATCCAGTACTGCGCGGAAGGGACGAGCTGGCTGTTCGGATAGTTGACGACGAAGGTCTGGAACGCGGCGATCGATGCCTGGTAGTTGCCGACCTTGAACTGGTTGAGCGCCGCTTCGTAGGCCTCCTTCTCCTTCTGCGCCTCGCGCTCGGGAGCGGCGACCTTCTCCTGGAACGACTGCTCGAGGCGGCGCATGCGGGTGTCGAGGTCGACGTAGAGGTCCTTCTGTCTGCGCTCGATGGTGTCGGCCTGGTTCGTCAGCACTTCGATCTGGCCGCGCAGCCGGGTCAGGTCCTGCCGCAACCCGTCGATCAGCTGCGCGAGATCCACCGCCCTGTCCCGCAGCGACGCGTCCAGCTGCGCGATGCGGTCCTCGAGCGCCTTCTGGTTGGCCGCCGCCGCGGCCTTGATGTCGGCGATCTGCCTGCGGGCCTCGTCGTCGTCGAAAAGGCCCGCCCGCGCGGTGCCCGCGGAGAGCAGCGCGAGCACGAGGACCGTCAGGCGCCGCCAGCGCATCGCCTAGTACTCGCCGTTGTAGAGCATGTCGTCGCGGCGATTCTGCGCGTAGCAGGACTCGGTGGTCTCGGTGCAGCGCGGCTTTTCCTCGCCGAGGCTCACCGACTCGATCTGCGCCTCGCGCGCGCCCATCAGCGCGAGCATGCGCTTGACCGCGTCGGCGCGCCGCTGGCCGAGCGCGATGTTGTACTCGCGGCTGCCGCGCTCGTCGCAGTTGCCCTGGACGAGCATCTTCGCAGCGGGATGCTCGGCGAGGTACTTGCCGTGGGCCTGCACGAGCGGACGGAATTCGTCCTTGATGACGTCGCTGTCGTAGTCGAAGAAGACCGAGCGCTTGGACAGGATGTTCGCCGGATCCTTGAGCGGATTCACCTGGAGCTGCGGGGGCTGGACGGGCCGCGTGCTCGTCGAGGGCTGCTGCTGCGGCGTGGTCGGCGCGCGCTCCTCGACGCCCGCCTTGCCTTCATCCTTGGTCGGCTCGCTACTGCAGCCGTAGAGCGCAATCAGCGCAATTGCCGCAATCAAGGCCTTCTTCATTTGAACCTCCTTTTGTCAGTTGCCAAGAAACGGGCCCCACGCGGGCTCGCGCACGTCCGCCGCCTGCACCGTGAGCCGCTGCTTCACGCGGCCGTCGGACGACACCGCCGCGAGCACACCGCGGGAGCCGGTTACGGTTGCGTAAAGAATCATGCTGCCGTTGGGCGCGAAGCTCGGGGATTCATCTCGCTGCGTATCGGTGAGGATCTGGGTCTGCCGGCTCGCAAGGTCCATGACCGCCACCTGGAAGCGGCCTTGATGCCGAGCCACGAAGGCCATGGTCTTGCCGTCGGGACTCACCCTGGGAGAGACATTGTACGCTCCCTCGAAGGTGAGGCGCACGGCGTCCCCGCCGCCGGCGGACATGCGGTAGATCTGCGGGCTGCCGCCGCGATCGGAGGTGAAGTAGATGAACTGCCCGTCGCGCGAGAAATACGGTTCGGTATCGATCGCCGTGGACGAGGTGATCCTGCGCACGTTGCTGCCGTCGGCGTTGATGAGATAGATCTGCGAGCCGCCCTCCCTGGAGAGCGTCACGGCGAGCTCCTTGCCGTCGGGCGACCACGCGGGAGCGCTGTTCGAGCCCTTGAAATTCGCCACCACGTGGCGACGGCCCGTGGTGAGCGAATGCACGTAGACCACGGGCTTCTTGCTCTCGAAGGACACGTAGGCGAGGCGCGTGCCGTCGGGCGACCACGCGGGCGATATGATCGGCTCGCGCGAGGCGAGCGCGACCTGCGCGCCCTGTCCGTCGGCGTCGGCGATGCGCAGCTCGTAGCGGCCGCCCTGCTTGACCACGTAGGCGATGCGCGTCGAGAACACGCCGCGCTCGCCGGTGAGCTTCTCGTAGATCACGTCGGCGATGCGGTGCGCGGTGGCGCGCACCTGCGCGCCGGTGAGCGTGAACGCGACGCCTGCGAGCTGCGATTGCTTGGGCACGTCGAGCAGCCGGAACCTGACCTCGAAGCGGCCGTCGGGCAGCCGCTGCACCGCGCCGATCACGAGCGCGTCGGCATTGCGGTTCTTCCATTCGCCGAAATTCACCTGCGACGGCTCGGTCGGTATGGGCTCGATCCCGCCGGCGTACTGGGTCCGGAAGCGCCCGCTCCTCTGCAGATCCGCCTCGACGATGTCGGTGATGCCGGCCGGAAGCAGGTTCTCGCCGGCGAACTGCATCACCGCGATCGGGATCTGGTTCGCCCCTCCCCCCGTGATCTCGATGGTGAGCTGGGCCCACGCCGCGCCCGCCGTCATCAGCAGGCAGGCCACGAGGATGTGCTGGATTGCGCGTCTCATGCGGGACGGAAGTATAGCGTCTGCTGCATGTTCATGAACCTCCTCATTCCTGAGGCCGGAATTTCAGCTCGAGGTTCCGCGCGAACTGCTCCGGGCGGTCCGGTTGCGGCAGCGGCGAGGACTTCAGGATCGCGCGCTCCACCGCCTCGTCGTAGGCGCGGTTTCCGCTCGAGGTGCGAAGCCGCGCCGACAGCACCTCCCCGGTGGGCAGTTGCACGACGTCGAATATCGCCTCGGGGTTGCCGACGATGTCGGGCGGCAGCACGATGTTGCCCTTGATCTTGGTCTTGATCTTGTTCGCGTAGCTGGGGTCGACGACCGGTCCGGACGCAGCGCGCTGCGCGGGCTTGACGCTCTGCGTCACCTGCTTCATCTCCTGCGCGAGCTGCTCGCGAATCGCCGCGTTGCGGTCGATCTTGATGACCGGTTCGGGCTTCTTCACCTCGAGCTTCTTCTTCGGCGGCGCCTTCTTCTTCTCCACGACGATGTCGGGCTTGGGCGGCGGCGCTTCCACCTTCGGCTCGGGCTTGGGTTCGACCTTGGGCTCAGGCTTCGGGACCTCCACCACAGGCGGCGCCGGCTTCACTTCCACCGCCGGGCGGTCCCAGAGCTCGACCACCACCGCGTCGGGCCGCTTGGACTGCCAACTGACGCCGAAGACCAGGATCGCGATCAGCGCCACGTGCACGAGCACCGACAGCACCGCCGCCGGTGCGCTGCCGGGCTCGCGTTCGAAGACGGCCGCCGACATCAGCGCGTCGCCGCCTTCACCATCAGCCCGACGCGCCGAATGTTGTTCTTCTGCAGCTCGTCCATGACCTTGAGCACCGCTTCGTAGCGCACGTCCTTGTCCGCCGAAATGACCACCGGCTGGTCGGGATTGCGCGCCTGCTTGTCGCGCAACGCGCCCACGAGCTCCGCGGTTGACACCTGGCGCTCGCGGCCCGCGTCCTTGTCGCCGGCGGCCCGCTCGCGCAGCATGAGCGACGCGTCCGCCTTGATGATGACCTCCAGCGGCTCGGCGGGCACCTGCGCCGCCTTTCCCAGGCTGGGAAGGTCGACCACGCCGGGCGTCACGAGCGGCGCGGTCACCATGAATATCACGAGCAGCACCAGCATCACGTCCACGTAGGGGACGACGTTGATCTGGTTCATGAGCTTGCGCGTGCGCATGGCCTACTTCGCGTGCGCCTGGCGCTGCAGGATGTTGGAGAACTCCTCCATGAAGCTCTCGAAGCGCACCGCCAGCCGGTCCACGTCGTGCGAATAACGGTTGTAGGCGACGACCGCGGGGATCGCGGCAAAGAGCCCGATCGCGGTGGCGACCAGTGCCTCGGCGATTCCCGGCGCCACCGCGGCGAGCGTCGCCTGCTGCACGTTCGCCAGTCCCCGGAACGCGTGCATGATCCCCCACACCGTGCCGAGTAGACCGACGTACGGGCTCACCGAGCCCACCGAGGCGAGGAAGGCGAGGTGCGACTCGAGCCGGTCCATCTCGCGCTGGTAGGTGGCGCGCATCGCGCGCCGCGCGCCGTCCACGAGGATGTTCGGGTCCGAGGCCCGCTGGGACCGCAGTTTCGCGTATTCGCGGAAGCCCGCTTCGAATATCCGCTCCAGGCTGCCGGTGGAGTGGCGGTGATTGACCGCGCTCTGGTAGAGCGCGGTCAGGTCGTTGCCGCTCCAGAAATCGCGCTCGAACTGCTCCGTCTGTCCGCCCGCGCGCCGGATGGTGAACAGCTTGTGGAAGATGAAATACCACGACATGAACGACACGATCAGCAGCAGCGCCATCACGATCTGCACGACGACGCTCGCGTTCCAGAACATCGCGAGGATGGAGAGGTCCTGAGTCATGTTCATTCTGTTTTTTCCAGTTTTCTGCGGATCTCGTCGGGTACGCCGACCGGCCTGTTCGTGCGCGCGTCGATGCACGCGAGCGTGAGCTCGGCCGAAGCCAGCGTCTCCCCTCCCCGCTTCACCGACTGCACGAAGACAAGGCGCGCGCGGCCGATCCGGACGACGCGCGCCGTGACCGACAGGCTGTCGTTCAGGCGCGCGGGCTTATGGTAGGCGATTTGCACCGAATGCACCATGAACAGCAGGTGCTGCCGGCGCGCCAGATTCCCCACGTCCATGCCGAGCGACTGCAGCAGCTCGCTGCGAGCGGATTCCATGAAATCGAGGTAGTTGCCGTGGTAGACCACGCCCGCGGCGTCGGTATGCTGGTAATAGACGCGCTGCGGCCAGGAAAATTCCCCGTGAGAGCTCCGCGGCGCGTCGGCCTGGGCTCCTTTCGGATTGTAATTTCTACAACGGGGCATCGCCCCCTTGCTCGGGTCCTTCCTAGGCATCCGTGAACAACGACCCGTTATCGGAGCGCTGCGGCGCAGCGAGACCGAAGTGCCTGTAGGCCAGCAGCGTCGCCACGCGGCCGCGCGGCGTGCGCTGCAGGAAGCCCTGCTGGATGAGGAACGGCTCGATTACGTCTTCGATCGTGTCGGTCTCCTCGCCGACCGCGTGCGCGAGGTTTTCCAGCCCCACGGGGCCGCCCGCGAATTTGTCGATCACGGCACGCAGCAGCTTGCGGTCCATGACGTCGAACCCGGCCGCGTCGACGTCGAGCATGGCGAGCGCCGCGTCGGCGACTTCGCGCGTAATGTCGCCGCGCGCCTTGACCTGCGCGTAGTCGCGCACCCGCCGCAGCAGGCGGTTGGCGATGCGCGGCGTGCCGCGTGCGCGGCGCGCGATCTCGAGCGATCCCTCGCTGGAGATCTCGACCTCGAGCAGCCGGGCCGAGCGCCGCACGATGCGCTCGAGCTCCTCGGGTGCGTAGAATTCCAGGCGCGCGACGATGCCGAAGCGGTCGCGCAGCGGATTGGTGAGCATTCCCGCGCGCGTCGTGGCTCCCACGAGCGTGAACGGCGGCAAGTCGAGCTTCACCGAGCGCGCCGCCGGACCTTCGCCGATCATGATATCGATCTGGTAGTCCTCGAGCGCGGGATACAGGATCTCCTCGACCACCGGCGACAGGCGATGGATCTCGTCGATGAACAGCACGTCGTTCGGTTCGAGGTTGGTGAGGATCGCCGCGAGGTCGCCCGGGCGCTCGAGCACCGGGCCCGAGGTGTGGCGCAGGTTGACGCCCATTTCGCGCGCGATAATGTGCGCGAGCGTGGTCTTGCCGAGGCCCGGCGGCCCGAACAGCAGCACGTGGTCCAGGGCTTCCTTTCTTCCGCGCGCGGCCTCGACGAAGATCGAGAGCTGGCCGCGGATCTTCTCCTGCCCGATGTACTCGGTGAGCGAGCGCGGCCGCAGCGCGCGCTCGAGCGCCTCCTCCCGGGAATCCGCCGGCCCGGGCGCGATCAGACGGTCGGTTTCGATGGCCACGCCGTATCTTAACCCAGCGGGTCCGCGGCTACGCCCTGGCGAGCAGCTTCAACGCCTGCCGGATGCCGTCGGATACCGACAAGCCTTCGGGCAACTGCCCGACCGCGTGCCGGGCCTCCTTCTCGCTGTAGCCCAGTCCGAGCAGCGCGTGCAGGATGTCGCTCGACGCGGGCGCGGGCCGATTCACCGCGACGCCCGTGGTCAGGTCGGCTCCGAGCTTGTCCTTGAGTTCGAGCAGCAGCCGCTCGGCGGTCTTCTTGCCGATGCCGGGGATCTTCACCAGCCGGCCGGATTCCTGCATCGTCACCGCCTCGACGAGCTCGGCGACCGAAAGGCCG
>Ga0209514_10006132_pt1 | contig 14891 bp, 14 predicted proteins | sample Subgrocontami58m_FD_187452 | JGI IMG/M metagenome (GOLD analysis project Ga0209514, IMG submission 187452) | Subsurface groundwater microbial communities from S. Glens Falls, New York, USA - GMW37 contaminated, 5.8 m (SPAdes) (version 3) | ecosystem: Environmental > Aquatic > Deep subsurface >...
CGCGAGCCTCTCCATCCAATTGAGCGGCGGCCATTCCGTGGGTTCGCCGCCTTTGCTATCATCGCCCGCCTCCGATGGAACCTCTCACGCCACGCCCGCGCGACGCTGCCGTCTTCTGGATCAGCGTCCTCCTCCTCTTCCTCGAGCTGCTCGTCATCCGCTGGGTCTCGGTCGAGGTCCGCATCTTCGCCCACCTCAAGAACCTCGTCCTCATCTCCGCGTTCCTCGGCGCGGGGCTCGGGAGCTATCACGCCGCGCGGCCGATCCGCCTCTGGGTCTCCGCCGCATTCCTCGCCGCGACCGTCGTCCTCGTCTCCAACCCGCTCCGCCTCGAGGTCCTCTCGATGCAGCGGATCACCCAGGACCTGTCGCCCCTCTCCGCGTACCTGTTCTACGAGGTGAAGGGGCAATTCGCCTGGACGCCGACCCTCATCGGCCTCGGCTGGACGTTTGTCCTGTTCGGCCTCATCGCGGCGATCTTCTACCCGATCGGCCAGCTCCTCGGGGGTCTCTTCGATGCGCACCCGAGGCCGCTCCGCGCGTATGCCGTGAACCTCGCAGGGAGCCTCCTCGGCATCCTCCTCTTCGTCGCCGTGTCCGCCTTCTCGCTTCCGCCCGTCGTCTGGTTCGGCGCCGCCGCGGCCCTGCACCTGGGCCTTGCGCTCGGCCGGCCGCGCGCGGAGTGGGTCGCCGTCCCGCTCCTCGCCGTCGTTCTCGCCTGCGTCGCCTTCCCGCGCGATCCGGGCCGCACCGTCTGGTCCCCCTACCAGAAGCTCACCCTCCTCTCGGGCTCCGAGCAGGGAGTCACCCTCGCCACGAGCCGCTGCACGATCCGCACGAACAACACCGGCTACCAGGGAATGCTCGACCTCTCCGACGCGTCGGGCCTCCCCGCGCGGGATCGCGCGCGGAGCCAATACAACTTCCCGTATCGCCTCCTCGCTCCCGACCCCGAGGATGTCCTCATCGTCGGCGCGGGCTCGGGGAACGACGCCGCGGGCGCGCTGCGGAACGGCGCGAGGTGGATCGACGCCGTCGAGATCGACCCCGTCATCCTCGCGATGGGGAAGGAGCTGCACCCCGAGCAGCCCTACGCAAACCCGCGCGTCCACCCCGTCGTCGACGACGCGCGCAGCTTCTTCAAGAAGACCACGCGCCGCTACGACCTCGTCTGGTTCGGCCTCGCCGACTCCGTCACCCTCTCCTCGACCCACAACAACGTCCGCCTCGACCACTACCTCTACACCGTCGAGTCGCTCACCGAGGTCGCCTCTCTCCTCAAGCCCGGGGGCGTGATCGTGATGACCTACTCGGTCACCACCGACTTCATCGCCGACCGGCTGAAGGGGCTGTTCAACGAGGTGTTCGGGCAGCCGCCGATCGGGTTCATCTTCCCCCAGAGCGACCTGGGGTGGAGCGGCGTCTGCTTCGTCGGAGGGCCCGAGGCGTCGATGCGGGAGGTGCGGGCGCGCATCGCGGCGCAGCCCTGGGTCGGCTCGTGGATCGCGGATCACGCCGCGCCGCCCTACCCGATGGAGACGCCGCTCACCACCGACGACTGGCCCTACCTCTTCCATCCCGTCGCGGGGATCCCCGCCGTCCACCTCGTCGTCACCGGGATCCTCCTCGCGCTCCTCGTCTGCGGGAAGAGGGCGCTTCTGGGCCGGGGCGCGATCGACCTCCGCTTCTTCTGCCTCGGGGGAGGCTTCCTCCTCCTCGAGGTGCAGAACATCAGCAAGGCGGCCCTCCTGTTCGGGGCGACCTGGGAGGTGAACGCGGTGATCATCTCCGCGATCCTCCTCATGGCGTTCTTCGCGACGCTCGCCGTCGCGCGGTTCCGCCCCGGCGCGCGCGGGCTCGCCGGCGCGTGGACGCTGCTCCTCGCCACGCTCCTCGCCAACTATTTCTTGCCGCTCGGTCTCCTGAACCGACTCCAAGGCAGCGGCAAGGTCCTCCTGGCGAGCGCGTTCCTGACGTCGCCGATGTTCTTCGCGGGGATCATCTTCTCGACCGCGTTCGCCGCGGCCCCCTCCAAGGCCGCGGCCCTCGGGGCGAACCTCCTCGGCGCCATCGTGGGGGGGATGCTCGAGAGTCTCTCTTTCGTCCTCGGCGTCCGGGCCCTGCTCCTCGTCGCCGGCTTCTTCTATCTCGCCGCCTGGGTCAGCGATCGTGGTTCCCGGCCCGCGGCCGCGTGACGCGAGATCCGAAGATCGCGCGCCTCCGCGTCACGAACGACGCGGCTTTGCGCGGCCCTCGGCCAGAGGGAGCACGCCTTGTTCGGGGCAGCACGCCGTGCTAGCATTCGCGTCATCGGGCGGCCCAACGCTTCGTTTCGAGGCGACCATGTCCTACGAGGCAAACAGGTGGCGGGTCCTACTCCAGGTCGCCGCCGCGGCTGTCCTCCTGGCCCTGTCCCTCGAACCCCTCCGCGCCGAGGAGTTTCCCGAAGCCGTGCGCTCCGTCGCGAACGAATTCCGCGATGCCATGGTGAAGGACGACCCCGATGCGATGTGGGCGCCGTTGGCCGTGGTGTTCGACGACACCATCCATCAGAAGGCACTCGACCTGTGCTCGCGGCTGCAGCATTCCGCGCCGGATGCCTGGTCGGAGGAAACCAAGCATGATTTTGCGGCTTTGGGCATCGCCACCGACGGCTCTGCGCCCCCGAGCGAGCGGGAGATCGCGCGCAGAATCCTTGCGGTGTGGATGAAGAGGTGGAGCCCTGCCTGACGACGTCGCCGGCCTCCATTTCGTCGCGCACCGCCCGGAGGTGCCGATCGAGATGGCCCAGGCGGACCGCGTTACGCTCCCCTCGTATTCCCACGAAAGGGCCGTCCCCTACCACGGCTACTGGCTCAAGGCGCTCTCTCGTGGTGGGGATGCTCACGCCTTCTGCGCGTGGCCCGCGCGGCACGGCGTGGGCGGTCAGGGTACCTTCATCGTAGACGGGCAGCGAGTCGTGTATCGACAGGACCTCGGGCCCACCGCGGCGGAGGCGGCCCGCTGGCCTGAAGATCCGATCAAGGAAGGCTGGTCAGTTTCCCCGAACCGATGAAAATCGCGAACGGCAGGGTCTGATTTCGAGCGTCACGGGGGGCAATCGGGTCGACGCAACGCCCAGGACGCACCCCCGGGATCCGAATGCCGAGTTGACATCCTCCCGCCGAGGAGTACGCTGGTTCCAGGGCTTCAAGGACCACGCATGGGCAAGGTTTGGCTCGGCGAAGATGTCATCGAGGGTCTTCGCGCGGTGCTGCGCGAAGGCCCGCCGCTGCGGCTCGCGATGCTGTTCGGTTCCGCGGCGACGGGCAGACTCCGCCCGGACAGCGACATCGACATCGCGATCCTGCCGGAGGACGGGGACATGCCGCTCCGCGTCGAGCTGGACCTCCAGGTGGCACTGGAGCGCGCGTCGGGACGCCAGGTGGACGTCGCTCGCCTCGATCGCGCCTCCACGCTGGTCCGGTGGGAGGTGGCCCGGTTCGGCAAGCCCCTCTGGAGCTCCCCTCCCGGCGAGATCGTGCGATTCACGGCGGAGGCGGCCTCCGAGTACCTGGACTTCGCCCCCGCGTTCGAGCAGGCCGCGGAGGCCTTCCGTCGCACGCTCGCGTCGGGCGTCGCTGAGAGCCGCGAATGACCGATCCGGGCATCGTTCTGCGCAAGCTCACCTCGCTGCGGGAGCACGTCGGCCGTCTGCGCCGGCGAAGGTCAGGCGACCTCGACTCGTTCAGGATCGACGTCGATCGGCAGGATGCCCTCTCCATGAGCTTGCTGGTGGCGATCCAGGACGCGCTCGACATCGCGCTCCACATCGCGTCCGACGAGGGGTGGGGTGTCCCGGCTTCCTATGGAGAGGCGTTCACGCTCCTGGCGGATCATGGCGCGATCGAGCAAACCCTCGCCGCGGAGCTCGCCGCGATGGCTGCGCTCCGCAACCGTCTCGCGCACGGGTACGCGAGCGTGGCCGCGGAGCGCGTCTGGAACGAACTGCCGGCGGGCCTCGCGTCCTTGGATGCCTTCGCGGCTGCCATGGCGCGGCATCTCGGCGGCATCGCTCCCGCGTAACCCGCCTGGGTCAGCGATCGTGGTTCCCGGCCCGCGGCCCGGATGCTATAGTCCTCCCCCCCATGGAACGCCTCCATAAGATTCTCGCCCACGCCGGGTACGGCTCGCGCCGCGCCTGCGAGGAGTTCATCCTCGCGGGGCGCGTCTCCGTCGACGGCGCCATCGTCCGCACGCTCGGGGTCTCCGTCGACCTCGCGACCCAGCAGGTCCGCTGCGACGGCGAGGTGGTCAAGACCGAGCCGAACGTCTACTTCCTCCTCAACAAGCCGCGCGGCGTCGTCTGCACCAACGACGACCCGATGCGCAGGCCGAAGGTGATCGACCTCTTCCAGGGGATCTGCCAGCGGATCTACACCGTCGGCCGGCTCGACGCCGACTCCGACGGCCTCATCATCGTGACGAACGACGGGGAGCTGACGAACCTCCTCACGCACCCGCGGTACGGCGTCCCGAAGACGTACCGCGTCGTCGTGAAGGGGTACGTCGGAGGGGAGCAGATCGAGAAGATCCAGGCGGGCATCTGGCTCGCAGAGGGGAAGACCTCGCGACTCCGCGTGAGGGTGCACAAGCGGTCGCGCGAGATGACCATCATGGACGTGACGCTTCGCGAGGGGATCAACCGCGAGGTCAGGCGGATCTTCGCGAGGATCGGCCACACGCTCCGATCGCTGACGCGGATCCGGATCGGAGGCCTCGTCCTCGGAGGGCTCCACCCCGGGCAGTACCGCGAGATTAGCCGCGAGCAGATCCTCACGTCGATGAAGGCCCCCCTGCCGTCCGAGAAGCCGCACAGGGAGCGCCGGCCGCGACGTCATCAGAAACCGCGAAAGAGGGACGCATGAGCCGCCAGGTCATCGGAGTCGTCGTCCTGTCCGTCCTCCTTGCCGGGTGCCGCGGCCAGACGCCGACGCGCGGCGCGTGGTTCGAGCCCAATCGCAAGGCCGACACGGTCCCCGTCGCCGGGCCGCCGTCCTACGACACGAACGCGGCCGTCTTCCACACCGCGGCGCCGCAGCCGCAGGGCGGCCTCGTTCGCGCGCGCCTCGCGAACGGCCTCACCGTCCTGGTGCGCGAGCGGCACGAGGTCCCCCTCGTCGCGAGCATCCTCCTCTACCACGTCGGCTCCCGCGACGAGGCCGCCGGCGTGACGGGCCTCTCGCACTTCATGGAACACATGATGTTCAAGGGGACCGAGCGCCTGAAGAAGGGCGACATCGATCACCTCACGATGACGAACGGCGGCCGGAACAACGCGTGGACGAACAAGGACTTCACCGCGTACCACTTCGTCTTCCCGAGCGACCGCTGGCAGACCGCGCTCGACCTCGAGGCGGACCGCATGCACAACTGCCTCTTCGACCCGAAGGAGGTCGACTCCGAGCGCAACGTCGTCGAGGAGGAGATGCGGCAGGACAACGACACACCGTGGGAGGAGCTGACGAACCGACTCGACGAGTCGCTCTTCGGGACGCGCGGGTACGGGCACCCGATCATCGGATATCAGAAGGACCTCGACGCCGTCACGCGCGACCAGTTCTTCGAGCACTACCGCCGCTGGTACGCCCCGAACAACGCCGTGCTCGTGCTGGAGGGGGACCTCGACTCGCAGGAGGCGGTCCGCGCGGTGAAGGAGAAGTTCGAGGGGATCGCGGCGACCGAGCTGCCGACCCGCCCCGCGGAGGCGCCGCTCGCCTCCGACGGGCAGAAGCGGCTCGAGGTCGAGGCCGCCTCGACGATGCCCAGGTGCATGATCGGGTTCCGCACGTGCCGATTCACGAACCCCGACTGGTACGCGCTCACGGTGGCCGCCGCGGTCCTCTCGAACGGAAAGTCGAGTCGCCTGCAGAAGTCGATGACGCGCGACCGGCAGGTCTGCCACGAGCTCGAGATGTCGCAGGACGACGCCGTGGGCGACTCCGCGTTCTACGTGCAGGCGGAGCTCTACCCCGGGGTCGACCCGAAGGCGGCGGAGGGGGAGCTGTTCGACGCCTTCGCGCGGCTGCGGAGCGAGCCCGTGACCGACGCGGAGCTGGAGCGGGCGAAGAACCTGATCGAGACCGACCTGGTGATGTCGAACCAGTCGGCGCTCGACCACGCCGAGCTCCTCGCGAAGCTGGAGGGGTTCGGGAGCGGCGCGGAGATGGAGGAGATGCACTACCGCGCGCTCCGCGCGGTGACCGCCGGGGACGTGCAGAGGGTCGCGGCGAAGTACCTCGTGCCGGAGAACAGCGTCGTCGCGTGGACGGTCCCCGGGAAGGCGAAGCACGGCTCGGTCCGGCGCGCCGATACGAGGCGCTGCGCCCGCAACGCGGGCTTTCAGGCCCGCAACGCGGGCTTTCCGGCCCGCGCGACGGGCGTCGGCGGCGCGGTGCTGCGCGTCCCGCCCGTCGAGCGGTGGACGCTGGCGAACGGGCTCACGGTCGTCTTCCAGCGGCGCTCGGACGTCCCGGCGGTGACGATCGACGCGCGCGTCCGGGCCGACCAGCGCGTGGAGCCCGCGGAGAAGGCGGGGCTCGTCCACCTCCTCGGCACGGCCCTCGCGACCGGGACGGCGACGCGGAGCGAGGACCAGATCCTGGAGGCGATCGAGGGGATCGGCGGATCGCTCGACGCGGAGGACGACGAGGCGTCGGTGAAGGTCCTCTCCCGCCACTTCGAGAAGGGGACCGAGGTCCTCGCGGACGTGCTCGTGAACGCCTCGTTCCCCGAGAAGGGGCTCGCGTGGGCGAAGAAGCAGGTCGAGGGGGAGATCGACTTCGCCGGGGAGGACCCCGAGACGCTGGCGAAGGACGCCTTCCACGAGGTCGTCTACGGGACGCATCCGTACGCGCGGCCGAAGCGCGGGTACCGCGAAACGGTGGAGGGGATCACGCGCGACGACGTCGTCGCCTTCCACAAGGCGTGGTACCGCCCGAACGACACGATCCTCGTCGTCTGCGGAGACGTGGAGTCGGCCGCGGTGCGCGCGGCGGTCGAGCGCTGCTTCGGAGGATGGCAGCGGGCGGAGCTGCCGGCGACGACCTGCGCGCCGCCGGAGGAGGCGAAGGCGGTCCGGAAGGCGTCGCTCGAGGCGGACGCGGAGCAGGCGGTCGTGTTCCTCGGGCACCTCGGCGTGGCGCGGAAGGACGCGGACTACGACGCGCTGCTCGTCATGGACAACGTGCTCGGGACGGGGTCGGGATTCACGGACCGGATCTCGAAGAGGGTCCGCGACGAGATGGGGCTCGCGTACTCGTGCTACGGGAACATCACGTCGTCTGCGCACGAGGAGCCGGGGATGTTCGCGGCGTATCTCGCGTGCAAGCCCGACAACGAGGACAAGGCGGTCGAGGCGATGCGCGAGGTGATCGCGCAGTTCCTCGCCGAGGGGCCGACGGACGAGGAGCTTCGCGACGCGAAGACGTACCTGAAGGGGAGCCGGCCGTTCAAGTTCGAGACGATCGCGGAGACCGCCTCGTACTGGCTCGACGCGGAGGAGGTGGGGCTGCCCGCGGACGAGCTGGCGACGTTCGGCGCGCGGATCGACGCGGTGACGCGGGAGGACGTGGTCCGCGTCGCGAAGGCGCACCTCCACCCGGAGCGGATGTCGATGGCGCGGGTGGGACCGCCGAGGCCGGCGGCGGCGGATGCGCCCGCTCCGAAGGGGCTGAAGATCGGCGCGACGGGTGCGAGCGCGGACGGGCGGGTCTGGACGCTCGCAGCGTGGGAGGAGGGGACGAAGCTCACGGTGCGGCTCGCGGACAAGCCGGGGCTCATCGAGGTGGTCCTCTGCCCCGGCGCGGTGTCGGTGCTGCACCCCGAGGGGGTGGAACTCCCCGCGATCCCGGACCTCGAGCGTACGAGCGCGCGACGGTACTCAGCCGCGCGGATGATGACGGTCTATCGCACGGAGGCGACGCCCGCGCAGGTCCTGGAACACTGCCTTCTCGCGCTCGGCTTCCGCGGCTGGTAGGGGGAGCTCCGTCTGTCCCTGTCATGATTGCTCGACCGGGGCTGTCGTAAACACATACCGCGTGTCAAGCCATGACAGCGGGTCGCTGCCGCGACCAAGCCCCGAAGGGGCGTACCAAGACAGCCAGGGGCGCAGCCCCTGGAACCATCGGCACACCGGGTACCGGAGCCCTGAAGGGGCGACACATCGCCGCGGAATCGACCGCAATGGGTCGCCCTTTCAGGGCTCCTCCGCCGGGTCCGGTGGGCTTCCCAGGGCTGCGCCCTGGGCTTTCTTGAAGAGCCGCTTCGGGGCTCCCGACTCTTGAAGCGCATCTCGGGGTTCCCGACTTCGTCTCTGCGCGGAGCTGTTCACGATGCAGCATCCGATGGTGAACAAAGGGCTCGACCAGAAGAAGATGTTCCCCGGGAGGGGCGGAGAGTCGATCAACGTCACGGGAATCTTCTACGCCGAGACGGGGACGGTCGTCGAGTACCTCCGCGACCGCACGGGGCAGAAGTTCATGCAGGAGATGCTGCGGCGCCTGCAGCACGGGGAGACGATGGAGGCGATCGTCGGCGCGCTCCGACCCGACGGGGCGGCGAACATCGGCGATCTCGAGAAGAAGTGGCGCGCCTACGTCGAGGCGCACTCGTAGGGTGCGGCGCCCCCTCCCTGCCTGCCGATATAGGAGGTAGGGAGGGGACCATGGATCGCCTGGGGCTGGTTGTCGCGATTGCGCTCGCAGGAGCGCTGCTCCTCGCGACCGCGCGGCTCTCCCCTCGTCGCCCGCCCGGCGACCCCGCGCTCCGCGCCGCCGAGGCCGCCTGCCGCCTCTACATGGACCACTACGTCGCGCCCTCCCGCCGATAGGGGCGGGTCACTTCCCGAACACGAGGCGGTCCTGGAGGCGGTCCTTCGCCGCGGCAAGCCTCGCGCGGAAGACCTCCGCGAGCTCGGGGATGTCCTGCACGCGCATCGTCGTGTCGTGCGCGCGGTCGTCGTCATTCTCCCAGCGCTCGTTCCACCAGGAGAAGCCGATGACCGACTTCCAGCGGCGCGAGAGGAGGTCGTCGAGCGCCGCCGCGGCCCAGGCCTCCGGCCTCGCCGCCTTCGATCCCGCCGTGCAGCCGAACTCGAGGGCGACGATCGGCTTTCCCGGCGCCATCGCCTCCACCCGCTTCACGGCGGGGTCCATCATCTCGCGGAACGAGGAGGCCTCGTCGTCCGAGGGGAGCTGCGGCCCGTAGGCGCTCACCCCGATCCAGTCGACCACGTCGTTGCCTGGGTAGTACTCCTCGAAGCGGTTCCACGCCTCGTCGGGCGCATCGTGCGCGTCGACGTGGAAGACCCAGGTCAGGTTGACCGCGCCCGCCCCGCGCATCGTCTCGACGATGCGGCGGTACGCCGCGGCGAAGCGCTCCGGGCCGTCCGGCCTCTTCGCATCGCCGAACCCGCCGCACTCCCCCGCCCCGTGCCACTTCCCGTTCCACGAGAACCACTCGCCGTTCATCTCCGTCCCCCACTCGACGAGGAGCGGCGTGCCGAACTCCTTCGCGGAGCGGGCCCAGGCCTCGAGGTCGCCGTCGAACGCGCCGGCGATGATCTTCTCGACGGTGAATCCGGGCTCCTCGACGTTCTGCTCCGCGCTCGAGCGGAGCATCAGGCGCACGAAGGGGACCGCGCCGCGGTCGCGGATCCACTCGGCGGTCTTCCGGGGAAACGCGCGCCCCTTGTACCAGTTGTGCGAGAAGTAAACCCATGCGACGCGCGCGCCGACGTGCTGCTCGTAGGCGTCGACGTCCGTAGCGGAGAGGTCGTCCTCCTCTCCCGTGACTCCGCCGGGATAGACGCCGGGGTACAGGCGTCCGGCGGGCGGGGGGAGGAGGCGTCCCGGCTCATCGCCCGCGCACAGTGCGGTGCAGATGACGAGCGCGAGCAGGGCTTTCATGCGCGAATCCTACGCGGCTGGCTTCGACATCGCGCGGCACGCCAGGAAGAGCGCGTTCAGCGCGAGGAACGCGATGTTCACGCCCCGAGCGAAGGGCGGCGCGCCCGCGGGCCAGTCGGTGATCGTCTTGGTCGCCATCTCCGTGCGCATCATCTTGGCATCGATGGCCCACAGCCACAGGCAGGTGTAGTCGGCATACGATGCGCCGAGGCCGAGTGCCGCGGTGAGGTCGGCCTTCGCGCCTCCCAGGTCGCCGAGCAGGTACCGGACGGTCCCGCGGTGGATGTAGGCCCACTCGAACTTCGGGTCGATCTCGATCGCCTTGTCGCAGTCGGCGTGGGCCTCGGGGAACTTCCCGATCGAACGCAGCGCGTTCGCGCGGAAGTTGTAGGCCATCACCATCGTCGGGTCGATCGCCAGGGCCCGGGTGTAGTCCTCGATGGCGGTCTGGAACTCATCCATCTGGTGGTGCGCCAGGCCGCGCGTCTTGTACGCGGGCGCGTTGGCAGGGTCCAGCTCGATCGCGCGGGACAGGTCGTCGACGGCGCCCTTGAAGTCGCCCTTGCCGATCTTGGAGGTCGCGGCGTCGATCAGCGCCTTTGCGTCCTCCGCCTGGGCGGCGACGGTCGACAGGAGGAACAGGATGATTGGCAGCATCGCACGAGCCATGGCAGGCACCCTCGACTCGACGGGCCCGATCGGGCGGGGAAGGCGGCATGGTACGCCCCGTACGGGGGCGACGCAACTCTCCCCGCGCGCCTCTCCATGTTGCGCGGCGAGGCCGCATCGAGTACCGTTCCCCGCATGCGGAGACTCACCATCGCCCTCGCGATCGCCCTCCTCCTCCCCGCGTGTCGCGCGGGGTACATCTTCAAGCAGTACCGGGGACAGCGGAAGATCCAGAACGGGATGCGGCCGATCACGGACGTCCTCGCCGACCCCGCCGCCGGCGACGCCGCGAAGGCGAAGCTCAAGTGGGTCCTCCGCGCCCGCGAGTTCGGCATCCAGAAGATCGGCCTCCACGAGACCGACAACTACACCTGGTTCTACGACACCGGCGGCAAGCCCGTCGCCTTCAACGTCACCGCGTGCCGCAAGTACGCCTTCAAGGAGAAGCGGTGGTGGTTTCCGATCGTCGGGAGCGTCCCCTACCTCGGCTTCTTCGCGAGGGAGGACGCCGTCGAGGAGAAGAAGTCGCTCGACGAGGACGGCTGGGACACGAACCTCTCCGAGGTCGCCGCCTACAACACGCTTGGCTGGTACACCGACCCCGTCTTCTCGCCGATGCTGAAGAGCGAGGAGGGGGAGCTCGCCGCGACGATCCTCCACGAGATGACGCACGGCACCCTCTACCTCGCCGGGCAGTCCGACTTCGACGAGACCCTCGCCGAGTGGGTCGGCAACGAGGCCTCGCGTGAGCTGATGACGGAGGCGTACGGCGCCGACTCGCCGCAGGTCCGGCGGTTCTCGGAGGGCCTGGAGGACGAGGCGCGCTTCAACGCCTTCCTCGACTCCGTGCGAACCGAGCTCGACGCCCTCTACAAGCAGGAGATCCCGCGCGAGGAGAAGGTCGCGCGGCGCGAGGAGGTCTTCTCTCGCGCGAAGGAACGGTTCGGGGCCGAGGCGGCCAAGTACCACGTCGCGGCCTACACGGGCTTCCTGAAGCGCGAGTTGAACAACGCGCTCATCCTGTCGTACGGCCGCTACCACGCGCGGACCGACCTCTTCGACCGCGCCTTCGAGGCGCACGGCCGCGACCTCCGCGCGACGGTCGCCTGGTTCAAGACGCTCGAGGGCGAGAAGGACGCGCAGAAGGCGATGGAGGCGTGGCTCGCGTCGCGCGCCGCCGTCCCCTCGCGCTGACGCGGGCGGTCAGCACGACCGCCGCGAGGGGTCGGCGCACTTCAACGGGAGGCGCCCTGCTCCGAGGAGAGCGCGATTCCGCGCGTTGACCTGCCCTCGGTGTGCGGCTAGACTCTGGAGTGTGACGAGGGAGCGGATCCACGCATGACAACCCGTACGAGCGGTGCGACCCGTCTTACGGTAGCCGACCTGATCGAGCGGCTCGGGGACATCCCGGCCGAGCGGATCTGGCTCGACCCCGCCCCCGGAACGGCGACGGAGAAGGATGTCCTCGCCGCGCATGACCGCGAGAACCGCCTCTGCGAGCTCGTGGATGGGGTCCTGGTGGAGAAGGCCATGGGGTACAAGGAAGGGGTGGTGGCGGGACTCCTCCTCAAGATGATCTGGCTCTATCTCGACGAGCACGACTTGGGTGTCGCCGCGCCCCCCGACGGCATGATGAAGCTCGCGACGGGGCTGATTCGGATTCCCGACGTGTCGTTCGTTTCGTGGGACAAGCTTCCGGGTCGTGTCCTGCCAAAGGCTCCCATTCCGTCGCTCGGCCCCGATCTCGCTGTCGAGGTCCTCAGCGAGGGCAACACGCCCCGCGAGATGCAGCGCAAGGTGAAGGAGTATTTTGCCGCGGGCGCCCGCCTCGTCTGGCTGATCGACCTGGAGGCGCGCTTCGTGGACGTCTTCACGTCCGCCACCCGCTCTCGCCGGCTCGGTGAGCAGGACGTCGTGGATGGCGCCAAGGTCCTGCCCGGCTTTTCCTTCACGTTGGGCGCATTGCTGACGCGCGCCCATATCGCACCATAGATCCTCGCGTCTGCTCTCGCGGAAGTAGCCCCGCGGTGGCCCGTCCCCAGCACTGTCGAGGGGAATCCGAGATTCGTGGGGCCCGCGGAACGGTCCGTAGGCCTTCCGCCCTTGCCCAAAGGGGCAGAGCAGCGCGTCTCTCCGAGCCTCTTGCAAAACCCCCTCGGTAGCCGGCGACCCGCGGGGCTGATTCCGGCCCCGAGCGCCGCAGCTGCACGCGTGCGGGGGATCCGCGACACTTTTTCACCGCCAAGGACGCCAACGACGCCAAGAGGCCGCGGTGGGGACGCAGCAGGGGCAGGGACCGTTTCGGGTGGGTTCTCGACCGGCTTTCGGGTGCGGTTAGCCGGCCTTCTCTCGCTGGGCCATGGAGCGGATGTTGGCCGGTTCCTGCGCCTGGAGTGCGGCGAGGGCGTGGGCCAGCATGACGACCAGACCGAGAGAGGCCCGAAGGCGCACCTTGTTCTTGCCGCGGAAGCCGGTGTACTCGAGGTCGAGCACCTGCTTTACCCGTCCGTTGACGCGCTCGACCGCCGTACGACGATCGTATTCGCGGTCCCACTTCTTTGATTCGCGTGGGATGGCCGTGTAGTAGCGGTAGTTGTCGGCGAGCTTGATGCGGATGATGGCGCCGGGGCCGCCCGAGGGCTTGTTGCACCTGGCGCCGAAGAACGGGCAGGGTCCGACGCCGTCGCAGGGGCAACCGTACTTCAGGGACTGGCGGTCCTTCTCGTAGCCCAGGAAGCGCATGTCGCGGAACTCCCCGGTCTGCTCGTTGCGGACGCGGGTGTTCCTGTCGCGGTCGTAGACGGTTCCGTTGTCGGCGGTGGCGTGCCTCATGTCGATGACCGGTTTGATCGCGAAGTCCTCGTGCAGGACCTTGTAGATGTCGGTGTCGTCATACGCTTTGTCGGCTGCGAGCGGGACGTCCTCGAAGAACTTGCGCCGCTCCGCATCGGGGTCCGACGGGGGCGGCGAGAGGGTGTCCTGCGCCTGACGCACGCACGGAATGAGTTGCTTCGCGTCGTCCTCGCTCGCGGAGGTCAGGGTGTAGGCGACGGGCAGCTCATGCTCGCTGTCGACCAGGAGGTGGAGCTTGTACCCGAACCACTTGAAGACGCTCTCGTAGCTCGAACCATCGGGCCGCTGACGGCGCTTCGCCTTCACCCCCCATGTGGCCTCTGGGTCGGAACTCTCCGCGGGGTCTTTCTTCCCGCGGGAGAACGTACGCAGGTGGGTGCTGTCTTGGGCCAACTGCTTGCCGAAGTCGGGGAGGTATTCACGGACGGCGCGCACCACCGCGACAAAGATCGCGTCGATCTTGTCCTGGTGCTCTGCGAGCCGCTTCACGAAGCGGCTCATCTCGTCCTCACGGGGCACGTCCTCGCTCGGCCCCAACCCGCAAATCGCGCGCAGCCGATCGTTCCGACGCATTTCAGCAAGGATGTTGGCCACGTAGCGGTGGCCCAGGAGAACGCCCGCGATCAGGACCCGCCACAGGCTCTCGGCAGCGTGCCGCCGAGGTCGCCCATCCGAGGTCTGCTTCTCCAGGACGTCGATCAGCTCCGCATCCGGGAGGACATCGAGGACCCGCTCGATACGCTCAATCGCACTCCCTTCGGTGAAGGCGCCTGCGGGGAAGATCCGAGGCGAACGCAGCTTCACTTCGCTCCTCCTGCCTTTCGGGCCGCCGACTTCTTCTGAGGACCGGGAACACGGGTCCGTGCCGACTCCAAGGCGTCGATGAGTTTCACGACGCGTCGCGACCATGCCAGGAAGGACGTCCGCGCGGATCGCGCAGCGCGGTATCTCTCGGTCACTGTCCGAAGCCTCTCGAGGTCCTCCTCCGGCCGAATCCGACGAACGTCCTTCTTGGGCCCGCCCCACGTCGCCAGAGACGGGTACTCGTGCAGGGAGCCGCTCGCGCAATGGCAGGTCGGCTGCCCGCAGCGAAACCGTCGCTGGTAGATCCACCCCGCCATCATGGGCGTCGTCTCAAACGCGGGGGCCAGGAGCGCGGGCAACCGAACGAGCAACGAGTCGAGCTCCTGACGACAACGAGCAGCATCCATGTCCACCTCCTTCTGTCTACCCGGACTCCTGCGTGTGGCAAGGAGTTCCCGAAAAACCGGATCCGGGGTAGAAATCGCGGAATCCAGGCCGGCGCCCCCCGAACGCCCAGTCATTCCGCAGGCACCATGGGGTAACGTCGATCCGCCCCCAATCGCAACCCATTCCGACCGGCCAGGATCTGAGTTGTGCGACAGGCTCCTCCCGCCCCCC
>Ga0209514_10006134_pt1 | contig 14886 bp, 14 predicted proteins | sample Subgrocontami58m_FD_187452 | JGI IMG/M metagenome (GOLD analysis project Ga0209514, IMG submission 187452) | Subsurface groundwater microbial communities from S. Glens Falls, New York, USA - GMW37 contaminated, 5.8 m (SPAdes) (version 3) | ecosystem: Environmental > Aquatic > Deep subsurface >...
GGAGTGGAAGCAGCGCGGCCCGGGCGCTAATGTTATGTTCGAAATGGCCAACAACACGACCGCTGCCCACGTCTCCGAGTTCCCTGTTAGCTCGTATAAAAAGGCCCACCGACACGCCTCCACAGCCCACTTGATAATCCTCGGCGGGCAGGGCTATTCCCTTCTCTGGCCGGATAACGGGGAATGGGAGCGTGTGGACTGGCATAAAGGCAGTATGTTCAATAACGGCCATGACCGCTGGTTCCACCAGCACTTCAACACCGGACGTGAACCCGCCCGCTATTTGGCCTTGCACTGGCAGAGCCGTAAATTCGGCACCCTCAGCTTTAGTTGCTCGCGGCGGCCCCTGGGGTGGATTAGCGTTAAGCAGGGCGGCGCACAGATAGAGTATGAGGACGAGGACCCTCGAATAAGGGAATTGTTTGCGAAGGAATTAGCCAAAGTCGGGCTAAAGCCCCAGATGCCAGAGATTAAAACATAGAGCTTATTAAATAATATCGACAAAAATTTGTAGATATTTTTTAAAGAATGGGCAGTTCGCGAAATATCTTAAAATCCCTCTCAGTCTCCCTTTACCAAAGGGAGAGGATATGATTCCCCGTTTTTTCAAAGGTGGAGCGGAGTTTTTAAGCTACATGGGGCATCTGCGTCGGAGTGGATGGGCCTTTCCAATCGGGGGAATCCTCTTTTTGCTCAATGTCGCAACCCGTAGCGTCCCGGAACGGGTCGTAGATAAAGGCAAGCCACTCCGAGGGTTTATTGGGGTCGGTGTTAAAATGCTGATGTTCGCATCCCTCAGGTTTAACTGGTAGAAGAATGAGGTCGTCCTTCTGCCAATCGAACCTGACCCCATCAACGGTTGTATAGCCCTGGCCTTCCAGAACAAACAGGCCCAGACCCCCCTGATGTTTATGTTTGCCCGAGTGCCGGATTATACGATTAATGAAGATGAACCAGCCCGGTGTGCCCACCTGGTTCCATACTTTAGGATAAAGGTAGAATTTGAGCAAAGCCTGACGGCTTTGCTCCCATGCAATATCTTTGCCCTTAAGAATTATCTTCCCATTCTGCATATTCCTGGCTTTGGCCTTGTGCCAGGCAAAAAGATACTCGTAGATTAGTTCTTGTGGTTCGGGTTCCGGCGCCCTTTGAGCAACTTTCTCTACCAATTATTTCTCCTTTAACATATAGTCTATAAGTTCAATTTTGGCCTATCCTGTTCCGGGTTTGTCCGCCGAAACGGACGGGCCTGAAAATTTCCCCCATTATACGACATCTCTTTAACGGTTCCAAGTGAATTATGATAATATACTATATATAAGAGGCTGATATGGATTTTCTGGGCATGGGGACCCTGGAAATATTGGTGGTGCTACTCATCGCTATGGCGGTTTTTGGCCCGGAGCGTATGGTGGATATTGCCCGCAAGTTGGGCAGGTTCGTGCGTAATATAACCAGGGTTGGCTCAGAGCTTACTAAAACCCTTTCCGAAGAGAACCTCCCTAAAGAAGAAAAAAAGATGGTCCAGGACATCAAAAAGATAGGCATCGAATTCCGGCAGTCTGTAACCGATGCAATTCAACCCATCGGGGAAGCCAGCAAACAGGTTAAGCAAGTTCTTTCGGACGCTGCCCCTGTATCCGTAAACGCTGATAGCAATTTGGCTCCATCGAAGCCCGACTTTACCACCGTGCCACAGAATAAAACTGAGCCACCAACTCCAAAGGAATCTACAGAAAGTAAACAATAGTGAGCGAAGAAAGAAAATTCACCCTCACAGAACACATACGGGAATTAAGACGCCGGGTAATGCGCTCCGCTATCGTTTTTGCAGTTACTACAGGGCTTAGTTTTACCTTTACTCAATACATCTTCAATGCTATGCTCCGCTCCAAGCCTGCTGAAATCCCTCTTATATATACTGAGCTGGCGGAAAATGTTGGTGTATACATCAAGGTAGCCCTGATGAGTGGTTTTGTCATAGCGTTGCCTTATATGATAGTCGAGTTAATCCTGTTTATTGCCCCCGGCCTTCGTCCGAAAGAAAGAAAATTCATATTCGCTTTTGTGCCCTCTGCATTATGCCTTTTTGCAGCCGGGGCCGCCTTCGGCTATTTCGTCTTACTGCCCCCGGCCATAAACTTCCTGTTCACTTTTGGGACAGAAATTGCTACCCCTTACATTAGAGTCAGTAACTACATAGACGTTATCAGCCGGCTACTATTCTGGCTGGGCATAATATTTGAGGTGCCTCTGGTAGCTTTTCTCCTTGCCAAGATGAGGGTTATTGGCCCCAAGACACTGGACAAGTATCGCCGCCATGCCATCGTTGTTGCTTTTATCGCGAGCGCTATAATTACACCTACTATGGATCCTGTTAATCAGACCCTGCTGGCGGTTCCGCTGATTGTCCTTTATGAAGCCAGCATCTGGTTGGCCAAACTTGCCCACCGGACTTCTCATGCCAAACCAGCCGTTTCTGTCTGACCTGGTATAATACGGCTCTGTATATCTCCCGAATCGAGATTTCCTCTCCCTTGAGGTGAGAGGACTAAGGTGAACAATTCTCCCCGGTATTCATGCTTCTTTGCAAGGCATAGCTGTTAAAAAGCCCTTAAAAAACAAAGCTACCCCGGAAATATTCCGGGGTAGCTTTTCAAACTCTTCTGTTGCTTAAATCAGATTCGTTAATCCGTTAGGAGTCCTTTTTGGTTATAGTGGTGGCTTCGGGTTTACTGGAGTTTTTAGATGCCTCAACCTTTGGTTCTTCAGTCTTTTCATCCTTGTTAGATGCCTCTTTGCGGAACTCCCTGATACTCTTGCCTAAAGCGCCACCTATCTGAGGTAACTTGGCGGCTCCGAAAATAACGAGGATAATTAGCAGGATAATTATTAATTCAGGTACACCTAGTTTGAATGGCATTTTCTATCTCCTCCCCCCAAAAGACCTGGGGAAAATCATTTTCAATGCTTCTTTTCAAGACTCAAGGATACTATAGGTTAAAAATTGTGTATTTGTCAAATTAAGATTTACTTTCTTCATCCCGTTCCCACAATGGGATGGTGTAATCGTCAATAAACTTTTTTTGCGTCTCCATTATCAGACGGGACAATTCTCCGCGGGCTTGCTCAGCCAGGACTTCCATATCTTTTGTATCAATCTCGATATTCAGAGACTGAACAAGGAGTTTTAATACTGCAAGTGAAGCCATCGGATTGTCAACTTGAGGGATTAATTTAGGGGTCTCACCCAGTAAACAAATACCCTGCATGCCACGCTCTCTAGCGATTGACAGGAGAAGGCCATTCATCCCGGCAACAAAAAAATCCCCCTGCAGGACCGCCCCTTTGGCTTTTAGCTCAGCCACTAATTCAGCATCGGAGGCCGTTGCCCATACGCGCGGGTTTTCCGGCAGTTGTGCCAGCAATGCAGCGGCCATAGTATAAATCTGATCGCAGCCCAGGTACTGTGCCACATCTATAACACGGTTGCCGAACTCATAGGTACTATGGGGAGGTTGGGTTTCTCCAATAAAAATAATTAAATCCCGACCGGGTTGAGGTCTGCGCCAGAAATAGAACTTGCTTTCAGGAAAGCGGGGTGTCTGGATGATATTGTTTTCAATGAGCACCCCGGGTAGTTCGAAGAAGGGACGCGGGTCAATCTCGCCGAAAAGCTCGGCCCCCAATTTTTCTTTCAGGTAACTCACCGCCCGCAACGCAATATTGCCTACTCCGGGCCATGCAGCTAATAATACCGGCTGATTTAATTCCGGCTCCGAAAGGATATGTATTCCGAGCTTTTCCCAGTTCTTCTTTCTGGTTTTCATAATATCCTAAGAGATACGCTCGACTTCTTTTTTTAGACCGCTGAGGTTATTCTCGAAATCCATGTCCAGCCGGGAGGAAACCTCCCGCCATTTCATCTGGAATTCGCCCTGCATTTCCGCATCAACTTTGCCATTCTGCTGCCTCATACCTATTTGCTGTTGCTGCACCGCCTGGCGCAGGGCAGCCTCAAACTCCTTTTTCAGGTTGTCGTATGCCTGTTGCTTCGTACGCTCATAGTAGGCTATCAGGCTATCTATCTTGCCTATTACCTGGGTCAGCTTACTTTTATCCTTTTTCATGGCTATCAGGCCATCCATAGCCTTTTTGGTTTCAGTTTTACTTCTGGGGGTACGGGGCAAGACTATGTTGCTGAGAAACGCTTCCTGGGCGCCTTTATAAATATATTTTCTGACATCTTCGCTGAATCCAGCTATGGCTTTAAGCAGGTCAAATTTATCTTCCTTAAGGAAGGTAGCTGCCAGCCTGGCGCCCTCCGGTAGATGTTGAAGCTCCTTAAGTTTATCCTCCGGGATTACAATCTTTTCTGCCCGTTCCAGGGCCCGTTCATAGGCGCTTTTGATAGTATCGCTCATTTCATACCTCTGCGGTAATTATAGCACAAAAAAAAGGGGGATTGAGAAGGGGGAATAGCTAGATTGATAAAAGGAAAGAGGGAAATAAAAAGGCCAAGTGTTCCGATGTGGCGGGGTTTTTGGCTTGTATTCTAATTGTGGGTTATATTATTTTCCACGACAGAGCTACTTTTGAGTGGCTACATAACAATGACGGCATAGGGGTTTTTCCATTGTTGCATGCCCATATTCGGACCCGCATTCGTGGCAAAACTGCTCCTCATAATCAGGATTCTCAAAATCAGCCCATACAGAGTAACAATCTTTACAATATGGTTTTTCTGTGTCGTACTTTATTTTTCCCCCACATCGAATACAGAATCCATGTTGACTATTAAAGGGCCATTGACTTTTGGCTTCACGAATAGTATGTCCATGCAGCGTTTGTTTCCCAAGTTCAACTTTCGTTGAAGCGTCTACGATTGACCGAGATTCAACAACTGCTGCGCTGAACGCCTCTTTGTCTTCATCTTTCGACATTAGAATGCCCATTTCGCGATTAGTTTTTTCCGAGAACTGATGTAGATTCATTGATGTTATTACCATAAGACTTTCATTGAAATAGCACTTTGCGTGCAGATTCGGAAGGTAATATATGCTCAAATTAGTTAATTGAGACAGCAAGATTCTCTGGTCGTCTTTCAAGTCGTCTTTGCCGTATACCATAACAACTTTGGTCTTTTTTCGCTCCGCGTCTCTTAACCTCTGGAAAAGCGTATCGGATAATTGAAGATAGGGCGAAATGAGAATGACCAGAGACCTAGCTCCAGTGATGATGTCTTCGATTTTGCTAGCTACCCCTGAAGTGGTCAAAAATTGAGCCATTGTTTACTCTCCTTGTAAAGTGTCAGTGGGTCTGCTGTTTCTTTGCAAAGGCAAACTATACACATCACTCTATCTCCCCACCTTCCGCCCCGCTGCCTTGACCTCATCCTCTTCCCCCTCGAGCTGGGCGCGGCGCAGGTCTATTATGCGATCGCGGATAAGCGCTGCCTTTTCGAACTCAAGGTTCTTGGCTGCCGCTTTCATCATGGTTTCCAGGTCTTTTATCAGTCTGGCAAGCTCAAGCTTGGTTTTAGGCCGGCCCACTTCATAGACAGGCCGTTCCTCAGCCACAGCAGTCACCCGTTCGATAATATCTTTGATAGCTTTCTGTATGCCCACAGGGGTTATGCCATATTGTTCATTATAGGCTGTCTGGATGTTGCGGCGGCGCACCACTTCATCTATAGCTCCCTGCATGGAGGCTGTGACTCTATCGGCGTACATGATAACATTGCCATTTAAATGTCGCGCCGCACGACCCATTGTCTGGATAAGAGAGCCTTGTGAACGAAGAAAGCCTTCCTTGTCGGCATCCAGTATGGCCACCAGGCTTACCTCCGGTAAGTCCAGCCCCTCCCGCAGAAGGTTTATACCCACCACCACGTCATAGACACCCAAACGCAGGTCGCGAAGAATCTCCACCCGCTCCAGTGTATCCACCTCGGAATGCAGGTAATGAACCTTAATACCCATTTCTTTCAGATACTCAGATAGCTCCTCGGCCAGACGCTTGGTAAGGGTGGTGACTAGCACCCGTTCCCTTTTGTCCACCCGGGCCTTTATCTGGTCGAGCAAGTCATCTATCTGTCCTTTGGTTGTCTTTATCTCGACGGGCGGCTCCAGCAGGCCGGTGGGACGGATAAGTTGCTCGGCTATCTGCTCACTGTGTTCGTATTCGTATGGGCCGGGAGTGGCCGAGGTATAAACAACCTGATTGACGTGGCTGGCGAATTCGCTGAAATTCAGCGGGCGGTTGTCCATGGCCGAGGGCAGGCGGAAGCCATAGTCAACCAGGGTCTGCTTGCGTGACCTATCACCGTGGTACATCCCGCGTATCTGGGGTAATGTCATGTGAGATTCATCAATAAATAGCAAGAAGTCATCAGGAAAGTAATCCAGGAGCGTTGATGGAGCGCTGCCCGGCTCCCGGCGGGCCAGGTGCCGCGAATAGTTCTCAACGCCAGCGCAATACCCCGTTTCTTTGAGCATCTCCATATCGTAATTGGTGCGTGCCTCGATGCGTTGCGCCTCCAGGAGCTTGCCCTGTGACTTCAACTCAGCTACCCGTTCGGCAAGCTCTTTCTCAATATCAGCCATAGCCGCTATCAGCTTTTCGTGGGAGGTAACGAAATGCTTGGCCGGATAGATATCTATGGATTCCATGTGCTCCAGCAGCTCTCCGGTCAGCGGGTCAACCTCCACGATGCGCTCTATCTCATTGCCCCAGAACTCTATCCTGATAGCTATATCCTCATAGGAGGGCTGGATTTCCAGGGTGTCGCCCCGCACCCTGAATCGTCCCCGTGTGAAGTCTAAATCGTTGCGTTCATACTGCATATCCACCAGCCGCCGTATTATTTTCTCCCGGCTCTGTTTCTCGCCTTTTTTTAGCGAAAGAACAAAGCTGGAATATTCCTCCGGCGAACCCAGGCCGTAGATACAGGACACAGAGGCTACAATGAGCACATCCCGCCGGGTGAGGAGGGCGCGTGTAGCAGCGTGGCGCAGTTTATCTATTTCCTCATTTATGTCCGTTTCTTTTTCAATGTAGAGGTCGTGCTGGGGGACATAGGCTTCAGGTTGATAGTAGTCGTAATAGCTGACAAAGTATTCCACTGCGTTATCGGGGAAGAACTCTTTGAACTCCGAAGCCAGTTGGGCAGCCAGCGTCTTGTTGTGGCAGATGACAAGGGTCGGGCGTTGCACCCGCTCCACCACATTAGCCATAGTGAATGTCTTGCCGGAGCCGGTAACGCCCAGCAGTGTCTGGTGGTGATAACCTTTACGAAGGCCCTCCACCAGTCTATCTATTGCCTGGGGCTGGTCGCCCATAGGTTTGAAGTCGGAGATGATTTTGAAATCGGGCATGTTTATTTGTCCTTAAGAGGAGTATAACGCTTTGATAAAGGCATTTCAAAACTGGGCTGAAGAGGGGTCAACCCCCTCTCCATACAGTTTACAGAGAGGGGGGAAGACCTAACCCCTGGCCCCTTCCCACGCTGGGAAGGGGAATGTTCGCCTTGTAGGGGTGGTTCACGAACCATACGGGGCATTGGGTGGTTAACGGGTGGGTTTCAAACCCGCCCCTACAGGGGACGGAATCCCCCTACGCCCCCTTTGCGTAAAGGGGGTATCAAAGGCTCCCTACCCTTCGACAATCTCAGGGCATTGTCTAGCTCTCTCCCTCAAAGGGGTGAGAGGATTTGGCGGGCGGGTTCGAAACCCGCCCCTACAGGGGCTACGGCCCGATAAATCGGGCAACTACGGGTTACGCCGTTGTCATGCCCCTTTTCTCCTGCCGCTTGAATTGTCTATAATCGCATAGCCATGAAACCTTCAACAGAATCCTTTCTTAGCCCGTACCGCTTCCTGGATAGGATGCCCCATAGCCCCATCCCGACTAGTTTTGGCAGGTCGGGGTCCGGTATGACAATATAAAGACCGGGCAACACATACTCAAACTACCCAAGCGATAAGTGCTGTGATATAATCATGGCCAATTGACTTATTCGCTTACCCTGTAGCTTGAAAGGGTTGATCAAGTATGGCTGAACAAGCTTTGGCCGGGTTAAAGGTACTTGAGTTGTGCAATATGGTAGCCGGTCCATATTGCACAAAACTATTAGCCGACCTGGGGGCTGAAGTGATAAAAATAGAACCCCCTTACAAAGGCGATGAATCCCGGAGCCGTGGGCCATTCCCCGGAGATATGCCCGATGCCGAAAAAAGCGGGCTATTCCTGTTCATCAACACCAGTAAACTGGGAATAACACTGGATGTAGCCTCCCCTGATGGCAACCGGGTTTTCCGTGAGCTATTAAAACAAGCCGACGTCCTGGTTATGGATGCCCAGCCCCGGCAGGTTAAGAAACTGGGGCTGAATTATGTGGAACTGGGAAAGCATAACCCTCAGTTAATCATTGCATCTATAACACCATTTGGCCTGACCGGCCCTTATAAAAACTTCAAATCTTACCCCCTGAATACCTTCAACGCGGGTGGCGAGGCTTATATGACCCCTGCCGGCACCCCCTTCATGGACAGGCCGCCGGTAAAACTGGCGAATTATGCCAGCGAAATTACCTGTGGAGTATGCGGCGCAGGGGCGGTAACATGCGCCTATTTTCATAGCTTACGCAGCGGAGCGGGGCAACTTATCGATATGTCCCAGCAGGAAACCTTTATGTTTATGAATATGGATTCTATTCTTCGGTATCCCCATTTCGGCGCTATTACCAGCCGTCTTACCAGGACCATCCCGATTGGCGGGGTTTTGCGGTGCAAGGATGGATATATTGTTTTTTCACCTATGCGGCGCGAGCATTGGGCTGCCTTTTTTGAAATTCTGCAGGGGCCGGAATCCCGGAAGGATACCAGGTTAACAGACCTTAGTTACCTTGAGGAGCACCATACGGAGCTCAGGGCGATAGCCCAAAAATTACTTATGAAACGGACAAAAGAGGAGATTTACACATCTCCTTTAGCCAAGGAATGCCCTTTAGGGCCGTGTTACACTATTGACGAGGTAGTCAAATCTCCCCAAATGCAGTCACGGGGTTTTTTTGTGGAAATAGACCACTCCGTTGCAGGCAAACTGAAATACCCATCGGCTCCTTACAGGTTCTCCGAAACGCCGTGGCAAGTCCAGCGGCCGGCCCCGGTGCTCGGGGAACACAACTATGAGATTTATTGTCAAAGATTGGGTTATTCCCGCCAGGATATGGTGCGGCTGAGCGAATCGGGGGTAATTTGAGAGGAAACCATTCACGCTCTTGGCAATGAACACCATAAGGAATGAAAATACCGCATAGCGGGATAAACCTCTCGCCCCTTTGGGGAGAGATTTAGAGAGAGGGGAATTTTGGGCAATATCGTTGTTCGTCACCCTCTCCTTAGTCCTCTCCCCTCGAGGGCGAGGAGATTAATTCGAGGAAATAGATTATGGATGCCTTATCCGGTATAAGGGTAATAGAGTTCTCCGCAGGATTCGTCGGGCCGGTGGCCGGCGATGTGATGGCTCGCATGGGAGCCGAGGTCATCAGGGTGGAAAGCCGCCGGCATCTCGACTTTACCAGACTTGTCCGCGACCCCGTTTCCAAAGCTCAGCCGAAGCTGAATGAAGAGCGGCTGTTCAACGATATTAACCTCAATAAGCTGGGTTTGTGTGTCAATGTTACCAAATCCCGGGGATTGGAGCTTATTAAAAACCTTATCGCCCAGAGCGATGTGCTGCTGGAAAACTTCTCGGCAGGCACAATAGAAAAACTGGGTATGGGGTACAGCGTAGTCCGGCAACTGCGCCCCGATATTATCATGGTATCTGCTTCAGGTAGCGGCAGGGGTGGAAGGGATAGCGAAAATCTGGCTGTCGCCTCTATTTTCACCGGACTGGCGGGCATGGCTGAACTGACCGGTTACCCCGATGATACGCCCTTCGAGGCCCGTTCCAGCAACGATATTGTAAACTCCTTTACCGTAGCTATGGCTATTCTGGCTGCTCTATGCTACCGGCTCAAGACAGGGAAGGGCCAGTACATCGACTATGCTTCCAGAGAGGGTTTGAGTTGCCTGGTAGGCGATGCTTTTATGGACTATTTTATGAACGGGCGTATACAGACACGCAAGGCCAACCGGGACGACTCTATGGCCCCCCATAATTGTTACCGCTGCCAGGGGGAAGACAGATGGGTAAGTATCGCAGTAGGTTCAGAAAAAGAGTGGCGCGCTCTGGTTAAAGTGATGGGAAACCCGGCCTGGGCCAAGCAAGAAAAATTCCGCAATATGTTAAACCGGTGGCAAAACCAGGAAGAATTAGATAAACACATCAACCAGTGGACAAAAGACTTTACGGCGTATCAGGTTATGGAAAAGCTCCAGAAGGTTGGGGTAGCGGCTATTCCCAGCTTCACCAGCGAGGACCTTTTCTCTGATCCCCACCTGGCAGAGAGGGGCGCTTATGACATTGTCGAACACCCCATCACCGGCGCTAACTTTGAACTGACCTGTCCGTGGAAGTTATCGGCGACACCACCACGGAACAACCGCCACGGCCCTTTATTGGGGGAACACAATGAATACGTGTTCAAAGAACTACTGGGACTGACACCCGAAGAAATTGGTAAACTAGAGACAGATAAGGTCTTCTGGTAACAGATAAAGCGCTCTGCAATAAATACATTTTTAGAAAACCAATCCAGTTCGAGGCAAAAGAAACGATGAGTAACCAGATGAGCCGTCAGAGAAGACCTGTACACCCTATGCCTGAATTTGTTAGAAATGCCCTTGCCGAGAAGGGACTTATGGATTCGTACAACAGCCGGCCACCCTACCAGAGGAATGATTACGTCGGGTGGATCATCCGGGCCAAACGCCCCGAGACGCAACAAAAGCGCCTTAAGCAAATGCTTGATGAACTCAACGCAGGAGACAGCTATATGAATATGAAATATCGGGCGAATAAACCTCGAAGTAACCCTGAGATCGGCTCTTAGAAAGCACTCAGCTAGCTACCTTTTGCCAGTTAGTCTAATCGTGGGGGGTCTGTAGAAAGTATATAATTAAATCAACACAACGAAATCAAAAGGGGGAAAAGCAATGCTTAAGGATTTCAAGGTTTTCATAATGAGAGGCAACGTAATTGACATGACTGTCGGCATCATTATCGGCGCTGCCTTCGGACCTATCGTAAGTTCCCTGGTAAAGGACGTCATTATGCCACCAATCGGTTTAGCCCTGGGTAAAATCGATTTCTCTAACCTTGCCGTCGTCATTAAACAGGGTTCCACTCCTGGGCCCTATGCTACACTGGCTGCTGCTCAAGCAGCCGGCGCAGTTACACTGAACTATGGGCTCTTCATAAATACTATAGTCAATTTTCTCATAATAGCATTTGTCGTTTTCTTTTTTTTTGTCAGGCCAATCGCAAGAATGCAGGCCCCGAAGAAAGCTGCCGAACCAGTTGTGCCAACGACGAAAGAATGTCCTTTTTGCTTTACCAATATCTCGATTAAGGCTGTCCGCTGCCCTAACTGTACCTCACCATTAACGAAGTAGACACATTTCAGGGACCCACAGTTAATCCAGCACCCGGAGTGCCGTAAGATTGGGTTCACCGCAGTCCTGTTATCATCCCGACAGGTCGGGACTTCCTTCGCAAACCAGTGACCAAGGGCGTATGAGTCCCCGGCTCTACAGGGTCGCTGTGACCTTAGATATATCCCAGCTTGACAGCGTATTCAACTTCGATGTATCATCGCCTCATATCACTTGAGTGATTCAACTTACTGAGGCGAAGTAATGTGGAGGATATAGAAATGAAAAACACACGCCGGCATATTGTTATAGGGCTTATCATTGTGGTCGTTATCGCTGCCCTTTCATGTGCTCCCACTTCACCACCACCCCAACCTGCTACCTCATCACCTGCTCAACCGGCGACGGCCATTGGGACGGCTCCTCAGTTTTCCAGCCCGGAGGATGTAAAATGGGCAAAGATAGTCGAGGCAGCCAAAAAGGAAGGGAAAGTGAATGCCTATGACTATTTTATGGTGGGGGATATAGGTGTGGCTGTGTCCCGTGCCTTTGAGGCAAGATACGGAATAAAACTGGAGATGGTCCCTGCCCGGGGTGCAGAGACGCTAGAAAGGCTGAAGACCGAGCGACGTATCGGCGCTATTGTGGCCGACATGCTGGGAGGGTCGTCACCCAACACGATAAACATGAAACGGGAAGGCCTGACGGAAAAGGTTTCCGATATACTACCGGTTTTCCGTGAAAAGGATGTCTGGGCGGTAGACCCTCTGGCACTGGACCCCGATGGCCATGTTATCGGATATAACTCCAGCAATATAAATGGCTATATTAACACCAAACTGGTCAAAATGGAGGACGCCCCCAAATCATTGCAGGACTACCTGAAGCCTCAATGGAAAGGGAAAATAGTGGCCAGCGATCCGACGATCAGTAACTCGACATATATAACCTTTGTGCCCCTGCTTAACCGGGGTATTATCGACATGGCCTATATTAAGGCGCTGGGGGAGCAAAACCTGATACTTGATGTATCACCTCTTGGCACGTTTCAGAAGCTGGCCAGGGGCGATGCCTATCTCACCCCACCTGTGTCCGATTCGACCACCGGGCCGATAGCTGTAACGGGGGCGCCAGTCCAGGCTATATCGTTAGCCCACGGTACAGAGGCTTATATGAGCGCCATCGCTGCGGTGAAGGGCGCCCCTCATCCCAACGCCGCCCTGGTGTACCTTAACTGGCGAATGTCCCCGGAGGGGCAGGCTGTTTACGGACAATCAGCGGGGGCTGGTTCGGTGAGAAAAGATGTGCCTGACTTCCGACCACCTTCTCTCACGGCCCCGGCCAAAGATGTGATTGTGGTGACGGCCAAGGATATGGACGACGCAGCCAAAATGTTCTCGGACAAGGTATTTGTGCCTTTGTTGAAGAAGTAGGGTTTTACCTGAATGTGCCTTGAGTGTCACCCTGCCCGAAAATGGTCAATAACTATTTATGGTGACAAAAGCGGCGTAGAGTGTCTTTGTCATCCTGTCCGAGCGGGTATCGGACTCCGATGTTTTACTCGGAGGAGTTCCGATACGTCGGGACGAAGGATCTCAGGGTGGGGCTGGTTATTCACCCTCACCTTTTAATTCCTCTCCCACAAGCGGAGAGGAAAATGGAAGGTTCTATTGTCTGGGGAATGGCAACGGGATAATCCCTTCCAAAAAATGGGGTGTACCGAGCCTTCAACGGGGAGAGGAGATTGCAACTTCAACCCTTTAGTTTCTTTATCAAGAAAGCCATATTCTTACCGAAATTCCAGGCTGTTTTCATTCCTTCTTCGTCCTGCTGTACTTCGCCTTTTTCCCTGCCAATAGCGACATTCCAATACGTTGAACCGGGGATAAAAAATCCTAAAATCTGAAACCAATATGTGAGTTGAGCAAAGGTGAAGTTCTTGCCGGCCCGCCGTGCTACTACCAGCGGCCCGCCGGCCTTACCCTGAAAGGGTTCGCCGTTCCAGCGCGATATGTACCCCGTGCGCTCGATAAGACCTTTGATCAATGCAGTTGCGGAGCCATAGTATACTGGTGAAGCCAGGATAATCCCGTCAGCCTCTTTCATCTTAAGGTATATTGGAAACAGGTCATCTTCAATAGAACACCGCTCTTCCTTCTTACATACCATACAGGCGTTACAGGGTTTTATTTCCAGGCCGGCCAGCCGGATAAGCTCCGTTTCCACACCTTCTTCACCGATTGCTTTCAGGGTGTGGGCGGTCAGGATTTCGGTGTTCCCGTTTTTTCTCGGACTGCCAACTATAGCTATAACTTTCATATTTGTTCCTCTTCCATTCTATTCCTCTTGTTTAACAAATTAGTATATGAGGCAGGGGTATGTACCAAATGGCATCGGGGGAATCCTTCACGGACTTTACAGGGGCACCACGAAGCACTGGAAATAGCTGTCCTTGTCATGTTCTGGAGTCCACCAGAGGTGGACGAAGAATCTCAGGGTGGGGGACGTACCACTTTATTGTTATCATTTAGAATTGCGGACATAAAGATTGTTTATGTTTTTCTGCCCCTCCCGGAGATCCTTCGTCGTCACGGTAACCCGTGACTCCTCCAGGATGACATGAGAAACGTCTGTTTTCGACAAAATGGAAACTATTGTTAACGCAGGCCGGCGCCTTCGGTTTCATCCTCATCGCCTTGAAGCCAGGAACGGGGTACGAATTGCCGTTGTCCCGGAGGTTCCTCAAGCGGCACCCGTGCGTAACCTGCCCCTTCCAGGGCTGAGGAAACCTCATGAGAGTGCTGGGTGTCCCGCACCTCCAGAAGGAGTGTGGCCCGTACACGGCCTATGGGTAAGCGCTCCCCGAGGCGATGATGCTGCACCTCCAGGACATTGGCCTCTGTAGCCGCTATTATGGCCAGGAGGTGGGCCAGTTGTCCCGGCCGGTCTGCCAGACCTATATTCAGGGAAAGGTAACGCCCGGCATGGACAAGGCCGTGCTCGGCGGTACGCGCTAGAAGTGGGATATCTATGTTGCCGCCGCTGATTACGATAACGGTGGGGCCTTTTGCGGCCGGGATTTGACCGTCTACCAGCGCCGCCACACCCAACGCCCCGGCGCCCTCCACTACAAGCTTAGCCCGTTCCAGAAGAAGAGCGATAGCCTGGGCAATAACATCCTCACTTATTACTACAATGTCATCCAGATATTGACGCAGCAGGGGAAAGGTAACCTCACCCGGGGCTGCGACGGCTACTCCGTCGGCTATGGTAGGGTGGGGTGGTACGACTAATGGGCGGCCATCCCGAAATGACCTGGCTATCGCTGGAGCCGCCGCCGCTTGCA
>Ga0209514_10006135_pt1 | contig 14885 bp, 15 predicted proteins | sample Subgrocontami58m_FD_187452 | JGI IMG/M metagenome (GOLD analysis project Ga0209514, IMG submission 187452) | Subsurface groundwater microbial communities from S. Glens Falls, New York, USA - GMW37 contaminated, 5.8 m (SPAdes) (version 3) | ecosystem: Environmental > Aquatic > Deep subsurface >...
AAGCGATTTGTCTGATTACATGGCGGTCATAATTAACGACATAAAGGCGCAAAAATTAACCTCTTCAGTCAATATGTTGAGTGACTATGTCTCTGACGGCAATGGATTATTATTCGTTGGAGGGGAAAGCTCCTTTGACAGGGGCGGCTATAAAGGCACTTTGCTCGAGACATTGCTGCCGATAAAAATAGGCGCCAGCGAAGAGCAGAATAAAAGCGACATAAATGTTGTTGTTGTAATTGATAGGTCACAAGGCACTGAGGATTACATAGCTGTTGAAAAAGCTTTAGCATTAAGTGTTTTGGACAGTTTAAGTGAAAAAAATAATGCAGGTGTTGTTTTTTTTGGTGGTTCTCCTTGTGCAGCTGTTGAAGTGAGTGTAGGTGGTGTTCCACTAGGGGTGAAACCACTAAAAGAAAATAAAGAACTATTGAAGAAGGCTATCTCAACAGTAAGATTTGATGGACAATCCTGCTTTGACATCGGAATTGAAGGCGGCTTTAGGCTGCTCAGCAAAGTAGGCGGCAGCAAAAACATCATCTTCATCAGCGACGGAAAAACAACATATCAAAAATTAAGAGAGAACACTCTGGAGACAGTAAGGAATGTCAATGCTCTTGGAGTCAAGGTTTTTGTTGTCGGTGTTGGGACAGAAACAGACAGCTTGGCAACAGACAACAACCTTTTCCTTGCAAATATGGCTGCGTTGGGAGAGGGAGTCTATTATAAAACAGACGCCTCCAACAAGCTGAAAGTGCAGTTTGCTGACAAAGACGAGACAAAAGGCGAGGAATTTTACAACACTCTTGTGCCGATTGACACAACCCACTTCATAACGCTTGCTTTGGATGAAATGCACGCAACCATCTCGGGTTATAATTATGCTGTGCCGAAGCCTTCTGCAAGGATGCTTGTAACAACAAATAAAAACATCCCGGTTCTTGTGGTTTGGCGCTTCGGCTTGGGCAGGGTTGTGACATTAACAACAGATGATGGGCTGAAATGGGCAGGCGACTTATTGAACAAGAAGAACTCAAAGTTATTGACAAGAAGCATAAACTGGGCTATTGGAGATTTAGGAAGAAAAAAATCGTATGATGTTACTATAAAGGACACTGTAATCGGCAAATCAACCGGCGTTAATGTCATAGCAAAAGAGATGCCAAAGGCTGATGAGCTTGCATTTGCGAAAATAGATACAAACTTATATTCCGCCAGCTACACTCCAAAGGACATTGGCTACAAAGAGGTTTTAGGCGCAACTTTTGCAGTCAATTATAACGACGAATATTCAAACCTTGGCATTAATCAGGAATTCACAAATCTTGTCGACAAGACAGGCGGCAAGGTTTTTGACCCAAGCGATACCAAAGGAATCATAGACTTTGTCAAGGCAAAATCGAAAAGAATAAAAATTGATTCAACTGATTACAGGTGGCCGTTTGCAATAATTGCAATGTTATTATTTTTGACTGAAATTGGAATAAGAAGATATAGGGAGAATTTGCAGAATAAATGAAAAATAGGATATTTAATAATTATTGAAAGATTTAATGGCAGAATAAAAATACTGCGTTAAGATGGAAATAAAAATATAAACTGAAAGAATAACAAGTGATAGAACAAGAACAATTACTAAAATTTCAATGAAAAAATAATCAATAAACTAATTCAACAAAAAATATTAAAAAATTAAAACAAAAAATAAATTAAAATGTCAGCAATGAAAAGGGATGTCAATCTTGGACTGCTTCTTTTGATAGTTGCAGCTTTGCTTATGTTCAGCGGCTTTACTGTTTATTACCAGACCACTTTCAAAAATGTGTCAAAAAGCTTTGAGATAAAGCTCAAGGAGCTTGAAGGGGTAAGCGATGAGCTTGAAGCAAAGCGCGGGCAGCTTAATGAAACAAACGTGCAGCTTCAGTTAAAAAAGCAGAAAGAGGAAGACTTAAGCAAAAAATTCACTGATGTAAGAAGCGAGAAGGAGCAGCTTGAAGCTGACAAGAAAAAGCTGGAAGTTGAATTGATAAGCACAAAAGGGCAATTGGCAGCCACTTCAGCAGAGTTAAGCAGCACAAAAGGCCAGTTAGCTGCGCAAGTACAGCTTGCTCAAGAACTTAACAGGCAGGTTTTGAACTTGAAATCGGATGTGACAAAGTTGAGCAACAAAATTGATTGTTTGAAGAGCAAAGCCGATGCAGATGAGGGAAGCTGTTAAAATGTCAAAAATTTTAATATCGATTGGATTTTCAAAAATTTTTGAACATGCTCAAAAATCACCAGATAACTTTGCGATAGCAATATGTCCAAGTGGTTGCAAGGGTGATTTTTGACATGAAAAAATTTTCAAATGTGGTTAAGGAAATCAACAGGACGTTAAACGAGATAATATTTTTTGAAAATATGGTCAATACAACATTGGTTTTCCTTGTATTCTACCTGATATTGTCTATTTTTGATTTTCATCCTTTGTATGCTTTGGCACCTGCTTTGCTTTATCTTGGATTTTATTCCTACATTAGCTTCAAGTCTTACAAGCCCGGCATTGTAGAGAGCAAATATGCGCCTCTAAAAGAGAAATTAAGGACAGCTGCTGACAATATGGGATTGGAGAACCCTATTGTAGAGGAGCTCGAATATGAAGTGACAACTGAAATGAAGAATGTTGGATTATCGATGTTTATCAGCCCGAGAGTTTTGTCTTACAAGATATTTGCGGTTATGCTGCTTTCATTTATGATAATATTCGCAACAACTTTGAACCTGAAGCTCCTCGAGTTTGCAAAGCAGAAAGTGCCCGACATATTTGATGCAAACCTGAAAACAGTTGGAAATTTTGTTGCTACAAAGCTTGAAACAAGCGAGGACATTTACGGCAAGGAGGATGTTGCAAAGCTCGGCGACAAGGAGCTTAACATACGCATCAAGCCTGTTGACTTCAAGGTGAACGTAAGGGAAGAAGGGGAATCTAAGCAGCAGAAATTCGATACTGTCTTCCCGAAAGAGCTTGCTGTAAAGGAAACGGTTGCCTACGAGGAGAACATCCCGCAGGAGCAGCAGGAGCTGGTAAAGAATTATTTCAAGAAACTGGCAGAAGGGTAAAAAAGAAATCCAATAATATAAAATATTTAATAAACAATAAAAATAAATTATTAAAAATATTAAACACAAAAAAATTTGAGGTGAAAATTAAATGAAAAATTACAAGCAGATTTTTGACGAGCTTCAGAAAGAGGCGGGCAAGGTTATTATCGGGCAGGAAAGTGTTGTAGAGCAGATTCTTGTGGCGATTTTGTGCGACGGAAATGCGCTGCTGGAAGGCTATCCTGGATTGGCAAAGACATTGACAGTAAGGACTCTTGCTCAGCTTATGGACTTAAAGTTCAGCAGAATCCAAAACACTCCGGATTTGATGCCTTCGGACATTACCGGCACGTATATTATAGAAGAAGTCTCGGGAAAGCGCCAGTTCAAGTTCCAGCCAGGTCCAATCTTTGCAAATGTAGTGCTCGCAGACGAAATAAACAGGGCAACGCCAAAGACACAGTCGGCTTTGCTTGAGGCAATGCAGGAAAAGCAGGTTACCGTCGGAACAAACACCTTTAAGCTTGATCTACCCTTTTTCGTGCTTGCAACAATGAACCCTATTGAGCAAGAGGGAACATATCCTTTGCCTGAAGCACAGGCAGACAGGTTTCTGCTTAAAATCAGCGTAACTTATCCAACATACGAGCAGGAACTGCAGATAACTGATAGATATACAACTGAGGCAAAAGACCATCGATTAAAGGTGATGCTGAATAAAAACCACCTCCTTACTTTGCAAGGCTTGACAAGGCAGGTGCCTATTGCCAATGACATCAAACAAAGGGCTGTAAAAATAATTCATGCAACAAGACAAAACAAGGAAATCATCCAATATGGCGCCTCTCCAAGAGCCTCAATTGGATTGATTTTGGCTTCAAAGGCAAGGGCATTGATACAGGGCAGAAACCACGTTAGCAACGAGGACTTGAATGCGCTTGCATATCCAGTCTTGAGGCACCGCATCATCCTCAACTTCGAGGCAGAAAGGAAAGGCATGTCAAAAGACGATGCAATAAAAAACATTTTGGACAAAGTGAAATAGGGACAGCTAAATAACAAAAATAAAAAATTCAATAAATAAAAAATGATTCAATAACGAATAAAAATTCAAAAATTACTAGAGCGCCCTCTTGCTGTTTGCTTGAAAGAGGAAACCCGCTTTAAATGTTTTCGTTAAATAGATAGGCGAGGTGGAGAGGCTGTTGAATGGAAACAATCACAAAAATATTACCTGCCTTTGCCGCCGAGCACAAGAGTTTGGCGAAGCCAGATTTAAAATTTTAAAAATAATAATAATTTAACATAAAAAATAAATCAACTTATCAAATAAAATGATTGACACTTCATTTCTCGACCAATTGACGAGGTTTAATCTTGTAATCAACAAAAGGGTCACCTCTAATTTAAGCGGTCCCAGAAAATCCATTGCCGGCGGGCATGGCTTGACTTTCAAGGATTACAGAATATATGCGCCGGGAGATGATATAAGGCTCATAGATTGGAGAGTTTACGCAAGGACAGACAACCTTTATATTAAAGTTCATGAAGAGGAGAGAAACCTTACAGTGCATATAATTATAGACGGCAGCGCGTCAATGGGTTTTGGCAAGCCGCTCAGCAAATTTGACTACGCTTCAATGATTGGGGTGGGATTTGCATACCTTGCTATGAGGGACAATGAAAAATTCCAGTTCTCAACTTTTGCCGACACTCTGGAAATTTTCCAGCCTAGAAGAGGGATGGGGCATTTAGCGGCAATGGCGCAGCATCTCAATTCAATAAAGCCAAAGGGCTATTCGAAGCTTCTGGATACAATAAGGCAATACAAAAAAGTGATTGGGAGCAAGTCAATGCTTGTTATAGCATCAGATTTCCTTGTTAATATTGAGGAGATAAGAGAGGCATTCTATTTATTGGGCGATCATGAGATAAAAATAATTCAAGTCCTTGACAGGGTTGAGAAAGAGCTTAAGATGGAAGGCGACATGAAACTTATCGACAGCGAAACAAAGGGATTGATAAGAACTTTCATAAGCCCAAGGCTGAGGATGGATTACCAGCAGCAGCTTGATGCCCACTGCGCAAAAATAGAAGAAGTGTGCAACAAATTGAATATTGATTATAATCTGGCGGTTACTGATGTGCCGATATTTGATACTTTCTATAAAATCCTTGAAGGTTGAATTGATTATTTGATTATCCAAAAATACCTAAACAATTATTTTTGCCTAATTTCATCAAAAATAAATTTTTGTTTCCCAATAAATCCAGCTAAGAAAGACTCTAACCTGTCTTCTAGAGGAGCATCAGAAGAAACAACAATCAATTCATCAGCTTTACCTTTTCCTGTTGGAAAACATATCTTATGTAGTTTTTGTATTGAAGGGTCGAATACGTACGGAATTGGCGCATACGATGGCATTCTTTCCTCTGACGCACTAAAATTGACTACAGGATATTCTGCATTTCTATTAATTCCAATATAACCCGGGTCTATACGGAGTTTTGCAGGATCTGCTTTTCGAGTGGAAAATTTATTTATTTTAAGTTCTTTGTATATCCCTCTATTGATTAGCGCCTCTGCCATTCTCCTGAAGTCAATCCTGTCATTAAAACTGACAACGCCAATCGCAGGATGACCATAATTAAAACCATCGAGATGGATATCAGACGCAAGGGCAAACTTGAGTTGTTCCCCATACTCTGTTTCAGTAACTTCACAACATCTTTGAATTGGGTCAGCACCAGGAGAAACAGTCGCCAGTATGCTAGGATAAGAATACACTTGAAAACCCAAGCCTAATCTCTCAGCAGATTGTTTAGCTTTTAATGCATACCCACTAGTTGGTTGAATTTTCATCTTCTAGATTTATTGTATAAATCCTTCAAAACTATATAAATCTTTCTCTTTTAACTATCTAAAAGTAGTAATAGATTACCCACCCACTTTAAACCCATAACTATACTTCGGAACACTCGCAATTATCGCCTTCAATTGTTTAACTCTTTTCTTGATTTCTTCTTTGTTTTTATGTCCAAGCTCAACTGCTTTTTCATAAGGCTCAATTGCCTTGCCAAACTCGCCTTTTTTGTCAAGCGCAACTCCGAGATTGTAGAAGCCAATAACATTGTTAGGATTTAATTTTATTGCAATCTCAAGCATCTGCACAGCTGAATCATAATTGCCGCTCTTTTCCAGAACAGCCCCAAGGTTGTTATATATAGTATATTTATTAGGGTTCAGCAGAACAGCTTTTGCTAAGTTTCTATAAGCTTCCTTCAGCATTCCTTTTTTGGAATAACAAACACCAAGATTTTGAAAGGCTTCGCTGTTCTCTTTCATCCTTAAAGACTCGGTATAATTTTTTATTGCTTCATCATAATTTTTTTGCTGCTCATAAACAATGCCAAGCTCGTATAAAGCCATTGCATGGCTTGACTCCATCCCTATTGCTTTTTTGAAAGATTTTATTGCATTCTCAAAGTCATTGTTTTCCTTGTATAAAACTCCCAACTCGTAATAAGAATTTCCATCTTTGCTTTGATTAGCCTTCTTCTTGCAAAGCTCAAGGTAAAATTCCATCTTTTTCTTTCTGGCAGCAGGATCCGCATTGCCGTAGTTGTGCAAAACAACATCTGCTGCTGCAATGCCTCCCTTTTTTCTCTCTATAGAAGGCTCAACAAGCTCGTGCACTGCTCCTTCAAAGCAATAACCCTTCTTGTTGCGGAAAAGCCTTGCGATAAGCGAGCCATACCATCCAGCGTAAACTTTGCCATCTTTTTTGTGCTCTTCATTGACAAAGCCTGCAACTGAAGCGTCATTTGTGTAATTTTTTTGGAGAAACAAAAATGCGTCTGTTTCATTGCCATTGATTAAGCCGTTTATAGTCTTTAAACCAGCATCTTCCAAAACTTCATCTGCATCTAATATCAGTATCCAGTCTTTGGCAGCGTGCTTGATGCTTTCATTCCTTGCAGCAGAGAAGTCATCAATCCACTTGAAGTCATAAACCTTTGCATTGAATTTCTTTGCTATTTCCTTTGTCTTGTCTGCGCTGCCTGTATCGACTATGATTATCTCGTCCACAATTTCTTTTACAGAGTTAAGGCAATTAGCTAAATTGTTTTCCTCGTTCTTTGCTATCATGCATAAAGAGACTGTTGGGTTGGGCATGTTTTAAATGGTGGATTAGGGGTATATTTAAATATTGTTTGACGCAGTCTGGTTATTCCTGCATGAAAAGCAATGGCTTAACAGAGCTAGCTTCTTTGGACAGGCATTTTGACAAAGTGAAAGGCATTCAAAGGGTTAAGTTACAGGCTATACAGCCCGATTTCGATATTATCAAGACGCTAAGTTAAACAAAACATTTAAATATAACTATCAACTATAGGTTGATAACTATCAACAAAATGGAGACAATAGTCAAAACCCAGAAAATCATGGTAGTTTTGCTAAAGGATTTTGGCAGTCATACCGCTACATCATTATCAAAAGAGCTAAAAATGAGCAGATGGGGTGTATGGAAAATCCTCAAAAAACTTGAAAAAGACAATTTCATAATAATTGAGCCTATCGGGAGTGGAAAAACAGGTACAACTACAACAAGGTTAAATTGGGATAATATTTTGGTAGAAAAAACTTTGGCCCTTTCTTTAACGCAGGAAGCGTTAAAATACAAAAGATGGATGCACGACTTTTCAAGTTTACAGCAAGAAGTTGATTTTTTAATACTTTATGGAAGCATACTATATAGTAAAGAAGCCAATGATATAGATGTTATGGGGATTGCTAAAGAAAGGAAACTTGCTAAAATTAATGATAAGATATTTAAAATACAAGAAACGCAAAATAAAAAAATTCATTCCATTAATTTAACTCAAAAAGAATTTAAGCAAGAGCTAAAAAAGCCAAATAAGGCATTCCTTGATGCAATAAAGAAAGGCATTATTTTGTTTGGGCAAGAAAATTTTATAAAATTCGTAAAAGAAATGCAAAAATGATGCTCGAAAATCTAAAAGAGTGTTTTTCAAACGCCTTAAAAGACGAGAAAAAAGGCAAAAAGCACAAAGGCCTTCTGGTAGTAAAGCCAGACGCAAAAGAGGCAGAAGAATACATAATAAAAGCAAAAAAGAATTTGGAGTTGTGCAAATTGTATAAGGAAAAGGGTTTTGATTATAAGCTGCCGGAGGAATGGTTTTATATGCTTTATTATTGTGCATTAGCAATTTTGTCCAAATTTGGAGTCGAGAGTAGAAGCCAAAGATGCACAGCACTTTTCTTAAGATATGTAAGAGATAAAGGGCTTATTGAGTATGATGATGAGTTTATCAAGAGAATAACAGTTTACAGGGATAAAGAAGAAAAATCAGATGTTGATGAGAGAGAAAAAGCCAGGTATAGCGCTTCTATTCAAATCAAAGAAGTAGGGCAAAATTATGATAATATGATGAATATGTGCAAAGAAGCCATATCCCAATGTGAAGAAATAGTGTTCTCTGATAAAGAATTCAAGGTTCCTAAGGAATTATATGAATAATTTACTTTTATTTTCATATATAGGAAAGTGGCAACTATCGAAACAAATATAAATCAGTGAGTAAGGCCAATTCTTTTCCTACATAAAAAAATTTAATATATACTAAAATATATATTTTTTAGTATGTAATAATACCAAAAGCTTTAAATATGGATAATAATAGTTTAGTTGAATAAGAACGCTTCACAAGAGGCGTTGCTACAGAGTATAATATTCAAAGCAATATTATGCTGATATAATAAAACAAAAAAAACACTTGGAGGTGTTTATACGATGAGATTTCAAAAAGCTATAAAGAGGATGATTGCATTAGGAACAGGAGCCATTATGGTGGGCTCGTCAGTTTTTGGAGCAGTTGATTTAGCTAATTACCCAGCACCATTCGTAAAGGATGGAAAGTTCAGCGGTGTTCTAGTCGTAGGCGACAAAGCAGCAGCAGAAGATGTTATTGGCATTTCTGACATTATTTCAAGTTTGCAGTTCGCAGCAACAAAGAAAGTGACGACCACAACGGCAGCAGATGTAGCTGTTGAAGGTGACGCATGGCAAGTTGCTACATCAAATCGTCTTGAATTAAGCGAAGAGTTGAATGAACCAACATTAGCAAATGCTCAATACAGAGAAAACTTAAGAAACGTTACAACTTTTATAGACAAAAATAACTTAAAAGCATTAGCATCTGGCTCTGTAACAAACAACAAAGTTACTTCACCTTTTAACCAATATCTACATCTTTTAAGTAGCCCTGACACATTTAATACAGGGTATGTACAATACACAGAAAATGATGATAATGATGTAACAGGAGATTTCCTATACTTTAAATCTGGAACTCAAATGTTTAGATATATGCTTGAATTTACAACATCTTTAGAGAGTGATGTAGATGACTCAGCTGGCTCGTCATCAGCAACTGGATTGTTCTTAACAGACTTCCAGGACGTTGACTTGACAATGCTTGGAAAAAAATATACAATTGTTACAGCTAAAAGAACAACAACAGTTGGAAATAATGTTGTACTAACTTTAATGGGCGGAGCAAACAAAGACACATTGATAGAAAAACAAACAAAAACTTACACAATTGGCGGAAAAGATTATGAAGTAACATTACAATTCGTTGATGCTGACGAGGCACAGTTTGTAATTAATGGCCAGACATCAAGAAAGATGAAAGACGGCGACACAGACAAGCTGGCAGACGGCACAACTGTAGGTGTAACTGATATCTTATACCAAGACTACGCTGGAGGTATCCACAGCTCAACATTCTTTTTAGGCGCAAACAAGCTGGAATTAAAGGATACATCTATAACAGATACAGGATCATCAAATGTGCTAAAAGTAGATGATAACTCAATTGATGACGCTTATGTGTTTATAGAAGGCAGTGATACTAACTCAACCTTCAAGATAACAAGGCTTACTGTTAACATGACTGCTGATGACAACTATTTTGTTCCAGCAGGCGGAAAGCTTAGTGAAGCAATTAAAACAGCAGGAGGCTCATCTGCAGAACCACAAGTGTTGTTTACAGAGAACTGGGATGTTGAATATAAAGGCTTAAAGAAAGTGAATACAGAAGCTATAAAGATAAAAACCAGTGGCTCAAGCCAATATAACCTTGAATTTATGGATGGAGATGGCCAAAAGGTTGATTTGCCAATAGCAAAAGCAAAAGCAGCAAGCGTAGTTATACTTGGAGACCAAGATAAAGAACTCATTAACAAAGAAAATAGCACAATAAACAAGGATGACTACTTTATTGTAACAGACAGTTCCAAGAAGAGAGGAGAAAGAAAAACATATGCATTGCAGTATAAAGGAGCTGACAAAGTAACAGCTGATAACCCTGTGCTTAAATTTAAAAATTTAGGAACAGGCAACACCATAGAACAAACCTATTCAGCAGGATCAGGTGGCGAGGAACAACAGTTGGCAACATTAAAGATTGGTGGTACTGACTACAAAGTATATAACACCTCAGGTATAACTGCAAATGACTTTAACCTTAGAATTGATTTAGATGGAAGTGGAGTAATTAATGGAGCAGAAAATGCAACTGTTAACATAACTACAAGGTATGGCGCAGAGATTGGGTTAACTAATACAACAGATGGTCCAACAAATAATATAGTTCTATCAATAAAGACACCAGATGAAAACAGGGATGGTAGTGCAAAAGATGCAGTAGAGAATGTACAATCAACAGATTACGTACTAAACTTGACTGCAGATTCAAGTACAAAAGTCGTATTGGCTGTGCTAAATGCAGCCACTGGCGGTCAAAAGGGAACAAGACTAAAGGAAAGGACACCTGATGGAAAAACAAATATTCAATACGCTTACACCAGCTATGGTGCTTTCATAACAAGAGATTCACCATCAAGTGAACCAGGTTTTGTGACTATTGAGTATCCTGAAAGTCAGAGATACGCATTGGTTTACATTACAACCAAAGGAGCTCAGCTAACTGAAAGTGCAGCATCTTCAACAGACGCTGTAACGGTTCAAAGAATACAAGTAGGAGCTGCAAAGCTTGCTTCAGAAGTGTCTGATGTAAACTCACAGAACACAATACTTGTAGGCGGACCATGTGCTAACACAGCATCTGCCACAGTGCTTGGCAATCCAGTTGATTGCGCTGATGGCTTCGAGCCAGGAGTTGGAAGAATCGAGATGTACGAGCACACAAATGGCAATGTAGCAATGCTAGTAGCAGGATACGCAGCTGTTGATACAAGAAATGCAGCAGCGGTTGTTGCTAACTACAAGGACTACGCAGGCAAGTTGAAGGGTGCCAAAGTTAAGGTTACCAAAGGCGTTGGCAACGTATTAACTGTAGCTTAAGGGTTTAAACCCTTTATTTTTTCTTTCTTTTTTGTTTAACTTTTTTCTAATGTTTCTTTAGAATAAAATGGATAAATTAAACTCCCTGAAAGACGCTTTTGGAAGATTGAAGGATTTCAAGGCCAAGTCTAGCAAATCTACAGAGGAAATCCTAAAAGAGATTGACGAAGAGTTAAAGAGCAGATTTGACTAAAATATCAATTACTTTAAGTAACCCAAGCCATATTATTTATTGATTTAATATCTCTATAATTCTTTCAATTACTTCTTGAATTTTAGCCTCTTTTATCGAACCAATTTTATATAGAATTATTGATTTGTCAGCTGTGAAAATCCCGTTTGGCCTGATGTAGCTTTCCAAGTCAAGCTTTCCTTGCTTAAAATCTGCATCGCTAAGATTGACAGTGTACTTGTCCTCTCTTTGCTTGCTTGTTATCTGGCATAAAATTACATCATTGCCTTCCAAAATTCCAACAAGCAAAGCAGGCCTTTTCTTAGAAGAACTTAAATCTGAATAAGGGAATGGCAGAACTACGACATCTCCTTTCACAAGTGCTTCCATGCCTTATCCTCTTCCTCAGTCAGCCAGTCTTTAGCGAGAGAGCTTTCACTTAGCAGCATAAAGAGATGTTTTTCATCAAGCTTTACTGGCTTAATTGTTATCTTATCTTTGTCTTCGATTATTAGAAGTTTCGTGCCTTTTTCTATCTTTAAGTCGTCCCTCATCTTCTTGGGTATAACAATCTGCCCCTTTTCCCCAACTGTCACTAATTCAGTCATACAAGTAGGAAAATCCTATAAGTATATATATTTTTCGGTTTAGAATCACTGCAACCTTATCCTCAATCCAATAGCTCTCCCAAGAATATATTATGCTTTGTTCTTTTAATCCTTAGCCTTGCTCTTGAGCCTATTTCCTTATAGCAATTTGGCACAGAAATCAGCCTATTTCTAGCTGCTGCTAGTTTTTCGTTTCCTATCCTGCCAGGCAAAACAATCTCGGCTTCTATAATCTGTCCTTTTTTGAACGGCTTTGGCAGCTCTTGCAATTCTTCAACATTAAAAGCTGATTTGTCAAAAATAAGCTTGACGTTATGTGTCTGCTCAAGCTCCCTCATTTTATTGTAGAACATATCCATAGAGGCAGCCTCAACAGGATTTCTTCCAAACCTGTAGTTGAGCAGGTTTTGTATGCCAATAGGTGGGCATTTCTTTCCTGCTCCCACTTCTTTAGCAAATTTTGCCAGTTTTGGTATTTCCTCATCATTATAGCCTGGCATCCATACGGGCGCAATGATTAAGTCCATTTTTGCCGGTATGTACCTTGCAATTTCCAAAACCTTGCTTAAATTGTAAGGGTAGCCAGCAAGATGTTTTGCCTTTTCAGGATCAAGAGCATTAAGGCTTAAGTTAATTCTTGTCAATCCAGCTTCCGCAAGCTCATCAACAAGCTGTTTGCTTAGCAAAGTGCCATTTGTGTCAATTGAGCTTGTCTTAACGCCTTTGACTGACATTATGTCTCTTACAAGTTCAACCATATCAGCATACAACATTGGCTCGCCTTGTGCATTTATATGGGCATCGATGTTGCTGCTGCCTTTAAACTCAACAATTTTCCTGAACTCATTAACCAGATAGTCTTTCTCGACGACAAAATCAACCTTTCTTTTGGAGAAAGGGCCTTCATCAACTGAACAGAAAATGCAGCTTATATTGCAGCTTGTAATCGGCTTGACTTCAATTATGTTTGTGCCCCTATCTATCAATCCAAAGTAATTCGTGCCTATAAGCGGAATGCCTGAGCTTTGGTGGACGTAGATTGTAGTTTTATTGTTGAGTTTGTTTTTCAGGTTTTTAAATGCGTTCAAAAGCAGAAAATCAAATTTCCTTTTTGCAGTATTTTCTGATATATCCTTAAAGGTTATTGAATTTTTATTTACCTCGAATGGCGCTATTTTTTTAAGGCTGCTTTCTTCCAGATGAGTATAGAACAGCCTAAGGAAATTAATTTTTATCTTTTCCTTGTCCTTTTCAAAGTTTAAATCCTTGAATATAAGTTCTGCCATAGCATTTAGTATGGAATTTGGTTTTAAAAAAGTATCGTATTTTAAATAGAAGGTTGAGTATTCACTTACATTAAAAATTAAGAAGTAGTCGTTAAGAAAGTAAACCGTTGTAAATGTCGCGCAAATTGAAGATTCAGCGGAAATTGAAAAATTTCCGAATGTGCTCAAAAATCTTTGATTTTTGACATGCGGGATTTTGAAAATGTCAAAAACCACCAGTCATATGTCGGCAAATGCTTTGCATTTCCGATCACACTCGGAAATCTTTGATTTCCGATGGACTGGTGGCATGCTGCTAACGCAAATGCTATTGCGTGGTTTTTGAGCACACTCAAAATTCCACGATAGATTTGTGGTTTAGTTTACTAAACCACCATTCCAAAGAATGGTGGAATTTTGATGTTTAAAAATTTTCAATATATAGGCGAGCAATGTAGCGAGCCAAGATTATGTGCGAAGCACGGATTGAATTAAAAATAATAAAAAATAAAATCCAAATTATATGCTTAATCTTTATTTTATAACAACAAATTATTTAAATAGCCCATATACTATTGCTTTAGGGGGGAATTATGCAAGAAGTCGTTATCACTTATGAAACTCTGTTCGAGCTTTTAAAGAGGGAAAGGGAAAGGGTTGATTTGCAGAAGATTGAGCCTTCGTTCTTCAGCGACACAATCAACTATATAAAAGACAAAAAAAAGATACTCGAGGCAAAAGACGGCTTGTTTGCCCATGAAGAGAAGAAAAAAACAGAAAGGCAGCTGGAGAATATATACAAGATTCTGAAGGAGCTTTACGAAAGGAGGGAAAAGAAGATAATAAGCTTAGCCCTTGACAAAAGCAGAACCAAATCAAATCTTATAGACACGACAGCGCTCCTTAAGGAAGAAAAAGTAATTTTTGACGCTTTGACAGGGCTTCTGGACAATTACAGGGATGCAATACTTTACAGCGTTTTGAACGAGAGAATGCCTTTTATGAATACTGTAGAGGAGAAAAAGCCAAGGGAAGAATTCAAATCAGCGCTGGAGCTGAAAAAACCCACGAAGCTTGTCAGGTTTATATCCTCTGTTCCGAAGTTTGTCGGCACAGAGCTTGAGGAGTACGGCCCTTTCAATGAAGAGGATATTGCAAATCTGCCTGCTGAAATAGCAGATGTTCTCATGGGCAAGGGAAAGGCTGAAGAGATTAATGACGAGTAAAACAAACATTTTTAAACAATACAAAATCCCTTTTCTTTATGAAATTCCCAAAAACTTTGAATAGGTACTGCCCTTATTGCAAAAAACATACAGAGCATACTGTTTCCATTACAAAGAAGAAAAGTCCAAGCAGCCTT